>TARA_R110002012_G_scaffold65666_4_pt1 | contig 12838 bp, 4 predicted proteins | sample TARA_R110002012 | Tara Oceans TARA_R110002012 (sample SAMEA4396515) | marine metagenome | biome: Westerlies Biome; feature: [DCM] deep chlorophyll maximum layer (ENVO:01000326); material: water (ENVO:00002006), including particulate matter (ENVO:01000060) such as... | depth 40 m
ATCCAGCGTTTACATAGGTTCCATTAGGATCTGCTAACATGCCATCAACTAATCCTATATAATTTGTTACGGGCCATCTAAAATATTGTGGCTCTGTAAAATTTAAAGTTTCATCATCCGCGATAGTAACGGCTTCTGACATCGTAAACGTTTTAGGATTATCACCAACATTAATATGTGTTATAGTTACAGCATTAATCCCAGTTTTGGCATCTAAAGCCGCGTTACCAGTAACTCTATCTCCAACAGCCCACAATGCTGGACTAGTACCGACGACGTTATCCATAGTGACATTAGCGTCACCAGTTGTAGAATCGTCTACAACTTGTCCTGAGCTTCTAGCAGTCCCACTCCATATATCTTCACCATCTAATATATAATCATTAGAAGCAGCACCTATAGCGTGAGAAGATTTTAAAAATATATCACTAGGAGTAGGTTGTCTATCTATTTTTATAGCTTTATTTGTCCCACATGTTACTGTTAGTGCAAAATTAGATTTCAATGATCCTCTAGCGCCTCTATTTCCCCCAACCCTTGATGCTGCAGTATGAGTAGTTCCATTCCACACTTCTCCAGAATCAGTTAACGTAGGAGCGATAGAATCTACAGTCATATACACAATCGTACCGTGTATTAATTCTTTTTTCCAAATATCATAATTTGATCCTAAAGAAGAATTATAATCAATAGTCCCATCTTCTTTTAATACTTCTAAATAATCTCTATGTTTTGTGATACCACAGTGATCGGTAACAGCGCGTAAGTTTAATGTAAAACTATTTACTCTTGCTGCGGTTGGAAAATTTATACTACCACTATAGTCTCCGCCTTTTAAAATTTTAGTTAAAACTTTTCTTGTAGATTCAAAAAGCCTATTATCAAAGTTATAATAATAACCAGTATGATTATCTATAACTTCTAATTCAAATTTAGCACCTATATCTCCACCAATTCTAAACGTTCTACTTTCCCCGCCGTATTCTAAACCCCCACCATTTATATCAAAAACTTTAATAATTTTTGTTGGATCTTTTTTTATAGGTTTTATATTTGGCGGAAAAACCACTTCTGGAGGACCACTTGTACCAACTGTTGTATATTTTATATCTCCAAACTCTTCAGAACCACCAGTCGCTCCAAGCGGATCACCATTATCCCGATCCGGTAGTGTTTCTAAATCTTCTGTAAAAGAAGTAGCTATTGTGTCTAATGTTTCTTCAGCACTAGTAGTCACTTTTATAGTTGGTGGTGCTGGAGGTGTATAAGAAACTAAAGCCAAGTAGTCATATATTGCTTTTTTCCTCTTCCCCAGAGTCCTTAGTTTTTTTTGAATTTCTTTTTCTGATAAACCTATATCGGTAACGTCTTTATAACTTGCCATATTTATATATTTATTTACTACTAATTTCAGCTAACGATCCAACTGAGAATAACTCTGCCTTATCTCTACTATTGTTAAAAAAATCTATTTCAGCATAATATCCAGTTATTCCAGATGTATTAGCTTGTTTGTTTTTTGAAAACATTAAAAAATCTCCAACATTATAAGCTGGACTATTATTACCTATGTCTAATATTATTAGTATTGGCTCGTTATTTAAACCATTTGGATTTATTACCTCGTGAACAATACCCATTAAAGCAACACCACTCATGTTTCCAGAAAAAAGAGTATTATTAGTATCTTGAGGAAGTATAGATGTATTGTAGACCTCGTCTCCTGGTTGACAAGAGACATTTATAGCCGATCCAAATTCTATAGATATAAAAGACATATTTTTAGTTTATTAGTTTAATATAATTAAGCGCTACCACCTCCATTATCATCAGCCGCGCAACCAGCACAACTACCATTAACACGCAAACAACATTTTCCATTATCCCACGTTGCTGTTGGATCATAATTTTCATGGGGAGTATTTTGAGGGTTTATAAAACACGACTGAGGCGGTGGGTATGTACATCCTGCTTCTGGAGAAAATTCAAAAACGCAACAATCAAATATTTTTCTTTGGTGGTGCCACTTGTTACCATTTGTATATACAGCGGCTACATTTAAACCTTTTGGTCCATAAGGAAATTCACCATCAAAAAGACTAGCCATATTTTCACCGTCTACACTGTTAGCATCTGAATTACAAGTTCTACACGCTCTTCCACCTTCAGTGTAACTTATCCCTTGTAGTCCCACGCCGTATTGAGTACCTATACCTACATAAAAAGGATTATCAAGATCCATGCTGTGTCTTTTATATCCCACGGCATCAAAGTTAAGAGCATATGGGTGTAAACATCCAGCCATTTGACAACAAACATTTGCGTTAGCCATATCAAATCTCCATTGTCCACCGTTTAACTGAATATCTACATTCATGGTTATATTAACCCATTGAGCATCCCAAGACTCATCATAATTATAAGGTTTTTCTTGTCCAGCTGGGTAAAATGGTTGTCCATTTGGATGAGTTATAACCCATGGTACAATATCTGTCGTTGACATAACAAACGGACCAATACCAGTTCCGTTTCCATTTTGATAATCTACTGTATAAGTTGGTAGTGGTGGAAAAAATGGCGTATTTATAGAAGCATTTTGATTTTCAAGACAACCACTAGGACCATCACCAGTATTGCAATCTGTTGAATTACAAGGTATACAAGATTGTTGATCGTGTGTATTTACATCAAAAAACGGATCATTTGTAGATGCTATTCCCACGGGAACTTGACTCCAAGGCGCTACATTAGCGGGGTTACCCATTCGCCCACTACCAATATTCCAATTGTGAAATACATTATTATTATCATCTGTAAATTCCGAAACCTTACAACCATGAATTTGTGGAATACACATTGAAGTATCGTGTGTTACCATTGGACTGTGGTTATAAAACGTACCACTAGGATTATTACATCCCGTTACGTAAGTACAATTACTATTCCAACCAGGTTGTTTGGTATAACTTTGTGTATTTATATCATGTCCATTACCATCATGTGTAGCGCTTGGCATATAATCAGTGGCTTCGAATCCAATAGCAAAACCAGTTACAGCGTCAACACAACCACCACTGTAAATTGGATTATTCCATTCGTCATAAGTAACCGTTGGATCTGGGCAAGGTGTAAAACCTGTGATATCGAAACCTGCAACGTCATTGTTGTATCCTGGAGAGTTATCTGTACATCCTTGTATCATTGGAATACAGCAAGAAGTATCACCATAACCACTACTTGGTACATTTTGATTACAATCTGCGCACGCATTACTAACAGTATTAGCATTACCTGGTTCCATACAACCATATATTGTACAACAAGAGCCATCGTCAGTATTAGCATTTGGATCATAGTTATAAGCTAATGGGTCGTTAATACAACCTAAAATAACTGGTATACAAGAACCATCATCAACGTTTGCTAGTGGATTATAATTGAATGCTAAAGGATCAGTACATCCAAGCACGTCATACGTACATGTTGGCGTGTGGAATAAATACCCGTCCGCAACTACACCACCAACATTTACATAATTAATAACAGTACAAGGGTTTGTGAAATTTGAAGCGTTTGCTTCTATCATACAGTTTGTACCAAAATAATTGTTTGCAGCAGGATCCATACACCCATGATAATTACAACTATTATCTAAATAATCCGCGTTAGGATTGTAAGTGAATGCTGTAGGATCCATGCACCCTGGTGTACCAACGCACATTGTGTGATCATGACAAGTAGCTAACGGATCATAATTAGTATTTCCTTGCTGCATACAGCCATTAACACAAGGCTCACAGCAATCCGTAGAAGAATTAAAAGATGTCCCATTTGCAAAAACCGTTCCGTTTGGAGTACCGTTCACATCTTGACATGGTTGACAGGCTGTTTGAGAATAATTAACCATACCTAAAGTTTGACAACCTTCTTCGTAGCAACAACTTCCATCGTTTATCTGTGCATATTGATTATAATTAACAGCTGTTGAATCAGTACAACCTAAATATTCACAAGAACCATCGTCAGATAAAGCCGTAGAATTATAATTGCTAGCTGTAGAATCTGTACACCCACTAGGAAGTGGAGTACAAATTGATGGAGTATTTGCATCTGGCATGTGGTTTAACACATCATAACCGTAGTAATTTCCACCAGAAAAACATCCTCCAGGGTTTGGATACCCAACGTTTTCGTTTTCATCAGGAGCGGCACAGTTTCCATATACATCTGGACTAGCGCCAAAACCTGTTATAATATTACCAGTACAACCAGTAATTACTGGTATACAGCAGTTGCTTCCACTTGTACCATTAACAACACCTTGATCATCTACACAAGCCACGTTGCAACCAACACTACTACAATCGTTAAACATAGTAGGATCTGTACAACCAACAATTTGACAACTACCATCATCTACAGTAGCCGTGGCATCGTAATTAGAGGCAGAAGTATTCATACATCCAGGAATTCCAAGCGTTGCACAACTTCCATCATCAACTGTAGCGCTAGGATTGTATTCTAAATACAAAGGATCCATACATCCATAAACAGCGGGATTTATACTAGTGCTTTTAATAGTACCTAATCCTTGAAAAGAAAATTCACTTTCACTTAAAACACTAGACACTAAGCCAGTGTCGTTAGTATTTAACTCTGTACCGGTTATATAATTAAACCATTTGTTTTCTTTATCTATAAACTCACTTACACTACCATCTTGTAAATCAGTTTTTAAATACGGCGTGTGCCAACCTGGTTTATCTACTAAGTTATAGTAGTCTTTGTCCGTGTGTATATTACCACTAGAGTCTGTATATTCTTTAAATTCATTTACACGTGATTGAGTTCCCTCATAATTTAAAGTGTTAAAGGTTTTTACTACCCCAGGATTGTCGTTTAAAATAACTTTAAAACTAGATGGTGTAAACACGTTGTAAAATGTATTTCTACCCTGATCTTCTGAATAATGAATATACGGAAAACCATCTTTAAAAGTAAAATATTTATGAGCAACGCTAATACCATGTTCCATATCAACAAATGATTTAAAACTAACCCAACCTTTAACGTCTTCTCTAAAAGATAATAGTCTATTTACAAACGTACCATCATATAAAGGATTATTACTATCGTCACCAACATATGTTATTTTAAGATTATACTCTTTGTTTCTAGTATCATACGTACCTAATATTTGATTATTATTACCCACAATACTAGCTCCATCCCATTCGTCCGTTTCATTTGCATTAAAAGCATCTCGAAACCAATCTTTCATTCCATAATCAGAAATTGGTGTTAAACCATCTTTTGATAATCTTAAAACAGTGCCTCTTTGTTTATCCGTAAAGTAAGCTCTATAAGATTCTGAAGCAAATGATTCTGGGTTTTTAGATATACCAAATTCTCCTGCAAATGGAATAGTTTGTCCTAAAACATTTGGCGTTGCTATTAATTGAGGATTACCATCAGCGTTAAACACGGCGTCTTTATTTGCTAATATTTTAAACACTTTGTCTTCACAAAGAGTTACTAAATCAGTATCTCTAGAGTGTAATTTTTGTATACTACCATAAATTGGGTTTATATCTTTTGTTATTTTTTCTGCTTGTATAAATTGATTTAAATTATTAATTCCAGTTGTGGAGTTATATATACCAGAATATATTAACCCTGATTTTCTTCTTTCTTCTTTATATTGCTCAGGTAGTGTTGTAGATACTTTAACTCCATTTGATATAAAAGGTAAATTAAAATTATCTCTAATTCTATTTGATTCAACTCCGTTACCAAATGAATAGCAATTATACCATGGTAAATCATATGTTACGAGCCCCATTAATGGCTGTGCAACAAATCGAGCCATGTGGTATTGGTTAGCGGTTGGATATTGGGACATTCCTAACGAAACAGCGTCTTCAAATTGATCTACTACCACCGGTCCATATTCTGTGTCATCTGTTCTTACAATTTTTACTCCCATAGACGCGTTTAACGGCGAAGAAATAACTAAAGGTAAAAAAGAATTACTTGGATCTTCTAGCAGGTTGTTAAAAACAAACCAAGTTTCGCCCATACTATCACCAACTATTATATCAATAACCTCTGTATCATGGGGTATTGCAAGTGCCGGGTTATTTCCTATTTGTTTAACAATACTACCTTTTGGTATAGCTGTAGAGACTGTACTTGTGTTTAATACTAATGGGTTTAATCCACCTGTTTCATAATAAATATCTAATTCAGCGTATTCTTTAGGTTCTGTTTCCCACACAGCTGGATAATCAGGTAGCAATTCCTCTCGCTCTATAGGCTCTACAAATTCCATAGTATAACTAACAGAGCCCATAGTGTTTTTTTGATATATTTGACCTTGTTGTGAGGTTGCGTATACTTTTCTCCAATTGGTACACCATTCTGGAGTAACCATGTTCATACTAGCTTGCTGAAATCTAACGTTTTTACCTGGATCAAACGGGTATACACTTGCTGATCCACTGTTTCCAGGTATGTCTGTTTGTAATAACGGCCACTCATATCCTACTAAACGAATTTTATAAGTACCATTGTTAAGTAAATCTACATCTTCTACCAAAAGATATTGACCAGTGTAATCTTGATAACCCGGAAGAGAATACGTTACATCACCACCACTAGCGTCACTAGTATATTGAGTTATAATCATACCCTTGGAAATCTGAGCTTCCCACCCGCTAACAGCATCTTCGCCAACGATGGTATCTAATATTATCCAAAAATCATCTTCATTTCCAGGTGACGGATTACTAACCTGTGTAGCGCCAGCTGTACTAATTGGCAGTGATATATCAAGTCCACCCGGTATAGGCTCCATAGTGCTTGTTGTTGGACACCAATCACTCATATGTGGTTCGTTTTTAAAAGTCCACAATCTACTATAATTTGCAGCGTCCCCACCACCTGTAGTAGTTCTCATTTGAGAGGTAAAACCCGTGTCGGTTTCTACTGTATATCTTATATTTCTCCTATCAGTTATTCCACCTTTTACCGTATACGTTGTTTGTCTTGGATCTTCTCTCCATCTCCATTGTGCGCCTGGTTTTATTTTATCAGCAAAATCAGCTTGATGTGGATATTCTGGACTACCATCTCCAACTTTAAAAAAGTCTGATTTAGGAAAACCACCAGAGCTTCCCCATATAGGTCCAAATCCTAAATCCATCCTGCTTTGCGTAAAGTTATTTTGGACATTAGGATTTATTCCATCCATTTTTTTCCCGCCAGGTGGCCACTGACTATTAACCGTTGCGTTATAATAAACACCATTACCTGGCGCCGCTAAATCATCGCTAGTATGCCAATTTTGAGCTCTTACAACGCCTTCATCAATAAACCATTTGTCTACATCAGGAGTTGGTTTTACATGAGGTTTACCTCCAACCCAATTATTAAAACTATTATTAGATCCTACGACAACATCTTGTCCTCCACCGTTTGGAAAGGGAATGTTAAGTTGCCAAGCACCATCTAAAAACCACATGTGAAACTCCATTTTTCTCCACCATCCATTATAACCTCCATATCCACCACCATCTCTATTGATGTCTCTACCGGTAGGCCCAGAGATTGGTCCTGAACCATAGGGAGCTATAAAACCATAAAATTCATTGTAAAAATCAGTTTCTTGATGCCAGTATTCGTATGTATGAGTATATGGAATACCAATATTTGTATGAACCGTGCTATTAAGCGTGGGGCCGGTACCAACTGTACTCCAAGGTAGTGTTATATCATCTATTTTTGGCCCAAATAACTGCACGCTACCTCCAGCAAAGTTATAATCATGCATTGAATGGTGTAAATAGTGCACTTGCTTTCTAGCTGTTATTCTAAAGTCATTAGCATCTGTAGCAAATATTTTTTTTACATATTGCTCAAAAACTCCATCTCTATAAACTTTAACAAAGAATCTACCATCAAATTGAGGTTTGTTTTCTATAGCATGTTTAAAAAATGAAATAGTAGCTGATTCTAATATAGATGTAGATACGTTTCCGGTAGCGTCATTAGTTATAAAATTAACATCATCACTAAACTGTCCATCAATTGTTATATAATAATGAGCATTATTAATATCTACAGGACTATTAGGCCCCTCATAATCACAAGTTATTTCAGAAACTCTATATCTATTAGAAACTTCATCATCTCCGTCTAAAGAAAACTCAAAATGAAGTTGTACCCCAGGTTTAATTATTTTATGTAAATTAGAACCACTACTAGAGTGGAATGGCTTGTATTTAACTCTAAATTTAAAAGTACCACTTTCTGGAGCGTAATCCATATTAGTTCCAAATACGTCGTTTGCACCTGAACCTGTTAAAGTATGTGTTTGGGATGAAATAAGTATTCTTGTAGTTTTTACAAAATCAGGTGCCTCGTTTTCAATTGCTAAAACTTTATATCTAGCAGGATCGGTATCAACATGGTTATTAGATTCTGTTCCTTTTTTAAGAATCAAAAACGTATCTATATCAATTTTGTTTCTATCTGAAGAAGGAAAAGCTAGCCAAATATTACCATCTTCAGCGTTATAAAAACGATCCATAGCCATATTATAATATTCTCCAGCGGTTTCTTTTATATAGAACTTAAAATATTCCATATTATTTGGCACAGAACTAAAACCACCTCCAAACGAACTACTAATTCTATTATGAAAGTGAGCTGATTCTTTACCTATTTTTATAGTACCAGTTGTGTTAGATATAACTGGTGTTTCTCTACCAAATTCATCAACAAACACAACGCCTAATTGATACTCTCTTAAAGATTTTATAGATTTAGCAGGACTAGGAATAGGATGCACACCGCTTGTTAAACTTGTTATAAAATCCGGATCATATTTATCAGATGATGCTCCTTGGGTTAAATTATAGTTTTGTACGTAATTGGCATAAACAATTCTATTACCCGTTATATCTTGCGCTAAAGCTTTCTTAGGCACGGTGTCCCAAGTTCTTAAAAGTTGATTTGTAGGTAGTACCGCGGTAATTACTTCAGACTTTATTAAATAAGACCCATAATCCCAATTGTTATTGTAAATAACTGGAATTGAAGAGTTAGTTGGATCTATAGGACTTATGGTTTCTACAACATAAATATTTGTAGACGTATCTTCTTTGTATAATATATCTACCTCAACAACATCCAACGGTATATCTTCAGGTTTAAAACCCGAAACTAATATATCTTGAGCAAAATTAGTCATACCTAAATTATAACCTTTTTTAGGATGATGATCAAAAGAACCAGGAACAAAAGCTACTTCTGACCAAGGAGCAAAAGTTGAATACTCACCATCTTCATATTTATATCTATATGAAAATCTTGGGAATTTAAATTCAAAGATTTTTTCTGACGTATCATATAGATCAATAACGTAGTTTAAATCTCCACCTCCAAAACCAGTTGGAGCAGCCGGAGGAAAACCACTAATAGATTCTATTTTTATTCTGACAACAGCTCTTCCTACTCTCCAAGCCGCAAAACCACTATAAACTTGACCATAACCAGTTGTACTAGTGTCTTGGGTAAAAGAGTTTGCTGGAGTATTAAAATAACTCCAAGGTTGTATAACACCTTTTATTCTATAATCAACAATAGGTACGATTGGCTGAATACCATCATCATCATATTCTTTTAAAACAACCGTGTCTCCAACCTGCCATTGTAAAGTAAAATCATCGTTAAAACCAATATCTGTTTTTATCCACAAATATAAAAAATCACCAACCTCATAAGATGAAAAGTCATAATTATCTCCTTCAATACCTGGAACAAAAAATGAAGAATCGTTAAACGTATTTGTTGGATCGTCGGTTACCCCAACAATACCTGAATATTTTAAATTAACATCACGACCAGCTACTGTGTTAAATTCTAAAGAAAGAGGATTTGATGGGGGTCTTTTAATTACGGTTATGTGTTTTTCTTCTATAAGAATATCCGATCCTATACTAATATTTGTATCGGTATTTATTAACCTCGTGTGGTTTGCACCGTTTTGATCAGTGCCATCTATAGATCTTTGTATATTTATTTTTTTAGGTTCAGAGTGATTATCTGTCCAAAATAACATGTCGTCAAGAATATTTATACCAGTTATTAAATCTGGTACTATATCTGGATTACCCACTCCATATTTATTAAATTTTAATACAGCCTTAGCAGATCCAACGTTAGTATCAACAAACACATAAACAAATGGAGAGTTAGCATTATTAACGTCTTTACGTAAAATAATATCTTTTTCGGTAGAATGCACAAGCCAATAAACACGATCATTTTTTTCGTCTCCAACAACTCCAACCACATACGCGTCTGAAGGAAGAGTTATTCCAAATTTGTTTACACCAGAATTCCCCAATATGTTTTGAACAGTCCCAACTTCAGAGCTTTCTGATGTTGAGACTTGTATATTCATCGCGTCTCTATACTGCCCATTTGGAACAAGTCTCTCGTCAAGATCTTTGTTCATTTTACCTCCGGTAAACTGATGTTTAATTTCTGGCATTTAATTAATGTTTAATTTGTTTTGATTTACCTCTTAAAATTTGAGTAATTTCTTCTAACTTAATATTTGATAATCTTAACTTTGCTTTTCTTGTCTCAGCAAATCTTTCTTTTTTAAACCTCGCAACAATATGTTCTGGCATGTTCATCGTAGTAGCTAAAATACCGTGAGCTATCCATTTATACATAGCTTCCTCTGCAAACTTATGAACTTTCATTTCTTTTTCAGTACCTAAACTATCACTAATATAATCTAAAATAACAGTTTTTCCATTAATATTAGAACTAAAATGTATTTTTCCTAAATCACAATCTATAAAAAACGAACCATTAGCCTGCGCATGTTGAGGATCTAATCCATATCTTTTATTATTTATCAACCAATAATCATTGTCTTTATAATTATCATTGTTTTCAAGTGAGGTTGACGATTTATAATTATTCCAAGATTCTGATTCTGTTTCTCTTGATGAAAAATTAAGTATAAAACTAGCTGGTAACAAAGATGTTGGTTGAACACTACTTATAAGTCCGTTTGCATAAACCTTTCCGTTTGTTGTGTCAACATTTGAAACAATAAAAAAATCATTGTTTTCTCCTAAGTCTAAAGGTCCAGAAAATCTCATGCCAACTTCTACGTTAGATATATCTTGTGATGTTGTTACGAAGTCATCTGCAAGAGTATGTGAAAAACCGCTAACAGTAAAACTAGTGACATCTTGATGTAAATCATAATTTCTTCTTTTTATTTGTGCAGCTCTTATACTAGAAACAGTTGGTGTATATAAAGTGCCTGTTGTGTCAAAAACGGTTATTTGTGTAATAGAACTAGTGTGAGTTATGTTTCTTATTTTGTAATGACCACTAAGTCCATTAAATCTTACTTTCATCGCAACATGTATATCAGTATATATCTTATCTAAGTCAATTATTTCAGAACCTGCTGTAGCTGTTGCGGTAGCGTTTATAGCGTATTCCCCATCGTTACTTACTTTAGGAATGTTTTTTACGTTTGAAATTCTACTAGTGGGATATATAGGATGTTTTATGCCAGAACCATCTACCCAACTAACTTTAGTATAGTTAACATAGTCTTGTGGTAATACCATTTGAAGCGTTGCGGGTACTGTTATTTCTTGAGCTTTACATGATTTAAACGTATCAAAGCTTAACTCTTGCATAGCTCTTTGCGCATGAAAAGCAACCTCCTGTGTTTTTACTCTTGGTATAATTTTATTTTCACCCACATACGATATTAAAAATTGATCTATTATGGTGTCTAAAGATATGAATTGATAATTCCCATGATTGTTACTAGTATCGTAATATTGTTGTTCGTTTTGATTTATTAGTCCCATTTATTATTGTTTTTCTTTTTGTTGTAATGATTGTTCCATACTTGAAGCGAATTGAGCTAGTTCTTGTCTTTGAATTGCAACGCCACTAAGTTTTAATATTTTATACACTAACTCTGTTTCTTCTGATGCGTGTAACTCAAAATTTGTAGTTTTTGTTGGGTTTGGATCATATAAAGCTTTGTTGTTTATAACAACATAACCCCAAGATACAGTGTTGGGAACACGAACATATGACATAAGGACTTCAGGAATTGATTGTGGGTATATGTTTATTTGATTATTAAATATTACACAAACAGGACGTTTTAAACTAGGGGTTGTTAAAGGACTATTTAACAATTTTCTATATTCACTACTAGTTATTTGATCAACCAATGAATTATTAAAAAATATATTTCCTAATTTATAAAGATCTATAGGAAACACTATAATTCCACCCGTAGAAACTACTTCTGTTGTCTCCGTAGTTAAAATTCCAATTTTTTCACCTAACAAACGTATCATATCAGAATATTCTTTGTCGTTACCCGGAATTCTATTGAATAAGTTTATATCATATACATATTGATCTAGTATTTCTAATTGCGCTTGGTTAGCAAATAGATTAAATTCTTGAGGTGTTATATAACCTCTTTGTTCTTTGTTAGCTAAAGCTAAAACTCTTTGATATACCGTGTCTATAAGTACCATGTTTTCTATTTAATGTTGTAGTTATAAGGAAACAATTTATTTAAGTCATCTTTTCTTTGTTCACAACCGCAATCCTTACCAGTAGCTTTACTAACAGTATCTACGACTTTTTTTATTCCCGTTATTTTTGTAATTTTTTCTATTGTATCACCTAAACCCTTAGACTTGTTTTTATTCATACAATTATTTTTTAATAAATGGTCGCCCCGAAGGGCAACCATATTATTGTTGTT
>TARA_R110002012_G_scaffold14684_6_pt1 | contig 12837 bp, 10 predicted proteins | sample TARA_R110002012 | Tara Oceans TARA_R110002012 (sample SAMEA4396515) | marine metagenome | biome: Westerlies Biome; feature: [DCM] deep chlorophyll maximum layer (ENVO:01000326); material: water (ENVO:00002006), including particulate matter (ENVO:01000060) such as... | depth 40 m
TTGCTTCATTGGCCCGTTTAAGGTCACTCAGTAAGTTCTCTGCTATATTGATAGATGCATCAGGCCATGGATTATCTTCCGTAGAAGCAGGCCATGATTGTATCGTATAATACGTTGTTGTATAAGGATCACTCATTGATATATAAATAGATTTAAATTACACAAATTCTATAATAATCATTTTGAAATGAAATTTTGTCGTACCTTTTGATTTTACATACTTCCCCTGGTTTTAAAAACATTGCTTTTGCCACAGCATCGAACATGCTTATTTCTGGTAATTGACTATCTTCTTTAATATTCATGGTTTGATACAATTGTTCCTTTTCTTGAGTGGTTAGTTTAACATGTTCGGGAACATAAATATGATCAAATACGTTGAACATAAGAGACCGTATTTCAAATACCACCGCATATTCTTGATATTTTTTCCACAAATTTTTCACGGTTTTCTTTACCGTATCATTCACATTTCCATGCATGACGAGCACAAAGGTGAGTTTACTTTTATCCATATTTTCTTCGTCGTCAAAATAACTCAGTACAAGCTCGTTCAATGTGTTTTGTTTGATACTTGATGGTTTCAAATAATAAAATACATGACATTTTGTTTCATTGTCGTTTTCTTTATGGACTTCAAAATCTAAACAAGTTTCTTTGTCGGTTTCTTTTGTGGTTTGGACCATTGTAGAAATTTCAGACATGGTTGTTGATTCATGTGCAGATGTCGCATATCCTTGTTGTTTCAAATAGGAAATAAGTACTTTTCTGGATTTATAAATATCTTGAATGGAACTGCCTTTTTGGTTTTGAATACTCATGTTTCTATATATAAGTTATATGTAATATTTTATATCAATTTTATTTTAAACTTTTTTCACAACCACCGTTTCATTAGGATTAAATGAAACATTTTTGTTTGAATTCGCATTATTTTCATTTGGTGTAGTTTGTTCATTTATTGCGGTTTCAAGTTCATTGTTTGCGTTTTCTAGGGCGATATTTTCGTTTCCATTGTTTGATTCTACTTGATAAGGAGGGCTACTACTCCCTTCTGGACTAGGACTTCCCGGAGATGAAATGGACTGGGTATCATTTACTTGATAAGGAGGGGTGGTTATATCAACAGTATTTTCTTGAAGGGGCACTCGCAATAATACATTCCAATTTTCATAAGGAAATTGTTTAGTATCTCCAATTGGGGGCGGTTCCACATGGGTGAAGTCTTTGGATAACTCTTGTATATTATAGAATTGTATGTCTAATTTATCTGTGCTCGTTTCGGCATAAGGGGTGCTTCCTAATGGCATCATATTTTTACTTTCACTCGTAGATATATTGTAGTAATAAAACGTATCGGTAGTTCGGCTTTTCACATATACCCAATTCGTGGGCAACACATAGCTTTCGGACGGTATCGTATCTTGTTTAGTGTCGCCATCAAAGAAATACGGTTTTCTGGTTTCATAATCCCATGATATGGTCCATTGGCTCGGTATAAATAAATAATTATAATCTATATCTGGATTGTTTAATTTGATTACCACGTCAATAGGTAATCCATATTCTTTTCTTTGTAAATAATGTTCCAATATTATATTCCAATTGTTTGGTTCTTGGTAACCAATTAATGATTCCAATACTTTTGATTCAATTAATTCATTGGTTCGAATGAGTTCCGTATCCCACGCTTGTGGGTAAAAAGTCGGTGGTTTTCCATTTGTCTCTTCAATCATATAGGATTCACTTGGTGAATTGTCGGCATCCACAATAACCGAAATATATAATATATTCCCCTTGGCTATTTCGTCTTGAACCTTTATCCATAATCCTAAATCTAATAATTCTCTTGGAGCCAGTTTTCTTGATTTCTTTTGAATACGGAAAGGCTCGTTTGACTTGGTTTTCTGTCCATTTGATGTATTTTGTGGTGTCTTTTTATCGGGGGTTACAATTTCAACTTCTTCTATATTATTCACAATATCGCTATATTTCAAAATAGATGTTTTTTGACTTTGGAATGTATTTTCCGTAATTAAACGCATTTGAACATTCATTGCTGATAGCTCGTGTAATAATAATTTGAAACAATAAGGTACTTCTACAATACTAAAATCCTTGCCAAATTTTGTGATGATTTTAGAACGAATCACTTCTTTTCCATCCATGTCATATTCAATAGGTCCATCTATCATGGGGCTATAAAAATGGTTCGTTTCTGGGTTATAAATCGCAATAGTTCCACTATGATTGCATATGGCTAATTTATAGGAATCCCCTCTTTTCATCATGGATTCTTTTAAAAAGTAGGCACAACCATGTGCGATCACCCCATCTCGTTCCATTTCACCAATACGAAGTCCCCCATCATTTGCACGTCCGTGGTTTGTTTGGCGGGTCATTAATTCCCGTTTTCCGGTTGCGCGATAATTAATTTTGTCTTTTACCATATGTTTCAAGCGTAAATAATAAGTGGGTCCAATAAAAATAGAATGTTCAATCATTTCCCCCGTCATACCGTTGTACAAATATTCATTTCCGGAACGATGCATTTCATATTCGGTCAATAAGTTTCCAATTTTTTCAATTTTGTTTTTTTCTGTCGTAAATGGAGTCGCGTCCATGGTATTTCCCAAGGTTAATCCTAACTTACACATAATTGTTTCTACCAATTGCCCGATTGTCATCCGCGATGGAATGGCATGGGGATTTATGATAATGTCGGGTTTAATGCCATCTTTTGTAAATGGCATGTTTTCTTCTGGTATAACTTGACCGATTGTTCCTTTTTGTCCGCAACGAGAACAAAATTTATCTCCATAACTAGGAATTCGTTGTTCCCGAATACGTATTTTGGCGATGCGTTTTCCTTCTTCTTCTTTTGTAATATACGACTTGTCTACATATCCTAATTGTCCTTTTTTCGGAAATACAGACGCATCACTGCGAATAGATATATTGTTTTCATGAAAGGAAACCCTTCCAATTAATACTTTTTTATCGTCCATGGGGGTATTTTCTTTGATTAATCCATAGTTATCTAAATCATTGTAATCATAACCGGGTTTTAATTCTATATTGGTTTCATCATTGATCGGTTTTATGATGGTGTTTTTTTTAGAGTCACCGATTTCACTAGATTCTTCATAGGCTTCATACATGTTGTGATATGTAGTATGAAATAACCCGCGTTGTACGGAACCTTCGTTAATCAGTACCGCATCTTCTACATTATACGCATTGTAACACATAATCGCAACAATTGTATTAAATCCGTGAGGATGCTTGTCTTCGTGGATGTATTTTGTTAATCGGGATTTTACGATGGGTTTTTCCCCATAATTCAATATCACCCCCACGGTATCTATACGGGATTGAAACTGACTATGGTATAAGGATGCAGCCTGTTTTGATTGCCCACAACTAAATAAGTTACGAGGAAATTGATTGTGTTCTGGAAATATAACTTGACTACCCATTACCCCAAATAACATACTTGGATGAATTTCCACATGGGTATAAGAATATTTACCATTTTTATGGATTTCATTTGGATATTTGCAAATATAGGTGGATTCTTCTTCACTTTTATCCACATAATCAATAATCGCCTTTTTATTGGGATTCTCTTTTATATCTAGCATCAAATCATTCATGGATTGCTTGAAATACTCTTTTTCCCCTTCTTCTCCGCTATATTGTTTCCAAGTGAGTTGATTTAATTTTATTTTCTCCATAAACGCTTCATCTTGAATATACTTTAAGCTTCCATTATCTTCTAAATACAGAATGGGGCGCATGAGACGTCCTTCATCACTGAATATATAGATGTATTTGTCTTTTGTTTCAAATAATATACTCACATCATTTGGGATATAATTCATTCGACGGGCGGATAAAAACAGTTTCTTGAATAAAATAGGTTGACTTGTAAAACCAATGATCTTATTATTTACAAATATTTTGGTCTCATTATGAATGATTGCTTTTGTAGCATTTACTAAGGGTATACAATCTAATGTATATTTATCCTTTTGTAGGGAAACGGTGCGGTTCATGTTCGCAAATAACCATTTAATCAAGCGAGTGTCGTCCATACCTTGCGTAATTTCACACATGAACGCCATGTGTTTGTGTAACCCGACATTTCCACCATCGGGTGTATCGACCGGGTCTATGACCCCCCATTGAGATCCATGTAATTTATGAGGCCCCGTGATTTTAGAACTCGCGTCAATCGATAAATTTATTTTTCTCAAATGAGATAAAGCGGAATTAAAAGACAAACGATTCAAAGGTTGAATCACCCCAATTCGCTTTGTATGAGGATGAGCACCCCAATTTCCCTTAAACGCTTTTTTGAATCCATTGTGAATTATTTTCTCTTGGAAAAACGAAATATGATTATCCATGAGTAATTTGGAGAAGTTTTCTATATCAGACCCGGCATTTTGCATTTCGTTTCCCGTGTATTTATTTTTATTTAAATTATATTCCATCTCAATATTTTTATGAAATTCCTTGTGCATGATTATCGCATATTCGCTAAATAATTGCTTCATGAGGTTACCAGTTGTTTCTACCCGTTTATATTTAAAGTGATCTCGGTCAGTGGGCGTCTTTTCTTTGAGAATGACTTTCAAAAGTTCCAATACCATGTGTCCCATAAAATACGATTTTTCCATGTAATTCATTTCCCCAATATGGGGGAGTAAATAATCACATAAAATAAAGTGGGTATTGTCACTGTTTTTTCCTTTTGTAAATTCGCTGATATATTGAATTGCTTGAGATTGTGTATAAATACCACCACAGTCAATGACACTTGGACGCAATAATTCCAAATAGTCCTCTTTATCTTGAATATTCCCAAGAATATATTCCATGATTTCTTTGTCACTGGTTAGACCTAATGCACGAAAGACAATAAAAAGTGGTATGGAATCTCGTACATTGGGAATAAATACGCGTAGATGTTCATTATGAACCAATTCCTTTTTCATAACCCGGCGAATTGCAAACGTACGTTTTGGCTTTGTTTCATCCACAGAAATTGAACGAATCTCGACGCTATAATCATGATGTTCATCATTGACCGGACGAATATAGATCATGTTATTTGCAAATACTTCTTGTGGTATCACGACCTTTTCCTTTCCATCTATGATAAAATAACCTCCATAATCGTGTTTGCATTCCCCAAAAGAATATCGGGTTTCTGGAGTAAATGAGCTTAGGGTACAAGCTTTAGATTGCAACATAATAGGTATTAATCCTAAATAATAAGATTTGATGATCTCTGTTTCCATTTTCGGGAGATCAGACGATGTGTCTATAAATTCAATTTCAATATCACAATGAAGACTTGTCGCATACGTTATATTCCGAAGACGCGCTTCATTCGGATACAATAACTTCATTTGTTCATCTTCATAGATTGTGGGCTTACCAAAAAAGAGTTTATCCATATTTTTACCTCCAAAATATAACTTCATCTGAAGTGTATCCTTATTTACGGAAAAAAGCATGGGGTTTAAATCGTTTAACACATGTTTTATTTCATGGTCGTAAAAACTATTATAGGATTCAATATGATGATAAACAAATGATTTTTCCTTAAAATATTGATCAATCATGTTGAAATGTATTTCTTCTAAAGACGGACTAGTCATTGACATAAATGTATTAATATATATGGTTATTAATAAATTTATATTGTTTTGACATTCAATTGTTATTTCATATTTTATATACCGTTTGTGTTTGTTTCTTGTTTTATGGATGATTTAATAATTTGGAACACTTTAATGGTTATGCACGTCTTGTGAAGAGTCGGTTTTATATACCACCATGGCAAAAAAGACAAAAAATAATATAAATGGAATAAGCACAATAAACCATGAAAGCTCACTGTAACCAGCTTTGCACATTAAATCTAAAATAAACGTCCAAAATAAGATATAAATCGCGTTTAATACAAATATCAACAATTTATTTCCTAGACTGCAACTAAATTGACCGATACAAAACGTATTATCATTTCCTACGAGATTTTGAAATCCAACTAAAAGGAGTAGTACCAATGAAATAAAAAAATACAAGGCCGATGGACTACACATTTTAGAAAAATTAGGGCTATACGAACATTTCTTTGATTTTGCCATATATTATAATGAAAGAAAATAGAATTATTCTATACTTAATAAAGGACCCGTGACTAAATTGGGATCATTGGACGCCAATGGAAATTGACTGCTGTAATTTGGATTTATTAACCCCTCATCTACCGTACGGTCCGTCAAAGGGGTGAGTGCATTATTTACTTGATATGCCCCCATGGAGACCAAATTGCCCATTCCTGAAAATGGCCATGATCCACCTTTCATGGTTTTTCTACGTTTGTTGTTTTTCTTCCTACTATGATTTATTCGTTTGCGTTTTACCGCCCTTTTGCGTTGTTTTTGTTGATTGCGATTTCTTTGTTGTTTTCGTTTTTTCTGTGTTTTCCGCTTATTTATTTGTCTTTGTGATTTCGTATTTATCTTTGAACTCACCATATAACTTATACGAAGATTTTAAAATATATCAACGTGAGTCAACATATGACGACGACAACATTGCTTTTTTAACTCCAAATCGTCAAGGACTTCACCTTCTATGGATTTGTCTTTGTATTCGTCGCTAAAATACTGGATGCTTGTGTTTTCTTTTTGTTGAACTTGTTTTCGATTAGATACTACATTGACATAATAAATATATTTATTTGCCAATACATTTCCACAAGTGAAACATTTTACAGGAATGATCATTCTTTCTTGTTATAAGAGATGATTATTTATATTCAATTTTTTTTTAATATGAATTCATATTCTCCATTCATCAATTTTCGTTTTTCAAATCTTAGATTCAATGCATGAATATGATCGTGACAAGTTTCGCATATAGATGCTAAATTCGCACAATGATTTTTATGGAAACTATTATCAATATATTCCTGATGGTTTGCTTCTTTTTGATATTTTAAATGATGAATTTCAGTTGCCACATTTTTATGACAAAATTCACACATGTTTCGCAATTTGTTTGAGTTATATTTACTGGTTTTTAATAGCAATATATTGTTCTTGTTTTGAATATAACTATTACGTATGTCATAACATCGTTTCAAAAATGGATCCGGCATTTTCAAAGATTTACACACTTCTAATCCATAAATACTTTCCCCTTGCCCATCGTGTATGTTGCGGTCATAATACAGCTCTTGTTTTTCGTGATCGAATTTCACTTTCAAATGCTTACATTGAATACTGGTTAGCGCTTTCATTTCCTTCATTTGTTGTAATTCATGGAAATGTGTTGCAAATATAAAACTACTTTGTCTTTGAGACATTACTTCTAAACTAGAAATAAAGATGGATAATGCGCTATCTATTTCCGTTCCGCTACATAATTCATCGCCTAAAATCAAACTTCGTTTATTACAATCCTTAAGAATAACGCGCAATTCGCTCATTTCTACCCCAAATGTGGAAAGCCCTTTGAATAAATTATCGTTACCTATAATCCTCGTAAATAAATAATGATATGGACTAAATACAAAAGATTCGCACGGTACATATAATCCACATTGCGCCATAATCACATTGATCCCGAGTGCTTTGATAAGACTCGTTTTACCAACGGAATTGGTACCATAGAGCAATATTCCTTTTTGACTATCTTCTTTTCCAATACAAATATCATTTGGCACATAGGTTTCATTGGTATCGATCATTTCAATCAAAAGATGTCTCATTTTTTTCGCATCCACAAAACTATGTCCCCATTCTTGTGCACATGGACGACATAAATTATAGGTTTTAGTTAATCCACTTTTCGTATTATAGAGGTCAATTTGTCTTACACATTCAATCACACTTATTAAGTGATGAAAATAATTTGCATATAAATAAGAAATCGTTTCTTTATAAGTAGTCCTCAGCACTTCTTGATATTGGTGGTTTTCTTGGGTGATTGTCGTGGTTAGTTCATCAATTTCTTTTGAACCTATGATATTGTCTTTTTTATTTGAATTGGATGAAAAATAAAGTTCGCTTATGGAAAACAAGATGGTTTGGGGTTCTCCGTTATAACTGGATACATAGGGGATTTCTATCGAATATATACCCTTACTCACATATTTTTCTTTGATTTGTTTCTCCAATGTTTTACATCGCAATTTAGTACATAACAAACAAATGTCTCCGCTGTTTGTTTGGTGTTTTTTGATGTAAGGAACCACGTTTTTTTCCTTTTTATGAAAACAGGCTTCTAGGGTTTCTATGATAACATCCAGTTTATTTTCACTTTCCATTTTTGTTTGTATCAGATGATCCAATTCATGGTTTACCCCTCTGTGAAAAATAGTTCCTTCTTGTATTTCAAATTTATCAAATTGTAAATGGTTCATTTGCTGACATATGTCTAATTGAAATGTTTTTTTAATATAATCCATAAAGGAAGCCCACTTTACCTGGACTTCATTTAATTGAAAGAGTTCCCAAATGCATTTGTCTTTCTTTTTATAAAATTGTTTGTTGATTTTTTTCAATATAGTATGCGACTCGTAGATGTAGTAAATATCACACGGGTTTAATTTTTGAAGTTTCAGTTTTGTCAACATTTTTTCTAGGTCGGCGATCTTATTCAAGTCTTGGTCAAAATGAAACTCCCGTTGCAACATATGTTCAATGATACTGTATTGGAATTCCAACGCATCAATGTTATTGATGGGGTGGAGCAGTATATCATGAAATAACCGCTTCCCCATTTTCGTTTTGCATTGATTTAATATACCAACCATGGAACTGTATTTGTCTTCTTTTCCATAATCGCCATTGCTTTCAATTATATTTAGTTGATGCAATGAATGGTTTGCACATACCAGCACATCGTCCATTTGTTGTACATGCGGTTCTTCCAAATTTTCCACCAGATTGACATTATGTTGTTTAATAAAATTCAATAAGAAGCAATAGCTTTGATAGGCAATGGGTTTATCCATGCTATTTCCCTTAAATATTTCCACATTCATTTTTGGAAAAAAAGACAAAATGATTTCATTTTGATATACGGGGTTTTCACAACGGCTTGCTTGCACCGAAAGAGTGTTTTGATGATTGTTTAAATCAATCACATGATACTTTTTGCTTTTAATTTTTAAATATTGAACGATACCTTGAATAATATCTAAAGACACATTGTGGATCAATACAAACTCAATTGGATTATATATATTTAGAAAACTTTCTATGGTGTCATACGTTGTTGGGTTATGATAATAATTTTCATGGTGTTCGCATAAAATCGATTTATGATTCATCAAATTGATGTTACTCAAGCCAAAGACATATTGTTCTTTATGAACCATTTTGACCTTTTGGATCCAAATACAACTCATATTATTGGACAAGGCTTGAGGTTGTTCTAGGAAGGTTGTACCGGGGGAATATATACCTTGAAAAACCCGATTTTTGGTACCGTCGTCCTCCTCGCCTTCTTGAATGTAGACAACAATGGTATATCCATAGGGGTGAAATTTTTCTATCATTTTTTCAAGCAAATAATCACGAAACCCCGCCATGATCGCCGTCTTTTTTCCAACATTGATTTTTTTCTGGGCTGGCGTATAGCCGGTAATATCGCAAAATTGTTTCAAGATTTCATGACTTTCTTCATGTTCCAATCCATACACTTCAAAAAAACTACCCACTTGAAACAACAACATTGTTTTTTTGCCATAACTGTTATGGTAATGGGTAAACCTTTCAAAGTATTCGTCAATCATACGCATGTTAGATTGTTTCAGTTATTAACTCTATATATTTTTTATAATTGTAATTTATAGATGGAAGATTTTAGCGATGGCACAAATCGTATGATTATCATCATCACAACACTTATTTATTATTTATATCTTAAATATCGACAAACACAGTTGTTAATGGTGAAGCATGTGAAAAACGTGAGTTGTAATCCCTTGGAAATGATTGTAGGAGGCATCATTAACCCGGAACAATCCAATGACGCCTTTTCCGCTTGCATGCAATATGTGACGGCAGAAAATACGAACAAAAGTATTCAAAAATCCACGCAAAACTATCAATCACAAGTATCTCAAATTGTGGCGGATCTTTCTGCAAACCAAAGTACCGCAAATGCAAATGCGTCTTCACAACAACAAGATTTACTTAATGTCGTAAGCCAACAAGCAACCAACGCGAATGATCTCGTCAATCAACAAATGCAAATCAATCAAAGTATTATTGCAGCAGATACACCTATTCAAGGTATTTTGGAAAAACTAAGCGGATTAAGTGGTGTATTGGTAAATATATTTGAGAAACTACCAAAATATGATCAAGATGGATAATTTATTTAAAAATATAGTATATATGTCAGGTTCAAATTTTATACAATCCATTGAAAATCTATATAAATCACAATCGGGGGTATCTTATGCTTGGGGTATAAAAACATCACCTATAAACGACCAATATACATTTAACATTATATTTTTGTTTCTGGTTGTTTTAGGTATATTGTTTTTTTACATAAAAATTAACGTCACGGTTGATTCTAAAAACTGGGATGTTGAAAAGTGTAATCCAAAATACTTATTTTATTCGGGCTATCTGAATAACGATACTCCGTTATCCAATTACGACGCAACATTAAACAATTTTATAGAATGTACGACAAATATAGCTGAAAGTGGAAATAGTTATACCATCAGCAAAAGTTTGGGAAAGGTTGCCTCTAGTTTTGAAAGCGAGTTCATGGACATTTCAAAGGTATCTAGTCAAAATCAACAAGCATTGGCGAGTGAATTAGAGAAAAACGCCCAAGATATTTCCGCTCAATTTGATAGCTTACAAAATGACATTTCCTATAATATGGATAGTTCAACTACAATGACATATAGTTTATTAGAAAACGTCGGGTTGTATGTAGACCAATTGAACGCATTGATGGGGTATATTTCTGCGTATATGAAGAAATATTTAACGTATCGTATGATGCAGTTTGCAAATCGGTGCATGACCGGAACATCCGAATGTAATAGTGAAAATAGTGATTATCAAAATGCTATTAAAATTAAAAATGTATTGGATTCTTATTATGGAGGTACTAGTTTATAATTTTAATATATTGAATATATAATATGTTAAAATTATACATCATATTGGCAATATTTGCCATAGCCATGTACATGTATCATAAACAGAAAATGGATTATTTTGAAGCCTTTCATGAGGCACTAGAACATGAAAAAATGCCCGACCACATTGATTTATTAACGTATAGTACCTTTTCCCCAAAGTGTTGTCCGTCGGTATATACCAGTTCTACGGGTTGTTTGTGTAACAACAATAAAGAATTTGAAGCCATTTATTCCCGCGGTTGTAATCATTCTGTTTAGATCAACGACTTTATTTTTTTTATTTTTAACAGAAGACTGCGTATTTTCATTCTTTCATGGTGTAGCTTTGCGACGGTTTGTTCATGGAGTTTTTGTTCTTCATAATAGAGGGACTTATAGGTTTCCAATTCCTTGCGTAGAGAATCATGAATGGTTTTTTCCATGGGCATGGGTTTCTTTTTTAAATAAGGAAAACGAGGGTCTTTATACGAAATGGGGTAAGATTGGATTTGATTTCGTCGTTTGTCGTCAAAGTATCGTTTCCAATATTCGCGATTTTCTTTGCTATATATAGTCATTAGCATAAATTGCACCCATATCTTTAAATTTTCATAGGTACAACATATTGTTTGTAATTTTTCGGGTATTTTTAGACACACGGCAGAGAAAGATATAACTTTTTGTATTTAGGGACATTATTTTCTTTTATAATCTTACTTAATTCTTGAATAGCCTTGATTTTCCTTTTCTTATTTTTCATTGCGCTTATCTTAGCCATAATGTTCTCAGGATGAAGGGTTTCGCAGATTAAATTATTAATCATCATCTTGTCATGCTTCTTTAAAACAACATTATATAAAGGCTCACTATTGTAAGGGGTAAATGTAACATTTTCACATACATGTACAATGTCACGAGCTTTCATCATTTTACCTTTACAAAACACCTTGTGCTCCATACTACAAAGGGTTCGTTGAGAAGGAACATTTTTAGTCAAAGAATCCTTTTCGAAACAAACAATGTGCGTTTGAAGAGGTATGGATTGAGTAATGGCAATTATCTTTTTACCACGGATTGTATGCTTGTCCGTATTGAGTTTCTCAATCGCAATGGGACCTAAGTTGGTCAAAACCGGCGTTCCTTTTGGAAAACAAATCGGGGTTGGTGTTGATGGAATATATGTGAAGCCGAGATCGTCCAAGGTGACCCCTGTGGGAAGTGTCCAGTTACTAAGGTCTTGATTAAAAGAAGTTGCACCGTCGAACATACTGGTCATATTTGTCACACTTGATGTATTCCAGATACTTATGTCTTGGTTAAACGTCTCTGCGTCACGGAACATACTATACATATTAGTGACGTTTGATGTATTCCATCCACTGATGTCATCATTGAACGACGTCTTATCCTTGAATAAATTACTCATATTTGTCACGCCCGATGTATCCCAATTGGAAATGTGTCCATAATCCGTTTCTGTTTGTGCTCGGGTATTGGAGTCACACCAGTTATTTACAACAGTTTGAATATTTGCGTGAGTTATAGGAACAAATGGGGTAAATGTGAAGCCGTGATCGTTAGAAGTGAGACCTCCGTCGCTTTCCCATTTACTAAGATCTTTATTGAAATCAGACGCACCGTTGAACATTTGATGA
>TARA_R110002012_G_scaffold122078_2_pt1 | contig 12836 bp, 4 predicted proteins | sample TARA_R110002012 | Tara Oceans TARA_R110002012 (sample SAMEA4396515) | marine metagenome | biome: Westerlies Biome; feature: [DCM] deep chlorophyll maximum layer (ENVO:01000326); material: water (ENVO:00002006), including particulate matter (ENVO:01000060) such as... | depth 40 m
AGACTACTGAAAAAAAATATATATTAATGGATGGTGCATCAAATGGTAAAAATGCATTACTTAGTTATACAATAGAATATAATTCTGGAGCTTCTCAATTAAGACCTAAATTTGTATTAGAATCTGGGGGAGAAAATTTTGCAGCATCTGAAACTCTTACAGTTGTAGACCCTGGAAACACTGCTAATACTGCAGCATTACAAATAAATGCTATTGATAATAGTACTCCTGTAAGTAATAAAGATTCTTTTGCTTATATTTATTCTAATGATATTGAAGTAGATTTAGGTAAAACATATACATTTTCTTTTTGGGCAAAGACAGCAGGTTCAGATAAAGATATTAAAACATCATTGCCTCGTGAATGGAAAGATGGTGTTGGTGTATTTATAAAAAATGGTTCTAATATAACAACAAGTGCAAGTGGTTCATATTATTATACTGGTAATGTTAGCTTAAATGAATCTCAAACAGTTTCTAATCTTGGGGTAGATAATAATGCTACAGGACCTTCTGATTGGCATAATCTAACATCAAAAGAAGATGATTTAAATTTAAAGATGAATTTTAAAAAGTATAATGAATTATCTTGGGGACAATCAACATATGGAGATTTAAATAATTTAATAGGAATAGATGAATTAGGTTCTAATTTAAATAATGATTGGAGATTAAAATCAAACTTATTAGAAAATGCAGACCATTCATATTCTGCAACTGCAGGGCCAAATGATAGAAGAGATGTACAATATACTACAAATTGGTGGAACCCTATATGGAATGATACTTCAACATATAAAGATTGTGGTAAATTTTTATCTACTGATGGAGTAGGAGATGTAGGAAATAATCTAGGAGATTATAAACTTAAATCTAATTGGGCTCATTATTCATTAGACTTAACAATACCAAGTAATTGGGTTGTTTCATCAGGAAATGCATCAATTGTAATAGGTCTATTCCTTACAGGAAAATCTTTATATTATATAGATGATGTATCATTAGTAAAAACATTTAGTAATTCTGAAATTTCATTTTTAGCAACAAGAGGAGTAGATGGAAACAATTCAGCTGCTTTATTAATTTCAGAATATGATAGTCCTAGTGGAGTATATTCTACGATAAGTATTGCAGAAACTTTAGATGATTATTCTAATTCAGAATTTTCTTTAAGCAGTATAAATGGAAGTTTATCAATATCAAATAAATCATTTTCTTCAAATGTTAGAGGTGTTCAAACTATAGAATATAAAGATTATTTATTTACAGAAAATAAAGATTTTTCAACTTCTGCTGGATATGATTCTTTTGTAACTTTTCCAAGCCCTGGTAAACGTGAATTAAATTCTAATATAGTGCCAGAAGGTTTTGACCGTACTATAATAGGAAAGCCAATGCCTTGGACAGTTAATCCTAACATTGCTAACGTGAATACTGGTTATTTAGTAAACATGACAGATAGTGTTCAATTGTTTGGGTCTCCATTACTTTCAAATGTAAAAATTACATTTCCTTTATTATGGCAAAAATGGAATAAAAATATAGGAGGATTGTCATCTTATTCTGAAAATAATCCAGGAGCTTTAAAAAAATCTAAACAATATAAAATTCAAGGATGGACTAAAACTAATAAAATAGGAACTGCTCCGTCTCAAGGTATATGTGAATACAATAGAGGTTCAGCAAGTAATCCTAGAGCACAAACACTTATATGGGGACATGCATCTCCTCTTGAAGATGAATATGGAATATCTCAAAATAGAGATTTTTTATTTAATCATAATATGAATCCTATTTTTAATGAAATAAGACCTAATGTTCATTCTGATGTTAGAATTACAGATTATGCTGCTGCAATAAATGGACATACCGAAGATGATGCTGTTGGTATAAATAATAGTGATAAAATTATAAAAAGCAGATTAATAAATCAATATGGAATGGGTCAAGCTGATTGGGGAAATTTAAAATCTTATGGAGCTGGAAATTTTCAAAATGATTTTGATATTACTAGTCAAGATTATAATGATGTCAATGCAGGATGGTTTTCATCATATAATAAAGATGTAGCTTACAGCTCAACTTGGTCTCCTTCTATGAATACAACTAAACCTGATGGAACTACAATTGCATTTGATGGTGGTTCAACTTATCCTGGTGCTTGGGTACTTGCTCAAGGTATTATTAAAGGTGAAGGTCATCGGATAGATTATGAAGAAGATGGTTCTTATCCTTCTACAGGAGATGGTGAAGATTCAAATGAAGATGTTGCAAGATTAAGTCCTATTCCTTTATCTGGAACTCTTAATAAAACTTATCCTAATATTTGGTCATACGGTTCAGAAGAAGGTTTGTTTTGGGATGCTATGATAGACCCTGTAACAGAAAAACCTTATTGGGTAAATAAAACACAATCTATGGCATATAATTTTTATAATAAAACTGATGCTGAATTCCAAACACATAGAATAGGAGATATACTACCATTAATAAAAAGGCATATTATAGTTAATGACGATGGAGGTGGTTCTTTTGAAACTCAAGTTAGTACTCAAGACCATTCATTTGATTTATATACAACTGGAACTCCTCCCAATATAGATACTGGTCATAAATGGTATTTTATGGAAGGAAATTATTTACATTTAGATTTTGGAATATCTAAAGAAAGTATGCAAGATATGTATTACGGTTCTAATGGTCAAAGTTTAAATTATTTTACAATGATAAAACATTCAAAATTAACTCCTTTTAATTGGTTTGATTATATTGGTCAATCAGGAATGGGAAGAGAATTTTCAGCATTTCATAATCAAGCATATTACAGTCAAGGATATAGAGATTATTCTTGGAATGAAGAAGATGCAGCATTTAAACAAAATGAGTTTGTATTAAATTCAAAAACTATGTCTAATATTACATTTTATCCATTAGCAGATTACATGAGAGACCAAATAGATATATCTGATAATTATCAAGAATTAACTAATGTTGAAGGCGATTGGTCTGAACATGATTCAAGAAATTCAGATAATAATAAAAAAGCAGGTTATACAAAAATTAAAAATCAGCCTTATGCTAATCCTATGCAAAAGAATATTGTATATATAAAATCAGGTATTATGACATTTGAGCAAATGAAAAATATTACTAATAGTACTGAATACGGTGGAGATATTTCTTTAGGTAATGGATTTACACATCAAACTGGAATGTTAAAAGGTGCAAAACTAGAAAATTCAATTCTTAATAATTACGATTACAATGGTACACATCAGAATTATTTAGGACTTTCTAAAAATGTTTTAGATTATAGGATATTAAGATTAACTAGATATACTCAAGAAGCATTTGTTGGTAATTTAGTTATGAGAGGAGGTAGTACTACAGATAATAGTTATGGAGAAGGATTCCAAACACGTATGGGTACTCTTGCACCTAATTATCCTATGGGTTTTTGGGAACATAATTTTGGACAAGGCAGATTGTATAATGAAAAAGAAGGATTAGGTCCTTTTTTTCAAGCTCATTTAGTTCCTCCATGTTCTTTAACTTACGGATATACTGGTCCTGGTGGATGGGATAGGAATTCTAGTTATCCTACTTATTTAAATAACATGGACAAACTTGGTGCTGGTAATCTATCGGCTGATACATTTACTACTCACAGAGGAGCACAATCTAATTTTTATCTCTATAATTTTCCAGTAAAAGATAGTTGGACTTTAGGTGGAAATTCTGATTTAAATCAATATATATATAGGAATGGTGAAACTCCTAGAGATAAAACAAGATATGCTCATGCTGTAGGAAGAAGTAATGTTTATTCTAGAGGGTATATAAATGTTACTGGTTTTGATACAACAAGTCTTGCAACTAATATGACTATAACTTTAATTCCATATGATGGAACTTCCAATCAAGTGATTACAGTTGCTACTGCTAATGATGATACTACTTCATCTTCTTTAGGTGTTGCTTCTATTGATGGTGCTAATAATGCTACTAATAGAGAATCTTTAGCTTTTCGTATAGCACAATGTATAAATGCAGGAACTAAATTTAAAGCATATGTTTCTGAAACTGGATTAGATATAGATACAGAAACAGGTTCTTCTGCTAAATGCAACTTAGACGAAAGTATAGATTTTGCTAACATAGCGACACCAAAGAAATATTTTGTAAATATTAGCCAAAGAGGAATTGGTTCTATTTCTTCTTCAGGAGATACAGCAATAACTTTAGCAAATTGGACTTTAAATAAAGCTGATTTTAGTGGTGGGTATAAAGCAGAAACAACATTTTCTGCAATGGAAGAAGTACATGATTTAGAAAAATATGGCAGATGTAAAGTTATAGATGATTCTGAATTTTTAGAATTTGGAAGATTACCAGTATCTGGAATTGACGGATTGTATGATGTTGTTCCAGCTGATAAAGCTAATACCACTACTGACGACCATTATACTCACACACAAACTAGGTTACAAGCTTCTTCTGGTGGTGGTGCATCTTCTCTTTATGGAGATAATATAGGTACTAAATTTGCAGTAAAAGCTCAAAAAATTTTAAGAGGGACAATAGTTCCTTCTAATTTTGCTAAAGTACAAGATATACATTATAGCAGAGGAGCTATACAAACTGATAATTTAACAGGTAATGCTATGCTTTCAAATTTATTTACAGGAACTATGAATGCATCTTTTCTGAAAAATTTTGAAAAAGATTCAAATGCTCCAATGGGAATAGCAGAAGGACAATATAATAGTAAAAATTTAGACAATCATAAATTTGAAGAATTTGCTGGTAGGTACCCAGTAGATGGTTCTACAAGTTGTGTTATTGCACCGCCTGAAGGTAGTGTTAATTTAGCTGTATATGTAACTGATGAAGGTTCTTGGTCTAATACTGAAAGAAAATATATTGTTACTGGATATACATATCTTTATGAAAATGGAGAAGAAAGTTCTATATGTTGGTATAGTAATAGAAAAGAATTTGTTTATTATGCAAATAGTTTAGATTATCATACTGTTTCAAAAGCAAGCGAAAATAGTAATACTTTTTCAGGAGGCGAACTAAGTAGCCTACACTCTAATATGCTGGATGTTTACGAAAATGACCCAAGAGCTCCAATAAGAACTGGATTAGGATTAAGAATTATTCCTGTTTGTCACTTCCCATACCCTCAAGGAGTTGTAGGATGTAGATTTTACGGAAAGTTAGAAGAGTCAAAAATTTCAAATAATGAAACAGATGAGTTTTTATTAGGAGAATTAGATTTTAATAAAGGTATTATAAGTGCAGATAACTGGGCAAATAAAAAAGGTTATAAACCTTTAATATGTCTTAATGATATAGAGTATGGAGCTCCTGTAGGAGTCTCTTATAGTACTCAACCAATAGAAAATAACGATACAGAAACTGATATTAAATTTGTTAAAAATACAAAAGTATCTTCTAACTTAATTGGTCCTTGGAATATGAATAATATGACTGCAAGAACTGCTATAGATGCTGAAAGTGCAGGAGAACATATTATTAATATTACTAATAGTGCTGATAATACTGAAGACCATTGGAGCTTTGATAGAAATGCAGATACATCTGGAACTATATCTTTTAATAGTGATGGTAGTGGAGCAAATGCTTCTCCTAATATGGCTAAGTATGAATTTGATGCAAGTGGTGATGATGCAATAAAATTTTCTCTAGGAATAAAGGTTCAAAGAAATGGGTATGTATCTGGAACACAAGATTTATGGTCTACAAATATAGGTTCTTTTGGTAACTTACCAGCATATGGTTCTAAATATCGAATATATTTTAATTTAAATGATAAGACAGAAGTTAGTGGAGACATAGTAAATCCTAACTATATTAGCCTTGACAATCAAGTTACTTTAAATACAGCAACTGCAGCAAACTCATTATTTTACGACACTCATGTATCTAATTATAATAGAGTTGCTGACGATGGCTATTTTAATGTAAGTGATTTAGTTGATGGAGTTAGAGGAGAAAGATGGTCATTTGGAATGTCAGGAAATACTACTGAAGTATTTGCTAAAAATTGGGGTAGTGCTGAAAGAATTACAAATATAGCATCTACAGGAGATGGATGGAATTATATAGATGCAATAACTAGAGGTCCTGAATTTAATCATGCAAATGCAACATGGGATAGAAATGCTACTTCTCATAGAAGAGGAAGTAAAACATATCCTAATTATAAAAATTTAGCAATGAATCCTATGGGCTATTATGATAAAGTTACAGGTAAAGGATTTGTAAATGCATACAATCAAAACAGAGATGCAGATACATTACATTATTGGGGTACTACCGATACATCAAGTTTAGCTGGACGAAGACATGATGGTAATAGTAAATGGGATATATCAGATACTTGGTTTAATCTTTATTTTTCTTATTCAACTGATAATGCAGAATTAAATGCAGATGTTAATATGGGTAGTGCTGGTAATAGAATGCAATTTGGTAGTCCTTTAATGATACCTAAAAATGAAATTAAATTTGGTATATGGAACGGTATAACTGCATTAAGAAAAGGTAATGATATAGAAAATTTAACATTACAATCTGGTTATTCTAATAACGCACATGCTACACATTCTATATCACCTAGTAAGCAACCTTATGCTGATACATTTAATATGGTTTGGACAACTCCTCAAGTTTTAATTACAACAAGACAAATAACATACAGAGCTTTAAATGGTAGTTCTAGTGACCAGTTTATATATTTTAATAAAATGGGAGAAGGATATAAAACAAGTGTTATATCAGGTAGAAGGAAATATATTGGAAACTTTTCTATAAAAAAAGGAGATAGTATAATAGCATATCCTGATGGTATTATAGCTAGTAATGTTAATAAATTTAATCAATTTATATTAGCTAATTTAGTAGAAGTATCTATAAACGATGGTGATGAAATAATTAAATTAGAAACTATGGGAGATAAATTATTACAATTTAAAGCAAACTCTTTATCGTTTATTAATATAGGTGGAGAGTTTCCATTTTTAGAATCAGTAAATAAATATTCTGGAGTGTCTAATAGTTCTAGTGTTGTTAATACAGATTTAGGTTTGTTTTGGTTTAATCATCTTGGTTTTTATTGGTACGATGGACAACAAATTAATAATTTAGTATACAAAGAAGGTGTTAGACAAATAAGTAAAAATTCTTGGAGCTTGCTATGTAGTAATTTAGATAAAGCAGTTATAGCTTATAATGCAAAAGATAAATTAATATCTTTATTAAATAATGCAGAATCTCCATCATATGGATTGAATTACAACATAACTACTGGAGGATTTGTTTTAACTGCAGATGCTTCAAATAGAAGTAATTTTGCTCAAACAAATGCTGAGATTAGAACTAATTATGTAACTATGAAAAATGGTCTTCCTAATGCTGGTGCAAGTGGTACTGATTTATTAGATTTTCAAACAATAGAAATAGATTTAGATAGTAGTGCTGGTTTAGCAAGTGCTCAATATTTTGTTATTAAAACAAAAGAATATAATTTTGGTTCAGATGCTAATAAGAAAAACATTATATCAGTTGATGTTTATATAAAATCAGGTGTAAATTCAGACACAACTAATATTACATGTAAGTATGGAGTTAATGGAGGAAATTGTACAGGCACATTTAAAAACGAGACAGGAGTATTTGTTAGCAATACATTTCTTGGTACAAGTAGCAACTTAAATAAAGTAACATTAAGGCCTACAGATAAAATAAAAGGAATTAATCAATTTCAATTATTATTTGAAACTGGTAGTTCTGCTGCTCCTGCTAACACTGAAATAGAAGGTATAGAAATTAAATATAGAGAATTGGGAATTAGATAATGATTAATATTTCTAATATAAAATTAAAGAAAAAAGATAAGAATAAGCTTGATACTAAATTCTCTAAAGAAATATCAAAAAATACATTAAACGTTAGTGAAAAACTTCGCTCCTCTAAAGAAGAGTCTATGTCATTTAAAACTATTGAAAGTATTAATAATATACAAACTTTAGGATTTAAGAATAATTCAAGAAGATTTATTTATGTTAAAGATGAGGATATGGTTTATTTGATTATAAAGTTTAATAACAATTATTGGAAATTTTCATCTGAAAAACTAGTACAAGAGGTGTTTTAAAATGGCTAGAGTAAGAAAAATATCTGCAATGAGTGCTGCTTTAAAGAAGTATTCAGATACAAAAAGTTCTATATTTTCTACAGCTAAAGAACAAGGTGAGCAACAAAGAGCCAATAGAGAAGATATTGAGTTCAAACAAAGAGGGCTAACTCTACAAAAAAATTATTTAAAAAAGCAAAGAAAGCTAGAGACTGCTTCTATGGTATTAAATCTAGCAAGTACTATTGGTGGTTCTGTAGCCAAAGGTCAACAAATAAAAGCTGGTGGAGAACAAATAGCTGCAGAATCAGGAGAAGATTTTAGTTTACATTCTGATAAATTTGGAGCCGATAGACCTGTTATGAATTTGCTTGAAACTTTAGGGCAAGGAGCTAAAAGTGCTTTTGGTATATACGATTCAGATTATGAAATAGGAGGCAAGACATATAGCCAACAGGAATTAAGTTACTTGTCTAAATTTCCTGGGGCAGATATAAATAATTTAGGATATGATACTCCTGCCTCAACTACAACATCAAGTTCTAATATTGCTGTAGAAACACTAGCTCCTACTATTGCAGAAAATGCAAGTACTTTTTCTATGTATAAAAATGATTCAGGTGAATCTCTTATAGATTATAATTTTAGCGAAATTGATTTTAATAGCGGTAAGGATTTAATGATGCCTAAATTAAATGAAGATGGAACTGTTGCTATTAACCCTGAAACAAACAAAGTAGAATTAGAAGTTTGGTCTTCTCCTACTACAAATATAGATAGTGCAACAACTTCTGCTCAATACTACACAGAATTAGAAACACGTAGAGATGCTATATCTAATTATGCTACTCAATTAGAAGATTCAATGTGGAATGAATTAGAAAAAGATATGATGATTGATAATGCTTCTGTTGCTGACGATGGCTTTTCTGATGATAATACTTATGTAAGTAAAACAACAGCAACTACATATAAAGATAGAGCTGCTATAATAAAAGATGGCATTTTAATGGTAGACACATTTGAATCAAACATTTCTCCAGAAGACAATCTAGAAAAAGGAAAAGTTATAAAAGTTCCATATAATAAACTTGATGATGAATCAGGTAAATACGATACTGAAAATATAAAAAAGTCTAAAGAATATAGACATAAAAGAAATCTTCTTATATCTCAACACAATATGAATCCTGATAATATGGACTTAGATAAAAGTTTATCGCAAAATTTATTCTATGAGAAGTATGGTAAAGAAAATGTTATAAGAGAATTTGGAGATATTGATTTATTTGCAGATGGAAAAATTAATTATTCAGCTGAAGGTAAAGTTGAAATCTTAAACAAGACAGCTAAAGGAAAAAGATTATTTAAAAAGATTGAAAAGTGGCAAAATGGAAAAGGTCGAATTCATTCAGGAGAAGATTTTAAAGAAATGAATAGACTTGAAATGCTACAAAAACTTAAGCAAGATTCTGATGTAGATTTAGCATCACTCTTAAATGAAGATATTTTAATACCAGAAGAAGCAGATAAGTTTAATCCTAATAGAGATAGAGTAGGTGGTATATATCTTACAAAAACTGATAAGGATGGTAATACTACTTTTCAAACAGATTCTAAAGGACATAAGATATTTTTAAAAGATAATGAATCATTAGCTGAAGCTGATGTTCAATATGCTATGGAAGTATGGAGAGCTAATTTTCCTAACCAAGAATTTACTCATGAAAAATATGGATATGATTGGGCACAAACAATGATTAATCAAGTTGGCCTTGAAACAGCAAATCAGGTAACTAATTTAACTCCAATGGAAATTAAAGTTCCTTGGAAAATTCCAGATGAAAAAACAAGAGAATTTGTAATGGGAGAATTAATGATGTATCATGATATAAGAATTAGTGAAGAAGAGAAACATCGTTTAACTATTCAAAATGCTTTAGGTCAAAAAGATACTATTGGAGGAGAAACATTAATTACACCAGATGATTATTACCAAACTTCATCTGACCCTATTATAGAGAATTTAGAAAGTTTAGAAACTTTACCTATGACAAATGGTCCATTAATGAATGATGGTTATTCTGAAGACCCAACTTATGGAAATAAAGTTGATACAAATATTATTAGCGAAGTTGAATCAGATTATAATAAAGACCATAGTAAAAAAACTCAAACTCAAATAGAATACCATGATAAAATATTATTAGACCAAGATGAAAAAGGTATTAAGAAACCAGATAAACCAGAATATTCTGATATTATAGATAGTTTGCTAATAAATAAATTTGAAGATTTTGATGAAGGTGAATTCTACAAAAATCCTGTTAACAACTTTAAAAATATAATTAAGAAATGATAAATAATAATATGAGAGTAGAAGAATATACTAACGATATGTATCCCTTTATAAAGACATGGTGGGAGCTATGTGGATGGGAGCCTGTATCTAAATTATTATTACCAAAAACTGGCTATGTTATATGGAATGATAATGAGCCTGTATGTGCAGCATGGTATATTAAAACTAATGCACCTACTGCATGGATAGAGTGGGTTATTAAGAATCCTAATGCAGATAATAAAGTAGTTAAAAAAGGACTTACAATGCTTTATGACACAATAGAAAGTGTTGCAAAAGAGGATGGATATGTATTAATTTTAACTATGTTAGAGCATGAAGGCTTAAAATCATTTGTTAGCGATAGAGGTTGGAAGTCTACAGATAAAAAACTTGATGCATATATTAAGAATTTAGGAGGTAATTTATAATGGCTATTGTTACTACTGCAGTTGTTGCTACTATTGGTGTTGGTATTGCTGCACAATCTGCGCATAATACTTCAGAATATCAAGATGCTCAAATGGATTTATCAGAAGAACAACTTCAAGCTCAAAGAGAAAGAAATGAAAGATTAAAAGGGCATTGGACTCAACAAGAGTCAGAGATAACTACAGCTATTGATGAAAGAAGTGACATTACAGCTCAACAAGAAGATATAATTGTAGACCAATATGGTGGTCAAAAGAATTTACAAGATTTAAAAATAACTAGGCAAACTGAAAATACATTTAGTCAAATAGATAATATAAAAAGTAAATCAGGGTTTGCAACTTCAGATTTTATGGATAATACACAAGGACAAACTATAGCTGATATGATGGCAATTCAACAGCAAGAAAGTATTGATGCTCAAAATGAATTGCAACAATCAATTTTAAATATTAAGACTGATGAAATGTCAGAAATAGCAGAGCTAGAAGAAAGAGGAGATGTATTGGAAGAGAAAATAGCAGGATTAACAGAGGTATAATATATGAGCTTACAAAATTTTAACAATTCTTTAAACACTTTAATACAGACAATAAAGTCTATAGACGAACCTTCTGCATCAGATAATATGATTCATAACTATATGATGCAAAAACAAAGTGCTAAACATAATCAAGAATCTCAAGCTGTGTTAGAAAATATACAATCTGCTTTTTCAACAATGGATACTTCAATTCAAAATAATAGCTCTTTAGATAATATTAATAATGTTATTAGTAAATTAAATAGTATGGAGACAAGTTTTAAAACTGGGTATAAACAATACTTTGATAATGATAGTCCTATATGGGATACTTTTGAAAATAAAAAAAATCAAGTACTAGACCTTCAATCAAATATTAAATCAGCAAATACTGCAAAAGATATTACAGAAGATATAAGAGACAAATATTCTTCAATATTTGAATCAGCATTTGATGAGGGTGCCGATTATGATTCAGTTTTTATGGGTCCATCAGATGACCTTAAAGATGTATGGACTCTTGCAGAAGCTAATGATTTAAATGTTGAAGAAATTAAAAATAATAAAGTTTATAAAGATTATATTGAACAAGAGCTTGAATCATTGGGAGGTGTAATGTCTCAATTAAAAACTTTTGCTAAACAAATAGATTCAGACCATGAAACTACAGGTATACAAATTTCTGATAAGTATAAAGATAATGAACATATGAAGTTATTATTAAATATGATTGATTCAGGAGCTTTATCTGAAACAGAATTAATACAAACTAAAGATGGTAACGTTGTTAAAGTTCCTCAATTTTCTGCAAACATGACTAAGTATTTAGACTTAATGATTAACAATACTGCTAGTATAGACAGAGCATTAAATATTAAAAATGCTAGGATAGATGATGCACTTAGATTAAAAATTCATGGTAATTTTAAAACATCATTAAAAAATCGTCCATTTTTAGCTAGTGAATCAAATAATCTTCGAGGTGCTTTTTACGATATAATGACCTACGGTAATCAAAATCCAAACTCTGGTATATTTATTACAGAAATTCTAGAAGGAGTTCCAACAAATATTGGTCTTAATATAAACAATCCTCAACTAGGAATAATACTTGAAAAAAATGGTTTAGACAAAAATGATATGGGAATAATGAATTTAATACAATCAGGTATGAGTTATGGGTTGCAGGATTTTACATCTGCTTGGGATAATTCAAACCCAATGAGTATTAACCATATGCTATCAGTTGAATCTTCAGCTAATGTAGAGGACATTTGGAATAAAGCTGTAAAAACTAGTGCTTTATTAGCAGAAGATGGTGAGCTATCATATCAAGGACTTTCTAATAAATACTCTGAATACATTGATGAAAATGA
>TARA_R110002012_G_scaffold202702_1_pt1 | contig 12834 bp, 15 predicted proteins | sample TARA_R110002012 | Tara Oceans TARA_R110002012 (sample SAMEA4396515) | marine metagenome | biome: Westerlies Biome; feature: [DCM] deep chlorophyll maximum layer (ENVO:01000326); material: water (ENVO:00002006), including particulate matter (ENVO:01000060) such as... | depth 40 m
TATGATTGGACTAGAAACATCATTTAACACCAACGACGAGGCATTATATGTTATGCATTGCCCCATGGCAAATAACAATAAAGGTGCAGATTGGTTAAGTATTTCCAAAGAAGTAAAAAACCCATATTATGGACAGTCAATGCTTACTTGTGGGGAGGTTACTAAAGAACTAAAATAAAAACTAAAATAAAAACTAAAATGAAAAATTTAAAATCAATAGCAACTATAGCTTTAATAGTAAGCGTATTAAATTTCACATATGCTCAACATAATCATAGCAAAATGAACATGAAACAGGACGACCATAATATGATGAATCATGATAAATCTATGGTAAAGTTGAACGATAAAAACCTTACCAAAGCATACATGCATTACGCCATGATAAACAACGCTTTAGTTGAAGCTAATTCTGAAAAGGCACAAAAAGCGTCTAAAATGCTTGTTGGAGTTTTAAAGAAATATGGTAAAGCAAATGATGCGCAAAAAGTGGCGGAAGACATGGCGTCAAAATCCAATATTATACATCAGCGTATTGTCTTTTCTAAGCTTACAACAGCATTTGAGCCTTTATTAAAAGATAACATAGTTGAAGGTGAAATTTACAAGAATTTTTGCCCAATGGCTAATAGTGGAGAAGGTTCATACTGGTTTTCCAATTCCAGTAACATTGTAAACCCTTATATGGATAAAGCCATGGTAAGCTGTGGTAGTGTTAAAGACACCTTTAAGTCTATGTAAATGCACCATTTTGGTTTAAAAAATTAAAACGTATTGTGAGTTTAACGGAAGTAAAAAATCAGAAAAGGTATGTTTGATAAGACATCTTACTTGCTAGTCAATATATTTCTGGAATACCCTAAAAGTTACTAATGTGATATCATTATCTATTCAATTCTTTTGAGTTGAAAAAGGCTTTTAATAATTGGTGTGAATTAACGGAAGAGCTCTAAATACAAAAAAATAAAAAAAACAAAGATGAAAACAATAAAAAACAAAACAAAGCAATTATCCATAATTGCTGTATTGGCAATCAGTTTGGTTGCCTGTAATTCAAAAACAGAAAAAAAAGAAGTTAAGGAACAAGCTGTTGCCACTACCGAAGTTAAAGTCGAAGATACACAACAAAATTACCAAGTCGGTTCACAAGTTCCCAATGAGTTGGTGTGTATGGTAAATAATGCGTATATGGGTATGCCTCAAATAGCAGTGCCAGTGAATGGTAAAACGTATTATGGTTGTTGTGACATGTGTGTAGGTAAGTTGAATAACGAAGAAACTGCCAGAACAGCAATAGATCCTTATAGTAATAAACCTATTGACAAAACAGAAGCCTACATTGTATTGATGAAAAAAGAAGGGCAAGTGGCTTATTTTGAATCAGAAGAAAATTATCAGAACTATAAAAAGAAATCATAAAATAGTAACACAATGAAAAACCTGATCTACATGGTTATTTTGTGCTTTGTAGGTGCAAATGTTCTGGCTCAAACAGAAAAATCTGTTGAAGGAAATGTTGATAACCTTCCGGTTAGAGAATACACCATTACAATCAATGAAGCTATTGTAAACAAAGCCGGAAAAGAAGTTAAGGGCATGACCATCAATGGCAGTATCCCAGGACCTGTCCTTGAATTCACCGAAGGCGAATATGCCGTTATTTACGTGAAAAATGAGATGAGTGTGGAGACATCCATCCACTGGCACGGACTCTTATTACCTAATTTTTATGATGGTGTACCCTATTTAAACACGCCACCTATTGAGCCTGGTCATACACTTAAATATGAATTTGCATTAAAGCAATCCGGCACGTATTGGTATCATTCACACACGCTCTTACAAGAGCAAAGTGGTGTTTTCGGATCTTTTATTATCCATCCAAAGAAAAAAACATTGGAGTATGATAAAGAACTGGTATTGATGTTGTCCGATTGGACCAATGAAAACCCAATGAATGTACTACGAAACTTAAAGCGAAGAAACGAATGGTATGGTATTAGAAAAGGAACCGCTACACCACTAAACCAAGTCATTTCGAGAGGTGCTTTAGGGGCTCAACTCAATTTTTGGAGACAGCGTATGGAAGGCGCCGATATTGCCGACGTATATTATCCAGCCTTTTTAGTCAACGGTGAAGAATCAATTGAATATCCTGAATTTAAACCAGGAGAAAAAGTACGATTACGTATTATCAATGGTGGTGCTTCCACCTCGTTTTGGATGACCTTTGGTGGTAAAGACCCACTATTGATATCGGCAGATGGCATCGATGTAGAACCTGTTAAAAAGAACAAAACCTTTATTGGTATTGCAGAAACTTACGATTATATAGTCACTATTCCTCAAGAAGGTAAAGTGGAGTTTAAAATCATGGCACAAGATGGTTCTGGAACGGCTTCGGCATTTTTTGGTAATGGAAAAATACTTGCTGCCAAAACCCTTCCAAGACCTGATAAGATCGGCATGATGAAAGAAATGGCTAAAATGGACATGAAAATGGGAGCGCACGCCCTAAAGTATCGTCCAAGTAAAGATGAGCGTTTTCAAATGAAGGATGAGTATGGCATGCAGATGAAAGGCGACGCTATGGGAGCTATGAAGCAGGAGGGTTCCAAAATGGTCCATTCAAAAATGAAAATGGATAACATGAAAATGCAAGACCCTAAAATGGATCACTCAAAAATGAAGATGGATGGCATGAAAATGCAAGATCCTAAAATGGATCATTCAAAAATGAAGATGAATAACATGAAAACGGAAGACCAAAAAATAGGTGACACGAATGAAATGGGTGGTATGGATTTGTTTTCAGAATACAATTATGACTTCTTGAAATCACCAGAAAAGACAGCCTATGGCAAAGATGTTCCCGTAAAGGAAATTTTACTAAACCTCACAGGAAATATGCAAAGGTACATCTGGAGTATGAACGGTGTACCGTTATCTGAAACCGATAACATAAAAATTGAAGGCGACCAAGTTACCAGAATAACACTCAATAACCTGACAATGATGCACCATCCCATGCATTTGCACGGTCACTTTTTTAGGGTATTGAATGAGAATGGTGAATATTCTCCATTAAAGCATACGGTAAATGTACCACCAATGCAGGCCGTAACCATTGAATTTTATGGCAATGAATACGGCGATTGGTTTTTCCATTGCCATATTTTATATCATTTAATGGGAGGAATGGCACGCGTGATGAGCTACGACACGCCACCCGATGCTCGTATGAAAGAATTTCCGGCATCCATAGCCGTGGCAGAAACCGATCTTTTTTATTCTTGGGGTATGGTAGATGCTTCGTCCCAAAATACGACCATGAATCTGGTGGCGTCTAACTTGAGAAACCAATTCAATGCAACGGTGGAATATGGCTATAACGAAAACCTGGAGGCAGAATTTACCTATGAAAGATATTTACACGATTATTTAAGAGTGTTTGGTGGTGTGAATATTGAAAATGAAATTGAGGATAGCTTTAATGAATTTAAAACGGTTGCCGTTGCTGGTATAAGGTTTTTGACGCCCTATTTGTTTAACCTTGATGCAAGGATTGATAGCGACTTAAGACCAAGGGTAGGAATTGGAAGAAACTTGATGTTGTTTCCTAAATTCTCGGTGTTTGGATACTATGAATACCAACTGGATTTTGGTTGGGTAAATTCCTTACCTACAGGCATTAATAGTGAATCTGAAACCGTTTGGAGTGCAGGAGCCGAATATTTCCTTTCCAGAAATGTATCGTTAGTGGGAAGTTATGACAACCGTTTTGGTGGTGGTGGCGGACTTTCAATACGATTTTAACAATAAAAACAGAATGGTATGATGTACGCTTGGATAATTTTAGTAATTGCAATAATTATTGGGCTTTGGTATTTTTCATCAGGGAGAGTACAACCGAAGCATGAAAATCCTTTGGATATTCTAAAAGAAAGATATGCCAAGGGAGAAATTACCAAGCAAGAATACGAAGAACAAAAACGAATTATTAATTCAAAAAATTAAGAAGATGAGCTATTATTTCAATAAAATCCTAAAAGGAGATTTTGACCAGGTAATCGACAAGGTGACAGACGAACTGAAAAAAGTAGGTTTCGGCATTCTTACCGAAATCGATGTCAAGGAGACCCTGAAAAAGAAACTGGATGTAGATTTCAAGAAGTATAGAATTTTAGGAGCGTGTAATCCGCCTTATGCTCATAAAGCTTTGCTTGCAGAAGATAAAATTGGCACCATGCTGCCTTGCAATGTAATAGTGCAAGAAGTTGCAGCAAGAGTCATTGAAGTTGCAGCTGTTAACCCTATGGCTTCAATGCAAGCAGTAGATAATGATGCGTTAAAGGGAATCGCCCAAGAGATAACCCTAAAGTTGGAAAACGTAATTGAAAAACTTTAGGCAGATAACATTATCTTAATAATCAAAACAAAAAATAATTCAAATTAATATTAACATTAAAAACACTAAAACAATGAAAAACTTAAAAGTAACAACAGTAATTCTGGCAATGTCTTTTATAGGTCTAACAGCAATATCCTGTAAAGATGCAAAAAAAGAAAACACGAATGAAGAGGGGTCTCAAATGGAAGCCAGTCACGATAACAGTGACGGACACCATGATAAAGAAGCCATGCACGATAATAGTGACGGACATCATGATGAAGATAGCGATTCTTCTACGGACCATACAAGAGATATAGAAGCAAATACTCAAAAAAATACGGCAACTACACCAATTATAGATGCCTATATTCAAATTAAAAACGCTTTAACAACAGACAATAAAAACGAAGCTGCAAAAGGAGGAACAGCGTTAGTTGCAGCCTTTTCAAAGTTTGATATGAGCAATTTAACTGGAGAAACGCACAAAGAATACATGGAAATTTTAGAAAGTGCCAAAGAGCATGCCGAGCATATTGTAAAAAGCCCAATAGATCATCAAAGGGAACATTTTGAAGTATTGAGCACAGATATAAATGATTTGGTAGCTTTATTAGGAACTGAAAAAACATTGTACCAAGATTCTTGTCCAATGGCAAATAATGGTAAAGGAGCCATCTGGTTGAGTGAGGTTGAAGAAATCAAGAACCCTTATATGGGAATCAAAATGCCAACGTGTGGCACAATACAAAAGCAGATAAATTAAAATGAAGGTTGTTAAAAAAATAGCCCTTGTATTATTGGTGGCGTTTGTGGGAATACAATTTATTCCCACAGAACGCAACCAAAGTGATTCTGTGCCTTCCACCGATTTTATGTTGGTCAATAATGTTCCAGAGAACATTCAAAAAAAGTTACAGGTATCCTGCTATGATTGTCACAGCAATAATACGCAATACCCTTGGTATAATAAAGTTCAACCCGTGGCTTGGTTTTTGGAAGACCATATAAAAGAAGGCAAGGCCGAATTGAATTTCAATGAATGGGATTCGTTGTCAAACCGAAGAAAAGCAAGCAAGCTAAAATCCATCATCAGCCAAATTGAAGATGACAAAATGCCTTTGAGTTCCTACACGCTTATCCATAGAGATGCCACCTTTTCAGATACAGAGAAACAGGAACTAATTCAATGGATGGCACAATTAAAAGATAGTATATAAACATTAACAATTAAAAACAAAAAAAATGAAAAATTTAAAAATGAGTATAGCAGCAATGCTATTGTTAGCAGTTTCTTTTACCAATGCACAGGAAAAGGAAAAAATGAACCACGAGCACAGTGATATGAAAATGGACCACAGTTCGATGAAAATGGACAAGATGAACCCAGATGCAGAAGCAGTTCTTGCCGATTATTTTATGTTGAAGGATGCCTTGGTGGCAGACGATACCAAAAAAGCAGCCCAAGAAGGGACAAAATTGGTGGCTTCACTAAAAGCCTTTGATGCTTCAAAGTATACGGCAGAAGAACAAAAAGAATTAGCTGACATTATTGAAGATGCCACAGAACACGCCGAACATATTGCTGAAAGTGCCATAGACCACCAACGGGAACACTTTAAGACATTGAGCAAGGACATTACGGATATGGTTGCCATTACAGGAACTAAAAACACGCTTTACGAACAGTACTGCCCTATGTATGATAAAGGGAGTGCTTGGTTAAGTACAAACAACGAGGTAAGAAACCCATATTACGGAAGTAAAATGCTTAAATGCGGGAAAGTTCAGAAGACGATTCAGTAAAGTTGTAATCCTTTTAAGCAAAATTAAGAGAATTACGCAACCAGCAATAATAAAGATGAAGACTAGAATAATCAAACTCTTTTTACGACTTGCTATATCAATCGGATTTTTATCGGCAGTAGCCGATAGATTTGGAATGTGGCAAAAGGATGTCTCTGTGTGGGGAAATTGGGATAATTTCCTGAACTACACAAAACAGATAAATCCTTGGATTCCGAACTCGTTAATCTCAACAGCTGGAATTATCGCAACCGCAGCTGAAATTATTTTTGCGTTATTCTTATTAATAGGATTTAAAACAGAATTGTTCGCAAAATGGAGCGGATTTTTACTGCTACTGTTTGCGCTTTCAATGACATTTTTCACTGGAATAAAAGGAGCGATTGACTTTTCTGTCTTTACAGCTTCTGCTGGAGCTTTTGCGTTAAGCCTAATGAAAGAAAAGTATATAGAAATTGAGAGTCTAATTGCGAAACGAAATAATTGAACACGAAATAAAATGCAATACAGAACAGATTAATAGCGAAATCTGGACAGTTTTAAGTCTGTCGTGGGTAGGAAAAATAGATGATGGTTAGTGTTAGTTCCTTCCCAAGTCAGACAAAAATTTAAGTCCTAATAAGAGAAAGGGTACATATTTTTGGTTGGTTAATGAAACCCTTTCTCTTAATTAGGCACAATGAATTTTAAAAAGTAAAAATTGATACGATTAATAGCAGCCTGAAGAAGGAAGGGAACTAAATTCACCCTAATAATTGATTAATAGCACTTCTCTTCCTTAGTCAGGTAAAATGGAAAATGAAAAAGAAAGGCTTATAAAAAAGTACTAGATTTTGGTAGGTAGGCCTATTTTTTGATTGATGGATAGAGCCTAACTCTCAATGTCAAGTATTATTTAAAGAAGAAATAAAAGTTTGATTTAACAAAACGATGAAAGATTGTTGCAATACAGCTAATAGCAGAGCGCAGATCAATAACCCGTTAAAAAAGTGTTTCAATTATATGGTGTACGCTATCATAGCCATCATAGTTCTTGGGGCTTTGGTGCTTCAACTGATAGGAGATTAATTAAAAAACGTAAGAGATGAAAAAAAAACTATTTTTTACCGTATTGGTGTTGGATTCCGTCAAGGGTAGCGTCATTGGTTGTAGAGGACAAGAAAACTAAAGTGGCGAATTACCATAAAAACACGATGGAAGCCCTTAAAGAATTATTGGGTTCAATGGGTATTGAAAATAGAAAGGGGGTATACATAAAAAATATATTGTTAGACGAATCAATGAAACCGAAACAAAAACATACCAAGAGTTATATTAAAATGCATTGAACGGCCGAAAAATGAAAGTAATGGATAAAAATGTAATGTATGTATTAATAATACTGTTGTTTTCAAGCAACGTAGCTATGAATGCCCAAAACTTTATGGTAAAGGAAGGAACCGCATCCTTTAAGGCAAAAATGCCACTTAATTCCTATATCGGTAAAACTGATGATTTACAGGGCGCCATAGATTTTAAGGACGGCACCTTCACCTTTTCGGTACCTGTAAAATCCTTAAAGACAGGTAATGAAAAACGGGATGGACATATGTATGAGTTGGTAAAAGCGGAAAAAAACCCTAATGTCCTTTTTGAAGGAAAATTTATGGACGATTTTAATTTTGAAGAAAAAGCGACACAAACGCTCAACGCAAAGGGCGATTTCACCCTTGCGGGAGTTACTCGGGAAATAACTATTCCTATTGCGTTGAAACGTGTTTCAGAAGATACCATTCAACTAAAAGCTTCTTGGTCTTTATTGATTACCGATTATAATTTGGAACGCCCAAGTTTGGCATTTATAAAAGTTAATGACAAGCACGACTTGAGTGTGGATGCGCTGCTTGAAAAAAATAGTAATGAAGTAAAATTATAGTCGTAGAAAGCTAAATAATTAGATTTCGATGAAGCCTTAAAATGATAAAATTAAGTTGATGAACAGTAAACACATCTTTGTAGTAAGTACCTATTTCATAGCGATGGCCATCCCATTGGTATTGGTGTATGGCTTAATGCCAACTACTGAAGAAGGGTTTATTGCGCAAATAGGGATGTTAATGGGTTTGTCGGGTATAATGATGGTGTTCTTTCAATTTATCATTTCTGCCAGAATAAAATGGCTTGACCGCTTGTTCGCCTATAACAATTTAATCGATTTTCATAGAAGAATGGGGGTTTGGTCATTTATATTTATTGTGGTTCATTTTATGCTACTTACCTTATCGGAGCAATCTTTTGATATGCTTTTGGGCTATGATGAACCTTGGTACGTCAATTTGGGGAAAATTGCGTTTTTAATACTGTTGGTTCAGGTTGTGGTAAGTATCGGCCACAAGAAAATAAAAATAAACTATGAACGTTGGCGTGCTATGCACGATGTGTTTGCCATCAGTATTCTCCTATTGATGTTTGTACACAGTTTTTATGCCGGGGACGATTTGCAGTTGCTGCCCTTACAGGTATTATGGTTCATTCTCCCACCTACTGCTATAGCATTTTTTATTTGGCAACGGTACTTTTTGTTCACTATCGCACCCAAATATGAAGTACTAAATGTTGTAAAAAAGGCCAACAACACCTACAGTGTTCAGTTTATTCCTATAAATGGCAATCCACCCTATTCGCATAATCCAGGACAGTTCCATTTTATCAAATTTATAGATTGTAAGCATATAAAATCTGAAGAACATCCATTTACCATATCCTCAAGCCCCAGCCAAAAGTTACATTTAACATCTACCATAAAGGCTTCTGGTGACTTTACAAGCCAGATATACCAACTTCAAAAAGGTGATAAGGTTAAAATCATAGGACCATTCGGCAAGATGTCCCATTTAGAAAAATCACATTCGGGGTCTATAGTATTTATTGCGGGAGGCATTGGTATAACGCCATTTGCAAGTATGTTGCAGTATATGGCAGACAAGGACGAGCAGCGGGAAGTAACGCTATTCTATTCCAATGCTACCGAGTCGGACATTGCCTTTAGGGAAGAATTAAACCATATTGTAGAAAATACATCCCTTAAATTGCAGGTAGTGCATATACTCAGCAGGCAAGATAATTGGGAAGGTGAAAAAGGACGGTTTGACGCCAAATTATTGGAAAAATACTATTCAGGATCGCTCCTGCAAAATGATTATTATGTATGTGGTCCTCCACTTATGATTGATGCAGTCATCAAGGATTTAAGAAAATTGCAAGTTCCACTAAATAAAATACACAGTGAAATGTTTGGGCTTGCGGAATCTGGCTCACCCATTACCCATCATAAAAAACAAGCCCAATTGGTTTCTAGGCTTATTGTTATGGCTTTAATAGTGTTGGTTATTCTGTTTGCAGGCCTTCGATCCGGCTGGAAATTATTTGGTGATGATGCACGGGAAAATGAACACAGTGCCTCAAGTAGCCTCACTTTAAATAGGGAACCAAACTAAATAGTGATGGAATAACCAAATGGAAAAAAATAAATGAATGTTTAACTAAATAAATAGATGATGAGAACATTAAAAACAATGGTAGCCTACCTATTAATGGCAGCTACCGCAGTCAGTTGCTCGGTCAGTTCTTCGGCAATCGTTACCGATTATGACCGTGAGGCACAGTTTGGGACCTACAAAACCTTCTATTGGTCCGATGATTTTCAATTGGAAAACGGGAAAGAAGAAGAACCGCTATTTTTTAATACACTGATAAAGAAACGGTTAAAAGTCGCTATTCAGGACGAAATGGAAAAGAAAGGATATGTAATGGACAAAGCCAATCCTGATTTATTGGTAGATTCACGTATTGTGGTCAAAACCAGAAATATAAACTACAATTCCGGCAGCTATCCGTATTTTCCATTATATGGCCACGGCTACGGTCATTTTGGCTATTATGGTTATGGCTATTACGGCAATTATCAATCTTCTGAAGAGCATAAGGAAGGTGGTGTGGTTGTAGAGCTTATAGATATGAGCAGACGGCAATTGGTATGGCAGGGATTTGCGCCAGATGTGCTGCACGCAGATACAAATGATAAGCAAAAGGAAATCCAAGAGGCCGTGGCAAAAATATTTGCAAAATATCAATTTGGAAATACTGTAAAAAACTGAGCTTAAAAAGATATAAAAAATATCAAGAAAAAAAGTCCTAATTAGGGAAGGGTCAATGTTGATGGTCAGTGTTTATTCCCTTCCCTTATCAGGCACAAAAACGTAATTTTTAAGTGTTCAGGAAGATGAAAGATTGTTGCAAAGATGGTTGCAAACATACAACTGAAAAATCGGTTGTTAAGAAATGGATTAATTATATAGTCTATACAATACTTATTCTAATAGTTTGTGGTGCGTTGGTACTTCAATTATTTAGTTAAGAGAATAAATTAAGATGGCTGAAGAAAGCAAAATAGAAAAACCTGAAAGTACAGGGTTTTACAAACAACTATTAAAAAAGGTATTGCTTACTGCAAGTGTAGTTCTTGCACTATCATTAAGTTATACTTTATGGGCAGATTTAGATTCGGACAACCAGTTTCTTGCACTTATAATTGTTGGTATGGCTTTGGTGAAAACGGTTTTTATTGTCAGGCTCACTTTTATACAGCTAAGTAAAATAATAGGGGAAAGTCATCAGCTTACACACGTTCTAACATTATTTGCTGTGTTAATTATTTTGATTGTTCTTTCGTTTTCAGCAGACTACCAAGCATTATATATTTTAAGTTCAGAAAATTTTAAATCAACTACATCACTCAACAGTTCATTTATACCTCAATTTTTCGAGTTTATATATTTCAGCTTAATTACTTTTTCATCGGTTGGGTATGGCGATATCGTGCCGCTTTCAATTTCCGGGAAAATGCTAGTGATGATGGAAGTTTTTTTAAGCTTTTTGGTACTCGTATTTGGTATAGCCAATATTAATAGAATACACGTCAATAAATAAACCTTTAAAAACTAAAATTATGAAAACACTAAAACTAACAACAATCTTAATGCTAATTATGTTTGCCACAGGCCAAATGTTTAGCCAAAACGCAGATTCAGGAACAGAGAAAGAAGCTGTTCTAAAAGTAATGAAATCATACAAAGATGCGCTGCAAAACCTAACAACAGAAGGTACGTTCGAGTTATTTTCCGAAGATTCCGAAGTCTTTGAATCTGGAGGAGTTGAAGGCTCCTACGCACACTATATAGAACATCATTTAGGTCCAGAATTAGGACATTTTAAGAAGTTTGAATTTTCAGATTATGAAATTGATGTGAAAGTAGATTCGCCCTACGCATTTACTACCGAAACCTATATCTATTCTATCGTGCTCAACCCAGATGAAAAAGGCGAAAGCAGAACGATTAAGAAAAAAGGGGTGGCAACCTCCATTTTAAAGAAGATGGATGGCCAATGGAAAATCATTAAAACGCATTCTTCCTCTAGGAATATCAAAAACAAATAACCTAAAAACGAAAGCCATGAAAAATAGAAAATCGTTGCTCATTATTTTAAGTTTCCTAATAATGGTAGCCTGTAAACAAGATAAAAAAAATACGGAACCTAAACATAACCACGTGGAGGCAGAAAAGGTTTCTACTCCCAAGAAAAATTTAAGTCCACATACCAGTAGTATGGCAATGATGGGCGATGCGCACATTCATATTGATTATTCTTCGCCAGGAGTTCGAAACCGTATCATTTTTGGTGGTTTACTTCCCTATGATGCTGTTTGGCAGGCAGGTGCTCATATGGCTACTTGGCTGGAAACGAATAAGGATTTAAAAATTGATGGCAAGGAATTGAAAGCTGGGAAATATGGATTTTTTGTAATTCCGAATCAGGAAGAATGGACAATCATTTTCAACAGTAATTGGAACCAACACGGTAAGGACGACTATACTGAAAATGATGATGTATTAAGATTTAAAGTCACCCCTAAAGTTTCTGAAGAAATCAAAGAACACTTAGAATATACAGTCAACAAATCAAGCGATACCTCAGGAACCATTAAAATGAGTTGGGAGAAAGTCACTATTGAATTTCCATTTGAAGTAAAATAAGATGGTAAAAAGACAAACAGCTTTAAAAATAAGAAAAGCGCACCGTTACTTGGGTATCTTCATAGGTATCCAATTCTTGATGTGGACGATTAGCGGTATGTATTTCAGCTGGACAGATATCGACGAGATACACGGCGACCAATATCGACAGGAACCTGTTGAAAAAACCATATTTACCAATCTAATCAGTCCAACCGAGATTAAAGCTGATGCCATAACTTCTTTGGAACTAAGAGAAATAGCAGGAGAGCCTTATTATTGGATTAATCAAAGTCAATTGGTCAATGCAAAAACAGGTGCATTAAAAGCTCAAATATCCGAACAGGACGCCCTTCAGGTTGCGAGGAGAAATATGCTGCCTGAACTCAAAGTGAAAAATATAGAACGCATCGAGGAAGTAGGGAGCCATAGCGAATATCGAGGCAGGCCCATTCCAGCCTATGCCATATCATATGAAACACCTGAAAATATTAAGGCTTATGTTTCCATAAAAGATGGTTCTTTCCAAACAATAAGGCATCGCAATTGGCGATGGTTCGATTTTCTTTGGATGACGCACACAAT
>TARA_R110002012_G_scaffold58820_4_pt1 | contig 12831 bp, 9 predicted proteins | sample TARA_R110002012 | Tara Oceans TARA_R110002012 (sample SAMEA4396515) | marine metagenome | biome: Westerlies Biome; feature: [DCM] deep chlorophyll maximum layer (ENVO:01000326); material: water (ENVO:00002006), including particulate matter (ENVO:01000060) such as... | depth 40 m
TGCTGCGGTTAATTTTTGTTGAGTTGCGGCAAATTCATTAGGATAGATAGTATCCTGATCAAAATCTCTTTGTGATGGATCGTACAAAGCATTAATAAGACGTTGGTACTGCTGTCTTGTGTAGGGTTTATCACCGCTACCCGCTGTGTCTAAACCGCGTAGGCCTGTTCCAAAAGTAGCAATGCCCATCTTTTCAAGACGGTTAAGCTCTTTCATAACATCCTTAGAACCTTTTCTAAGTTCTCCGGCGGCTATTTGTCTTTGTAAATCATCTAAATCTTTTTTAGCTTGATTTACTTGTGTCTTCTGTGCATCGGGATCAGAGCTTAAATTAGAACCAAATTTACCACCACTAATTGTTACGGGCATTTACTAATCCTTCAAAGACATTTGTGAAAGCAACCTTTCAGACATGGTGGGTTTTGCAACAGGATTCATTGGAACTGTGCTAGGCGGTCCTAAATTATCATATAAACTTGATTCCTTTTGACGCATCTGTCTTAACTCTTGATCGGTTACCCTATTAAGAAGCATGTCACTTGGCATAGGCTCTCTTATGTTATTAGGAAAAGGTGTTGTTTCATCCATTCCTAACATACTTTTAGCTCTGCCAATAGCGGTGGGGTCCGTAATCATTTCCTGCAATATAGATTGTACATCCTCACCCGTTTGTTCAGCAATCATTCTTGCTAAAGGTTCAAGTATTTCATACATTTGCGGTATGGACATGCCTTGACCAAAATTAGGACTGCTTGTATCACCCGCATCTGCTGGTGGTCCTTCATCCGGCATTGAGTCTATTAATTCCATAATTCCTTCAGCCATTTTATTCTCCTTGTTCCATTAATATTTCAGCCATGGTAGGTCTTGATTTTGGTAGCATTTCATCTTTTTCAGGGTTATATCGTCTAACTGTATCCATTGGACCAATTGTTTCAAAGATATTTGAAGGTCGGGTTAAATATCGTGGAGCATTAAAAAATTCATAACCGCTTGCACTGCCAACAACAGGATCATAGTTTTCAAAATTCATAGCCCTGCTTCTTTCTTCATTTTTAGTTTGTTCCATGGCTTCTGCCATATTTTTTATAGGGCGTTCAAAAAAACCACTTTCGTAAATTTTTTCTCCAAAATCTTTTGTTGGAGTTACATCTGGAACGGTAGACGCGGTGTAAAAATAACCATTTTTTATAGCTTCTAATATTTGACTTTCACCCTTTACAAAAGTTCCTTCGCCTTTGTCGTTATACAAAATCATTGCACGATTGGTTTCTACCGGAAAATCTGGATCTGTGTTAAATCTCTTCTCTATTTCTTTATCTTCACGCAAAAGAGAGGCAATACCTTCGGGAACATTTACTCCATCAAATTCAGCCATTGTCTTTTTCCTTTATAGCCATTTCAACTGCCTTTTCTCTGGTTTCTTCGTTACGTCTTAACCAACCTTTGCCAAAAGTATCAAAGGTATTAAGGGAACGATAAAACTTTTCTCGCTCAGATGCAAGAAATTCAACTGTCTTCTCTGCCGGTATATCTGTTACGTGACCCACGGTCTTTGGCCCGATAACCCCGTCAACTGTTGCGCCTACACAGCGTTGTAAAGCTTTGGCTGCTCTTGAAGGTCCGCTGTTTACAGCCCAATCAAACACAGCCCAATCAACGCCGTCTGGTAAATCATCACCTTTTATTTTGTCCCAATAACGCTTCTTGTATATATCTGCAATTTCTTCATCTTCTATGTTTCTAAGGTCTTCGTCAGTACAGGCTCGACCCAAGTATTCTTCATATACTTTCTTGGTCACTCCTTTCATTGTGCTGCCGCCAGGATCTTTTGGATGTGAGCTCCAACCTCCTTCGTGCACAAGTAACATTTTTAAAGATTCATCAAAGTTTTCTTTCATAATTATCCCATAAGTGATCCGATACCCGCTTTTTTCATGCGGTCAATATCGGATGTAATATCAAAAGGAAAAGCTGCGGCGAGCTTGGACCTTTGGTTTTGGTTTTGGTTTGCGCCTTGACCCGTTATTGGTTGTATAGGTGAAGCGGATGCTAAAGACGGACTAATCATTTCAGGTGGTGGCGGTCTGTTTAAAGAAGAAACATCCAAAGCTCCCTCTCCTGTAATTCTTTTATAAAATTCCTTTGGTAATATTTCAGACTCTTCTAAAGATTTATCTAAATCTTCTTTTTGTAAAGTATCGCTTATTTCAGCCGGAGCAAACCTTGCAGATACTTTGGCTGGAATAAGACCAGCCTCTACCATAAGCTGTTTTATTGCAGTAATAATTGGTTTAGCTTTTGCAGGATCTTTTGCTTTTTTTAACATTAAAGCTAACATTTGAGGATCTTTCATCAGCTGAGCCATAACATCCATTTCAAGATTGCTTGGCATATTAGCGTTCCAAAACTCTCTAAAAAATTTTGAACCGGCTCCTGCTGCGACCAAAGAACCCGCTTCTGAGCCTCCGGGAACAACTAATTTTTGTAATTTTGTACCCACCGCTGAACCAGCTATTCTTAAATAAAAATCAAATAAAGCATTTGGGTCATTTGTAAGATCCGCTAAACCACCGGGAGAAGCTGCCGTTATTTGTAATTTTTCTATTTCATTTAAAGCATTTCTTACGTTATTTATCTCGTCAGAGGTGGAAATTCCCAACTGAACCATTTGCTCAGATAAAGTAGTTTTTGCACCAATTTTTGGTCCTGTGATAAACTCACCTGCCGTTTTAAAAGTTCCAGATTTAGGAGGTAATACCGCATTAGGTAAACTTTCAAACAAAATAGCTTTCATTTTACTTGCGTCAAACTTACCCCGTCCCGCTCCCGCTGATGCTTTTTCCATTGCATATTCTAAAATAGATGAACGAAGACCGGACATAGCTTCTGATACAGCTGCTTCGGACCTTTCTCCATTTGGACCCCTAGCACCTCTAGCTATGTTTCGTAACTGTTTTAACGACTTAATCGGATGTTTGTTTCCACTGGCCAAGGCTTGAGTAACCAAACTTGTAGCACTTTCTCTGTCATCTGTTAGTCGCATAAAGCTCATAGCCTCAAAAGCTTTTTTAAGGCGGTTTTTATTTTTTCCTAAAACTTTTTCGTATGAAATGTTTCCATCAATTACTGCTTGTATGTCTTGTTGTATAGAAGGAAAACCAGCATAATTATTTTCATTATCAGGCGTTAACAGTTTTTTATTATCTTCTAACCATTTTTGTAATTTTTGAGGATTAAAAGCACCTTCAACTACTATTTCTTCGCCATTTGGCAATTTTGTAACTTTTGACTTATCAAAAGCACTGCTTCTTGCATTCCTTAAAATCATTTCTAATGTGCCCGAAATAGTACTACTTATGTTTTCGGCACCCTCTATATCTTGATCTCTTAAAAAATTACCTACATCCGTAATTTGTTTTACTCTCATGTAGGTTGGGTCAGTTCCGCCCATTTGTAAATTTTTAGCTAGTAACTCAGGGATCATAACAAACCCGCCGTTTTTACTTTTTTGTTTAATATCCCCAACAAAAGTTCTTGTAAAAAAATCATTAAAAGCGGCACTAAAAGCTCGTGCATTATTATATTCTATAGTATCGTCCGGAGCTACATTATCTAAATCATTTAATATTTTACTTGCCAGTTTAAAATTAAAAGCTGCTTCAGCTCTGTCACCCTGCGCTAAAAGAGTTCTAGCTTTTTTTAATAAAGAAGTTCTAGCTTCTCTTAATTCTTGAAATGTTATTTTAGGTGGTTCTTCAGGAGTTTCTTCTAATAATTCGGTTTCAAAAGTTTCTTTTTTAGTTTTGTCTAGTTTTTTAATTCTCTCTAATTGAGATAACTTAGAAGCATATTTTTTAACTTCTAAAAGCTCATTTAATCTTACTTTATCGCCTGCTCTACCTTTTAATTTTTTTTCTTGAAGTTTTATAGCTTCAAGAACTCTTTCGGCAGGATCAGCTATATCTAAAATATTTTGAGGTACTGATCCAGAAGGGAAAACACCTCCTACGCCTGTAAATAACTCTCCTGCGCTTTCATTTCTAAGACCTATTGCATTTAAAATTAAATCGTAGTCACTTTTTATTTTTTCACCAAATTGTGTTTCTATATCGTCCTCAACTCTTTTAATTTGAGGATCTACTTTAAAAGTATCAGAGGGTGTAACAATTTCTTCTAAAGGATCTACAACACCAAATTCTTTTAATTTTCTTTTTATAAAAGAACCTATTACAGGATTTTTATTTAAAAACTCTGCTTTAAATTCTTTTGTATTAGGTGCACCGCTGTTAAAGAATTGTATAAACTCTAAACTGTTTAAATCATCTACATCTAAATCAAAGTTAGGTATCGCATTCCAAAACTCTCTTTCTAGCTCACGAGCTTTGTCTATAGAACCTTGTATAACGTCATTTAATCTTGTTGATAACTCTATGTTATCACCTGCAAACATAGAGTCTGTTTTTTTAACTTGGTCTAAAGCTACCATCATATTGTTAATAGCTCCAATTTGATCATTTGACAGCAATAACTCAAATCGTGTTTTTTGTAATTCACCTGCTAAATCTAAGGCCTCTCTATCACCTAACAAAACCAAAGATTCTACTTGTGCTTTTAAAGAAGAATTTAGTTTATTAAACATTTGTAATTGATCTTGTCCAAATTCACCACCCAATCGAGTTGCAATAGAATTTTCAAGAGATTTAATTATAGGGTTTGACGAAATTAAACCAGCAGTAGGTTGAATTATATTACCCTCTAAATCAACAAACTTTTTCATGTCCTCTGGAGTGAGGACTTGATCAAGTTCCTCAATAATTAAATTAATCTGCTCATCGTCATATCCTGCTTTTTTAAGTTTATTTAAAATAAACTTAGCAGACGATAACTTTCTTTTTTCTTGGGCTTCTCCAAAAACAACTTTTGCACCTCTTCCTGTAGCAGCAAGAATACCTTGTTCTTTAATCGCTGTGTACGAATTTTTTACTACGTTTGCTAATTTAGGACCAAGATCCGAAAACCTTTTTGCAAACACAGCAGGTACGGCTGCACCTGCAAACTCTCCTCCAAATTGAGCAGCGTTTGAATCAGGTATAACCGTTTGTGCACTTCCCGCTCCTAAAGCAGCTGATCCAGATAAAGCTACCTCACCTAAAATATTAGCTACTTGACCAGAAACACTTTTGTTAGTTAAATCTTTTCCAACACCATTATAAAATTTTTCAACGGCAGAAAGTAATTTTACTGTTGTTGGTATCTTTCTATTTTTTTTAAGCCTTGACAATTCGTCAGCGGATGCTCCTAAATATTTTGCTCCGAGAAGCGTGTATCGTCCACTTGGTTCAATAAAACCTGTTGCGCCTGTAACCATTTCTCCAAGTTTAGTTTTTGCAGCATATGGTAACAATGAAGAAACGTAACTAGCCGCGTCTAAATTAATTTCTTTTCCTTTAGCCATAAAGTTAAGTATTGGACCTGAAGCACCATAAGCGAAAACCTCACCCATAAGTTTTCTTGTAACGCTGTCAGGAGTTGCGATTGTATCTAAACCTAAAGCAGGTTCTGCAACTTTTTCACCAAATATATTTGTAGCTACAGAAGCAGCTGTACCAAAAATAGGGGGAATAGCACTCTTTAAAACCATAGCTGGTAAGTTTACCGGCGGAATATACTGCTGTACTTTTACGCCTGTTCCAAAACCGTAACCAAAAGCTCCGGTGGTTGCTACCGCAGTAGGAGCTTTTTTTGCAGCTGCTTCAAAAAAACCTACTTTTTCCGCGTTACTTAGTAACGCAATAATATCATCGTCAGAAAAACGTCTTTCTGTTGAGCTGCCCTTAAAAGCATCTGCATGGTAATCTTGATCAAAATAAAGAGAGCTGCCATTTTTTAATTTACGATAACTGAACTCTGGAGAGATATTTTGAGCTATGTTAGTTAAAGATTGTGCTAAAATAGCGGACGAATCTTCTTTAAAAATTTTTCTAAAATTATCCATTTCTCCTTGCGTAAACTCATATTGAGCTTCGGCAAGCGTTTCTTCAGGTATAACGTAGGGGCCACCGGGATCAGCCATTTAAATCTTTCCTTTTTTTCTATCGAGAATTTTTTTAGATTTTTCTTTTAATTCTTTCATAAAATCAGAGCTATAATGTTGTTTAATTTTATTACCATATAATGGAACACCGCTCAACAATTCTAAGGCTCTACTAATTTCTAAATTTTTAGATCTTAATAAATTAGTATCTGAGGTAGTTAAACCGCCTTCTTGTAAAAATTTTAAATTTTTAGTTTTTTGTTCAAATAAAAGTTGTTTTACATTAATTAACTTATTAGCTTCGGTAGTGGGGGTCGTTAAAAAAGAGTTAGTATCGGGTAATACTTCTTGAACTAATTTTAAATCATATACTGCGTATCTAGGACTTAAAGTAAGAGCAGAACGAACTAATAAATTAACTGATTTTACATAATTATTAGCTTGTTGTTTATCTTCAAACCAAGGTTCTCCTCTTATAGTTTGAGGGATTATCGAACTACCAGAATTTATAAGTCTTTGTAACTGTGCATAAAAACCTGTACCTTGTCTTACTTGATCTAATGCATTTGTTAAAGCAGCTGCATCTGCTGAAGACATTCCTATTTGAGACATAATCTCAAAATCAAGTTCTTCCAATTGTTCTTTTGCTTGTTTACTAATTTTTAGTTTTTGAAATACTTCAAAAGTATTTCTACTGTTTAATGGAAAACCAGAAAATTCATTTTTATAATCGCTTAGTTGATAAACTTGACCGTTTTTAGTAAATGTTTTACCGGCATCATTAGAAACAACAATTTGTCCAGCGCCGTCCATTTCAACATAATAAGCAGTTTGTGTTTCTTTAGGTTGATCTTCTGTTTTTAAATTAAAAAATTGTGCTTGATCTGGATTAGCTGTAGCAAATGCTATAATTTGTTTTCCGTCTTCACTATTAGCATCAAAATTACCACTTGTTCCCGACCTTGGATGATCTCCTATGTATTTAACTACTTTAAGGTTTGGAGTAACATCTGGTGTCTTAGGTCTTACACCTGTTTTATAAACCCTGTAATTTGGTAACTCTTTCAATGTGTTAAATCGTTTTAAGTCTTCTACATTATTTAAATCATAGGATCCTACAAAAGTGTCTTGGTCATTAAAAACATCGTGAATAGCAGGAGCTCCAGGTTTCTGAATACTGTCATGCAAAAATCCATCTTTTAAAGCTTGTTCATGCACTTTTCTAGAAGTAGCAATTTTAACTTCACCATCGTTATTAAACAATACCGTCATTGGGTAAGGATCTGGTTTATTCTCAAGAACAAAACCTTTTTTCATAACTTTTGCTACGTTTTCAAAATTTTCAACAACTGCTTTTTTACCATCTTCATTAAACAATACAATTGGCTTAAAAGGAGTTGGTTTCGTTGGATATATAAATCCTTCATTAAAATTAGCTTCTAACTCTTCATTAGATTTAGATACTACATGTTTACCTTTTTGATTAAAGTATATCTTTGCTTCGTAAGGTTCTTGTTTGTTTTCAAAAACATAACCGTCATCTAAAGCTGTTGAGTATTCTCCTTGTGATTTAACAACTTTAAAATCTTTATCATTTTTCCAAACAACTTTTTCTTCATAAAATTCTGGCGATGTTTCTGAACTAAAACCAGATTGAATTAAAGTAGCTTGTTCTCCAATGTTAGTTGCAACCTTACTTTCAGATTGAATTATACCGTCTTCAGAAATTTTCCACAATCTTTTTGGTGTAAAGGCTGTTGGCTTATTTTTATTAGGATGTGTTTTTATTAATCTTTGTAATTCAGCGTCTGTTGTAGCAATTCCAGCTTGACCCTTATTATTGTACATTATAACTTTTTCAGATAAAAACTTGCTTGGTTTTGGGTTATTTTTTTCAGTAAAACCTAAAGATAAATTTGAGCTTAATTGGCTGTTTGAAATGGAAACAGCAGCTTTTCCATCATCATTAAAAGTAACAACAGGCGTAAAAGGTGGTGGTGGTTTGTCAAGTACTTGTATAGTTTTAGTAGGGTTTTCTGTTTTTAATTTTGTAATAAGCTTATTTACATTTGGATCTTTTATATTTATAAAACCTTGAAACGCACCATCAACAAAAACTTGGTCCATTTCTTGTGGAACACTGGCTTTTGTCAAAGCCCCCGTAGGTAATTTAGCAAGATATGCACCAGGATTTAATTCTTTTAATTTATTAAAGTTCTCTTCAAATTTTGCATCATTTTTATTTAAAGAAGCTAAAACTGTACCTTCTGCTGACATAACATTCAAAAGCTCCACTTTCTTTTCTTTATCTGCAGCTGCTTTTTGTGTAATAGCCATGTCAAGAGCTTTTGATCTTTCTGCGGCTTTAGCTTGATTGTATACGGATAGCTGTTCACCAATAGGCGTGGTCGCTGATGCTAAAAAGCCAGCAAGTTTTTGTGCTCCCGTTTCATCTTCACCATAAGGTTTACCTGTTGCAGGATTTACACCGCTACCAAATAAGAAAGCTCTTTGAGCTATGTCCAATAAAGCTTGTCCTTGTGCCTGTTTTTTTACATCTTCTGAACCTAAAATTTCTTGAATAAGTGGTAAGTTTGCTTGATAGTAATCACTTAATGCAGCCCCACCTTTTTGAAATTGTTGCACAGGCTGTGTCATTTCCATAATACCGCCTGACATTTCAGGACCGACAGGTCCCGACATTTGTTCTTGCGCCAAACCACCAATGCCTTCATCAACCAATGCGTTTTCAATAACAGGCTGTGCCAAAGCTAAAACAGATTCAGGTGTCTGCATAGCATCTTCCGGACCTACAATAGTAGCTAGTTCACGGTAACGATCTTCTATTGGAGCCGCCTCACCGCGTGTTGCGTTAATCATCTGTTCAAAGTTTTGGGAGGTGTCTATCTCTTGATTGATTTGCCCCATAACTTGTTGGGCACCTTGCTGAACAGCAGCTGCTTCGGGAGCCGTGACCGGTCCGCCTTGTTGGAACATTTGTCTTCTTAAAACGCTCATCCAAACAATCCTAACTTGTTAGCACCAGATACAGCACTTAATCCACCTATACCATAACCAAGGTATTGTTGGAAAGGAGAAACACCAGACCCTGGTGCTGTGCCTGTTGTAAATTGCATTTGTGAAGAAGGAGCTCCTTGAAATATGTCAGACAAGAAACCTAATCTTTGATAAGGCTCCATTTGTTGTTTAAGTTGATTTTGGTAAAGAGCATCAAGACCTGCTTGTTGTTGTGCCTGTTCCCTACTACCCATATCAAACAGAAAACCAAGTTCCTGTTGTTTTAATCCGGGAATAGACGCACCCAAACTAGCCAAACCACCTGCGGCAGAACCTAATCTACCCATCCTGTTTTGAAAATTAGATGCAGCGGTGCCCATAGCCTGTTGAAAACCTTGTGATCTTAACTGACCTCCGGTCCGTGCTTGCTGATCTAAAACATTTCTACCAATCTCCGCTGATCCAATAGCTTGCCTACCGCCACCAAAAGCACCTGCCTGTACAGCAGAATCAGATAAACCTTGTTGTTGCTGGGTGCCTAACCTGTTTATATCAGCGTACTGTTGATTAATAACTTCTTGAGTGTAAGGATCCATAAACTGCTGGTAAGATGAGGGATCAAACTTAGCCGTGCTTTGACCATACAAATCACCGGCGCCTTGCAAAAAAGGCATGTATGAACCAATACCCTGACCCGCGTACTGTGTAGCAAGTTTCTGCAACCCAGACATATCGGCTATCTGTTGTTGCGGTAGTGTCATACCCTCTTTTGTTAAATCAATACCCGCCTGCATCAAGGCAAGCTTCATGGCTTCTATGTCAGGGGCTTCTCTTGATATTACTGTCTCAGCCATTACGCTCTCCTTGTTTCAAGATTACGCATCAAAGAGTACATATTCTTTATGCCTTTATTTAAACTACCGTTGCCTGCGTTTTTAACAGCTTTTCTTGTCATTACAAACTCACCATCTGTAAGCATTGCAGGAACATCATCTTTTGTACCGGAACCTAGCCCCGGTCCTATACCACCTGTTCGTCTTGGGTAAGCCGCACCACCTTTGTTTGCATTAAAAGTAGGTATTGGATATGGCGACATTTCAGAAAGAGATGGTATGCCATAAGCACTGGCCACCTGTGTTTGATCTACAAAGGGTTGTGCTGCTACATCAATATAATACTTGTCAGGATCCTCATCAATCAAATCTTGTCCTGTCAATATTTCCTCTTCGGGTTCTTCTTCAGGTGCACTAAAGAACCCGCCTAACGCAGCAGCACCCGTTATACCTGCAAGCGGTACGCCATATTTTTGTAAGAAACTAGGTGCTAAAGTTTTTTGTTGATCTTGAGCTAATTTTAAAACTGCATCTGGCGTAAGTTTACCTTCAGATAAAGACTCAACACCTGCTACTGTTTGTTTAAAACTATTTGAATCAATAATTTCATCTATTGTTGGTGGTTTGGCAAAAGGACTTTTAAAATAACTAGTATCCATTTCAGCATTAGCAATCTTTAATGCTTGCTCATTTGTCATAACATTTGTATCGTTTATACTTTTGGCATTAGATAAAACATTATTTTTAGGATCTGTTGTTCCTGAAGCAAAAAATTGTTGCGCTTCTGTAAAAGGGTTTCTAAAAGTTCCCTCTGCAAAGTCTCCTGTTCCTGTTAAACCTTTTAAAAAGGTACCACTTTTAGAAAAATCACTAGTAATACCACTCCGCCCACCTGTTAAACCAGCCAAAGCTGCGCCAGACAAACCACCAAGTGCTGCACTTCTAAAAGCTTCTCTTGGGTCATCGCCTTCTATCAAACTTCCAATACCCGCGCCTACCGTGCCTGCAAAGGTGCTACCCATTCCGGGAACTAAATAATTTAAAGCAATAGGTAAAACAACTGATGCATTTTTCTTTAGGGCCTTACCTACATTCTTTAAACCTTTAAATATTTTTTTAAGAAAAAACTCTGGTTGTCCTGTAATAGGATTAATAGAGTTAAGATCACTACCTACAATGTAGCGTTCTGGTTCGATGCCCATGTCCCGCATTTGTGTAAACAACATGTTCTTTAGCTGTGGGTTTGCATCTAATACTTCCATAGGCAAAACAGTTTCGCCTTCGGCCGCATGAACAATATAGGTGTCGCCATTACGACCCATGTTAGCAAGCTTTTCTGCATGATCTTGAAAAGACGCTATGCCTATCGGATCAAGCTCATAATCTGGTTTGCTATTTACAAATGATGATATACCCTGTTGCATAACCCTACCTTAACTTATTTCCATATAACTTACAACCACATGTAAACGATTTGCTGTGGCTGCAGTCGCTTTTAATATTTCTGACTCTGCTAGTACCAAAGGTGCTGTTAAAAGCTCAACTGTTGCGTTGGCCCCAACCGCTTTTACTTTAAATAAACTAAATACATCACTACCTGATGTAATAGTTAGCGTAATTGTATCTGCATTTCCACTATCTTCTGATGCTAAAATAGATTTTATTACAGCGGTTGTTGCATTTGCTGGTGTCAAAACAGCGGTAGCATTGGTTGTTGTTAGATCTACTTTAGCGTTTTTATACTTTACTGTCATTGTCCCATAAACCAGCTAATTGTTTCTAACTCTTCTTGTGCATCTGTGCTTTGTTGTTGGTTAATAAATACTTCTAAGGATCTTACTAAATCAGTAACATAACTTGATGTTACTAAAGGATCTCTACCAAACTCAATCGGAGGTTCGGGGAGCCTTGGGGGTGTTACACTTAAATTACCATAAACCATTAACGTCTCCCATCTGGTCTAATACTAACTCTTGGTGATCCTAGCTTCCATTTCATACCCGTAGCACTCGAATCAATTTTTAGAGAAAAGGATCGACCTCTTGCCCGTAAATTAATTTGATTTGTAAATAATTCTACCGGAGAAGTTGATGTTCTAGTTGCTGTTCCAGAAGAGGTGTTACTGTAAGCTAAACCGGGTTCATTCCGGGCTTTAATTGTAAAGGTTGCTGCAGGGGAACCAGTTAAAGAAGAACCCTCAAAAGTTAAATCTGGTATTACTTTTTGTATAAGAGTAAATTTATCTCCGTCACCTATGTCCATTGGTCCCGATTCAATAAAAGAAATTATAGCAGAACCATCGTCATCATTACCTGTTTCATGGTTGTATAAAAAAGAAGAGCCTGCTGCTATTGGAAATTGACGTATACCTCTGTCTAGCCAAGCTGTTCTTACCAGTGTTCCATAATACCACACTTTTTCATTATAATTATATATAACATATTTATCTATATCTCCTGTGCCTTCATTAGCTAACGAATTAGACTGTGATGGATACAACCATATAACCTCACCAAACTCAGAATTAACACCAGAAACAACTTTGTCTCTTTGTTCATTATTAAAATCAAGAAACACTTTCTCCTTAACAGTACAAGGTAAAGTTTGTGTTCCACCGGAATACACATAAAAAGTATCTTTTCCCATCCAAAAAACGGTATCTTCTACGGCAACAGCAGCGTTTGGACCCATGATCGTGATGTTTGATGCAATTTGCTGTATACCAAAAATAAAATTGCCACCTATATACCGCATTGAGTGTAAAGAGGTATCAGTGTATACAAGAATTTCACGTTTTGTTTCTACCGCCTGTACAAACTCCGACCCAGACCCAAGTCTTATGCTTCCAGCCGTTGTAGCCGAACTAATCGTCCAGTTAATTACAGACTCTTGATTGGACCATCGTATCATCAATGGATCTTGGACCGTGGTTCCATATGTGTT
>TARA_R110002012_G_scaffold178048_1_pt1 | contig 12826 bp, 5 predicted proteins | sample TARA_R110002012 | Tara Oceans TARA_R110002012 (sample SAMEA4396515) | marine metagenome | biome: Westerlies Biome; feature: [DCM] deep chlorophyll maximum layer (ENVO:01000326); material: water (ENVO:00002006), including particulate matter (ENVO:01000060) such as... | depth 40 m
CAATGTCTAATTTTAAAGATTTCGTTGGAATAAATATTTGTATTTATGAGCCAACCCTCAACGATTCCGGCGCTATAGGAGGAAATACTCTTGGGTATGATCCAGAAGGTGCATTTTTCTATACAGATAATGTGGGCATTGGGAATGTTGGGCCCCTTACAAAGGCTCCAATCGCGAAAACGCTAGTGTTGCTGAATCTCCACAGGAATGGACCATATGGATATCCAATGTGGAAACAGATGAGGACATCTCAGAATCACTTGACTCGAGCCCTGAATGCGAAAAACACATTTACATATGTACAAGAGCCGGGTGCCTTGTTGGGTACAAAGCAGGCAAAGTATGGAAACATCATCAGCTTAAAGGAACCGACAATTTCGAGTAACTTACCGATTTCACTTATAGGTGAAGTTGCGATCTACAATGAAGAGCTGGGAGTATTTGAAAAGAAACCAGTTGAAATCAAAACAGCATTCAATAATGAGACAGCATTTTTTGCAAACCAACAAGCCAATGAATACTTTAATACAATATCTCAAACCGATGAGAACTATGAAACCTTAAAAGAAATGTATTTAGACGGAGGTCTCGACGACGAAGGTTCTTTGCTTGACTCATTCTCTCTTTTGACTTACCGTCAAACGATTTGGCCAAAGCAGCAATTCGCATACCTCAATAGGACAAGATCTAGAACCTTCTATGTTAACACATTTTGGAGAAGTGCAAGAGATGACCGATCACAACTAAATGTGGATAATGGGTTTGGAGAGATAATACCATCGCAATCCATGTGGCCATTAGATGCAGCAGTGGACTTTGCCACACGGACAGTTCCAACTGGAGATGGGTCAATAATTGTCCACCACCGTATCGGTGGTCACATCAAGCAAGATAGTGCCGGCGGAGAGGGTATACTTCAAAATTCCTATTCTCATGTATTCAGGGGCGAATACTCATTCTCAGGTCGTACACCAATATCTTCCAGTGTTGCATTTTCAAATCTAAACTTCGCACAAATACTGTCTTCATCTATTTGCTATTCAAGGCGCCACACTCTCAAGTCGACATTTTCCAACTTTAACCCCTCCTTTCCTTCACTTGGAACGCCAAACCCATATGAGTCTGCACCGGCATTCAATGGGCATTTAACTGCAGCGTCTCTGACGCTAGATGGCTCTGCATCAATGATGATGACGTCTTCATTGTTCGAAGGTGTTGCGAATTGGGATGCCCCCGCTCAATCTGGTAAGGCTCCGTTTTATGATTCTTATCTAGATTTCGCTCAAGAAGTAAAGAACTCTGGAAAAGGATATTCCATCATACCAGAATTTAAAATAAGCAATCATGTTGCAACATTCGAAAAAAATGGTGTGACCCAAGAGCTCAAGTCTATTTTTGAATTGTCTGGTGGACTAAGTGAGAACACTACAACGGAGAATGAATCTGATTTCTACAAAGTATTATCGAACTCTGACTTTTTGAAGCATTTTGATTTAATAAAAAAGGACCATGATGGTTTCGCAGATGAGAAAATATTGACGCTCAAGTGTAAAGCAATTAAGAAATTCTTACCTTACGAAGGCTTCTTCCCAGCAGAAAGAACAGTAGAGATGGCCAAACAATTTGCCTCTAGCTACAAAGATTACATAACAGCCGTACAGGTGAATGAAGAATCTAATCCGCTAACGGGTGGAATGTCGATAATGCCTATTCTAGAGCCATTATTCGCTCCAGGAATCCTGTTTAATACAATCAAATCTGGTGTCGCCGTTGATTTTCCAATTTTTACTCCTGAGGATTTTCCGTTCGTTGCATCTTCAAGTAACAATAATAACAACGGCCAGTGGGACAATGGAGGTCTCGACCCTAAAATGGTAGAGTCCGGACCATTTCAGAATTATTATTGGTTAGGATCGGATAGAGCAGGATCATTTCTTGATCTTAATTCTGCATACTCAAAGAGGATCCCCTTTGAAGCCTTGGCTGATCCTGAGTCCTATATTGCTAATTTAGAAATGATCCTGCAGGAACCTCACCCATTCGGACTTCCTTATACCGGTAGTATGCCCCACCCACTTGAGTTGAAATCTAAATGGTCCGGCGGCGGCGATGTTCTCTATAAGAAAATGGCTAATAACATGTTGGCCGAAATACCAGAATTCTTTATCTCTAATGAGAATATGAAGACTATAGTTTCCTTAGAAGATCAAGATCCAAATTTTGGAAACGCTGTTTCCGGAAACTATTACACCATGAGAATAAAGATGAAGAGAAGTAGGGTCGCTGATAATGTCTCCATCGGCGGATTTTATGGAACATTGGTCGATCCCCCTCAAGATATTGTTACATACCAAGATAGGAACTTTGTCCCAGCACTTGGCAGAAATGTCGACATCCTAGCAGCCAGCAACATTAAGGCAAGATTTTCTACAAAAGAATCTCTGACTATGTATTCTAGACCCACAGCCTTTGGTCCACCCACTTATGGTGGAAATGGTTGGGGAGAATATAGAGGAATAGAATTTCGTGAATGTGGCTCATGGTGGGGAACTAACTATCCATATACTCCACCCTACTACCATGGAGAGTCTTGGTGCGATTTGATATTCGAAGCGACAGAGACAAGAAAATATACATTAGATGAGATAATGATTTCTGCTTCTAATTTTCCATATTACACAAGACATTGGTGGAATGGAACGGGCAATGCCGTAAGAGATTTGACTGGCTATTCCGGATCCGCCACCAGCGCCACCAGCACAGTATTTACTGGTTCATATGGTAAATATGCAAATGGCCCATGGCATAATTTAATCAAGGAGAATGGTGGAGATATTGAAATGTACACTCCTGGCTATACAAACGCCCAATATAATTATGCTGGCTGGGGTAGCGACGTTGGAACTAACAGCTTCGCAAATGGGACAAAAAATAACCCAGCCGAGCCAACCCTAAGATGGTTGCGACCACCCAACACCAATGAAGCCCTCGAAACCAAATATCTAATTCAACATCCATATTATGTAAACGAAAACGCAATGCAGCTTAGTTCAAGTGTGAACCTTTTCGGAAAAGGAACTGTTAGGGAAGTTTTCAATAAAGAAACCGGTCAAACATCCGAAGTTGCCTCAGCAGATACGATCCGCGGAAAGACACGATGGATAATCCAATCCAAGTTTGAGACTCCAATACTTAACTTTAAAAAATATGAAGACATGGCTGGAGAAGGTGTAATAACTCCTCCGTATGCCTCAGAATCAGTCCCTCGTGGAATGTGGCATCAGTATGGAGAAGTACCTGCAGATCCAAAAATTGGAGTATTCTTGCAGGTTGGTGAAATCCCCAGAACATGGCTCAAGGGAGCACTAGGAATCAAATCAACACAAAGAAACATCGCATCCTTAGCAGATCTTGTTGGTTTTTCAAAAGACCCAGTAAGACTTGGAGAGGTTGCTTCTCAAAAAGAAATATCAGAATGTGTCGTGGCCGTTCCATTTATTGAACAATCTGCAACTCGAAAGTTCTTTTCTATACCTAGAGCAGACATCAATTCATGCATTGACGCAGCACGTCGTGAGATTGGTGGTCAATTCCCCGCTGGTGGTCCTCCAAAGGCTGGAGATACAGTCTACCAAATGGTCAAAAAGATGCAGAAATATGTATTTCCGCCTTCAATGGATTTCGTAAGATATGAAGAAATTGATCCATTCGCAATGTATATTTTTGAATTCAAACACACTCTCTCGAAACAAGACCTCGCGGATATTTGGCAAAACCTATCACCAGAAATTGGAACAAAAATGGAAGAATCAGAGGCATCAATATCGCATGAACTATTGTCTGCAGAGCTCTTAGGTGACGGGGCAGTTGTGAAAAACAACACTCTCGATGAGAACGCTGAGGGAAAAGGTATTCCATCTAACATTCAATGGATGATATTCAAAGTCAAAAAGAGAGCAAAAACAAACTATTTTGACAAGGTTGTAGCTAAGAAAGGAACAACGGATGATACCTCTGGTGTGGAACTTGTAGGTGTTACAAATGCCGTTACAGGTAAGAAAGACAAAGACATTACATACAATTGGCCATATGATTTCTTTTCACTCGTAGAACTAGTTAAGATTGACGCCGAGATCTCGTTTGCAAATATTGAAAACGACGATAAAGGACAGAAGTCGATCAAGAAGGTAGAGTCCAAAAAAGCTCGCAAGCCTTCATCAATTAACAAGGCGAGAGGAAAGGGATAGATGAATGACGTTTTTTAATAAGAAAGAAGATGTTCTTAAAATTGAATTAACACCATATGGACGTTCGCTTCTCTCTAACGGGAAGCTTATGCCTAAATTCTATACGTTTTTCGATGATGATATCATTTACGATCTTGAATTCGGCGGCGACACTGAGACCCAAGTGAATATCAAGAATAGAATCTTGGCGGAAACACCACGGTTACGACCCCAACGAGATTTAATCTCCCCAGAGTCCCTAATTTTTACTTCTGAGAGGTCCGAGGACTCCTCTAGACCTTACAGTCAAGTTGCGATGAATCACCTCACAGCACCACTTGGTACGTCCGACGGAACCTTTATTGAAGCGCCAAGTTGGAATGTGGCGTTCCTATTGGGAGAGATCTCAAATGTCGACGCTATCATCCAACAAGATAATACGAGCACAAAGAGAATACCACAGATCAATACGACCCTAGAGTATACAATGGAGATCAATAACATTAGAAATGACTCTCCCGTTAGAGGTCAAACAGTATCTCCCAATGTCCCCGTCTCATCAGTGCAACCAGACGGAACATATATTAATCTAATTGATGAACAAATTATATGCAAAATTCTGGAAGAAAAAGGATTTATGCAGAAAGACGGCCTAGAAATGGAAGTGTTTCTCTACGAAGAAAACGAAGAAACTCCAAAGAAATTAAAGTTCGCACCTAGACAAAAGACCATTATCGATGGAATGCTCATGGACGATGATATCGAAGCGATAACTCTAACAGAAGATTATGTCGAATACTGGTTAAATATTGAGCTAGATTCTCAAATACCTGACTCTGAAATATGCAAAGGTGTCCAACACCTTAAGTCACAAGATGTCCTTGTCGATGTTAGTGTTGTATGTCCTGACCTTGAAGGTACTGATTATGATATTTATAGAACAAACATAACAGACGTGGAGGATTGCTAATGTCTAATAGTCTTGTAGGTCTCGAGAACCTTCCAAATGTTTACGTCAAAAAGATTTCACTTTACAAGTTAAAAGTGGACGTAGAGATTCTGATGTTGGATGTCGAGTCCAACGGAACTTTTGTATGGTCAGATGACGATCTAATACTTGACTACCTAAAGGTCGCGGTAATTGCTACGTCAAACCAGCAACTGATCTCTAGAATATCGGAAGGATTGATCAATCCCATGCCTACTAACATAAAGCGTTCGATGGTTGCGGGCGTTGGATCTCTAATGACTGGTACGACAATAATCGAAACCTCAGCAAAAGAAATGAAGACCACCAACCGCCCCAGAAGCCTAGAAAGGAGGTATTCAAAAAAGATATCTATTCCAAGGTCCATGAGTGCCCCTACAATGACTTTGTTTGCTTTTGCCTATATAGACGCTCAAGAGATGTCTAAAGCGCTTAGGATAAGCCTTACTGGCCCTCTGAGTAGCTATTGTGGATCAATTGTCTCTGAGAATGTAATTGAAGACGGAGAAATTGAGACAACAACGTATATTTATAAGGAATCTAGTGGAAACGTATGGTCAGGCCCAGTGCACCAACACACTGATGGGCGATGGATGGCTGGATCATTTCATTCATCCAAGCCACACCCAAGACTTACGAGGGAAGTTGTCCTTAACACAAAGATTGTTGACAAGAGAGAGGGTTCGTACAGTTTGCGCTCTGAAATTGATTTTAAGAAAAAAGCAACACTATCGGAACTATCGCTATCTTTCAACAACTCAGCAGACGCGATTGGTATGTTCTCAGTCGATGTTAGAAACTTGGTGCTAACAAAAACAAAGTATGGAAGAAAGATGTTCAATGTCTCCAAACAACTGTTTGAATCGTTCGCGAAAAGTGTTGAACTAAACTCGCTAGAAATTAGAAGACAACAGGTCAAGCTCAATGCGCAAACAAATCGCCTTGGGACCAGAAAGTACAATCAAAAACTTATAGGTTCATACAATATTGTCGCCGCTATTGCTGGTAGCAACAATGCTACGGTAGAATCAGACAAGCTAACTCAGATGTATATTGTTTCTGACCCGCTGATTAAAACTTATCAATACATTGATGAAGAAATGTCCGAAAGAACGAGGGGTGAATATCGCTACGAAGCGATCATTACATTTGTGGATAAGTCTCAAAATTTCCTAGCGAATCTTTTGTCTCAAATGGAATCCAACATATCGGAACTTAAAGTTCAGAGAGAATTCTTGTTTAGGCCATCTAGATACAACAGAGTCGATGATAATTTAGAGCCTGCAACCATTATGCCCAATGTATTCTCGGCATCAATCGAAAATTATTATCAGAATCTATCAATCCTCATGGATATAGATGATGAAGCAAAAAGCAAGTTGATCAAAGATAAGAAGATAGCCTTCACATCGGACAACTATACGAACAAGGAAGCGGAAAGATTCATATTTGAATATTCAAGCCTCATGGATAAATTGATAAGAAGATTTGGTATCCAAAAGAAAACAGAAAGGCTATCCGCAGGGTCTTGGCCATCCAATGCCTACCCACCTGGATTTATAACAATTAAGCACGTATTTGAAAATACGGCCAAGTTTGACAACGTCGTCGCATCATATGACTTTCTCGGCGTACAATCAAACAAATCATTGGTGTCCTTAACAAAAGATCAGTACAATAAAAGAGCAAACTTGGAAGTTAGTAGGTTCTTCGATACAAACCGATCAACAGTATCAACAGATTTAGCGGATCTTGACAAGGAAGATATGATGGCGATCAAAGACTTGTCCTCATCTAAAGTATCTTTTTTCTCCCCACTTAGTTTCAAATATGGCGCCCAAAGTAAAGATTTGACATCCTTACAAGACCTAGACTCGGATGGAATATCAGCCAACTTCATTTCTTATATGACCGAGAAACAAAGCGACCCTAATTTCTCTTCAGCAACAGTTCGAAAAGAGAAAAAGTCTGAGGCCAAGCCTTTAAAAACAAAAAAAAGAAGAGCATTGAAGAAGAGAAGATTCGGTAGATCTACATTTAACTTTAAGAGAACTCCGTTCAAAATAAACAATCTCAAACCAGAAGAGTATTTGGAGGTATCAAACTATCTCGGGAAAGACTCTGAGATGGTCAATGTTGATCCGAACTTATCCGACACAGTTCCAAATCCTCAGACTGAACAAGTCATGATTAAGTTAGCCACAACCAATGGTCTAAGCGTAAAGCGCGAGAAAGCCACTTTCGATTTACAAACCAAGAATAATGTTTTCGAAAAATTTAAGTCTTCTCCCAAGTTTGATCGAAAGAAGTTGACAATGATGCCTATTTCAATCAAAGCTCTCATCAATTCCCGCTCAACAGCTGCGAAGAACAACATCTTGGAGTCGGAATCGGATATCCTCAAAGATTCTGAAACTAAAATCGCAACCGAGATGATTTTCCACGCAACGCAAAAAGTTCAATATTTTTCTGGATTTGAAGTAGACTCTAGTGGTCTACCAGATGTGTCTCAACCAAAATGGGAAGACATTACCCCAACCTCTCTAGAAAACAACAAGCGTTTGATTTGCAGAATGAGATACACCCAAATACCAGAACTAGACATCAAACCGGCCACAGAGTTGAAGCTAATGGCTCAAAATGAAATATTCGCAATCTCAAACGAACCACTCTCTACTGTTCCAATTTTCAACGAAAACAATGATGAAAATATAAGTTTAGAGCAAGAACTATCAGAAGTACAGGATATTGTCTATGCTTCATCCAATTATGTTAAGCAAGACAGTTCTAGGAAAGCTCAACTAATACAATCTACCACACAACCAATGGGATCTCGATCACAACCAGTGAGATCTAATACACAATCAACTGGAGGAACAACGAATGCCCAAAGTAGTCGTTACTGAAAATTTAAAAGACGCTGCCTTAGTATCCTCAGGCGTAGGACACGTCGTAGCTGAAACGGGCTATGGAACACAGAGGATTGAAGCACCTGTCAGTGTGAAAAAGTATAATGTAGAATTCCTTGAAAGTGAGATCAAGCACGACGAAGGGTTTCAATATGAAGTCGCAAAGATTAAAGTTAGTCCCATAATAACAATGTCCAACTTCTTTTCCAGCGTCAGAGCCGACTTCTCAAGTGGCCAAAAATCGAATCACTATTTTAAAATGCCCGAAATGGTAGATCTTGGAGAAACACATACTGAAAATTATTCGACTTCTAAGTCTCAAGGGTCTTATTCATTTGAAACAATATTCAATTACATATCAGAGGAGTATGACAAACTACAAGTCGGAATATCAGAATATAATCTCTATGCCCCATTTGATAAGGCATCAAAGCAAGACTTCTTGAACATCCGAGACCGCAACACTGAGATAATAAACTTCTCGCGTGGAAACCAAATGAGGAACCTCGTAGTACCAACTATGAAAGTCGATCAAGGATCAGATGAAACGCCTTATTATAATTATTTAAGAATTAATCAACGTTTAGATAATGGTATATCTCATTTCGCAATTAAACTCGGGATTTTTGATGAGCTGTTGCAAGACTATTTATTTGGTCGACGAACGAGTATATCTTTTGATATCCAAACAGGCCGAGAAGTCTCGCAAGATTCTTCCATGTCCATCTATAACTTAGAGTCTTTTTTAACATCAGACACAGACTTGGACTTGGACAACTTTTTTACTCTCAATAGATCAATCCAGCCTTCTAGAATGTCTTTAGATTTACGCAAGCACCTCATGAAGGGATTTCTCAAGGAGACCTCCAAGACAGGATTTAGGACTTATGAAGATATTCACAACAATATTGAGTCCCACAAGGAAGTATTTTGTTATTCTGTAGATAAGTATGCAGCCACAGTTCAAGATAGTACAAAGATTCAAACGCTTTATGCACCAGCTCTTAGGGAGTCAACACCAGTTATCGACACTCAAGTCAAGTATGGAAAGCACTATGCATACAAGGTGACTGGTCACTATATGATCGTAGGGAATAATTACGAATACAGACAGGTGATGTCCTCAAATGACCCCGAGGATACATATTCGATCATTGAGGTGACGAATAGACCAAGCGTTGTTATTATTCCATTCCACATTTTCTCCAAACAAATCAATATTGTACAAATGCCTCCGGTATATCCACAGGTATCATTCAAAACAGAGAATGATTCAAGCAAATCTATATCGATGTATCTTTCTCCGACAAAAACCGAAGTGATTGCTCCATTTATAAAGATTACTCCTGATGACGATATACAATTGCGAGAATTAGAACGATTACCAAACATCCGAGAACCTGACGGGAAATTTAGATTTAAGACATATGGCGACCAAGGATTGTTCGAAGTTTTTAGGTTGGACTCTCCACCATCGTCGTTTTCTGACTTTAAGAATGCGAAGATTGGAGAAGTAAGTATGCCTTTCAAAACTATGAGTGGTATCTTCAAAGATGTCGTTATTCCAAATAAAAAATATTATTATTTATTCAGATCTATCAATCAAAAAGGACTGGTCTCAAATCCAACATCCATCTATGAAGCGACACTGTTGATAGATGCAGACGACTCTCAAGTCATAACAGATGTATATCATTTCCCAAAACCTAGAGATATGGAATCAGCTCTTGGATTTAGAAAACTACTTAGAGTAACCCCTGCGGTGGAGCACATCTTGTTTGACGCTGCTCAAGACGCATTATTCGGAAAGAGAACTCTTGTTGGTACATTGGACGATTTAAAACTTGGAATTAGAGACAAGGCAGTGTGGGGTCGTAAATTCAAAATTCGAATCAAATCGAAAACTTCGGGAAAAATGATAGACATTATTTTGAACGTTGATTTAACAAAAAACAAAACAGAGGAAGAATTCTAATAAATAAGCTATTTAGGGTTTAGAATCGTAGGAGAAAATTTAATGGGCTTTTTGGACAACAGTGGAGACATCATACTTGATGTAGTTTTGACGGACCACGGTCGAATGTTATTGGCGAAGGGAGACGGCTCCTTTCAAATCACTAAGTTTGCACTTAGTGACGAAGAGATCGACTATTCCTTATATGACAAGAACCACCCAAGTGGATCTGCATACTATGACTTAGAAATTCTTCAAGCTCCCATTTTGGAAGCTTTTACAAACAACGGGTCAACTATGAAGACTCGCCTTCAAACTTATACAAACATGGAATTATTATTCCTTCCTGTGTTGAGATTGAATGAAAGAGTAAGCATCAACAAGCGAGCCTCAAACGGTGCATTTATGATACCAACCAATGCAGAAACGGAAGATAATTCTGGCTCAAGCACAGCATTAACTGGTATTGGACGAAACACCGATGGCTCAATCCGTGAAGGATTCTTGTTTGGCGAATCTCTGGTCGGCACAATTATCAAAGTCGATGAAGGGTTGGATACAACTGAAATCTCTCCGATGCGTCGTCTTGATGACGAACTGAAAGAAACCAGTTACACAATCCAAATGGACAATAGACTTTGTAAGCTTGTAGACTCACAAGGCACACTTGCTTCATTTGACTATTTAGACGACGACAACATCGCATATTATACTGTTGATTTAGGCGATACTTTCATAACAGACATTACCAACAATACAGTGAGCGCCTCTGAAGTAATTCAAGGTCCACGCGGAACTCGATTAGAATTCAGATTACAATCTTCAATGGATTTAAATACAAGTTCATATTTGTTTGAACAGTTGGGCGGCGAAGTATCGATGCCTACGCAGGTATCAGCAGTCAACGCTGATACTCTCTTTATTGATTCTAACATCAGAGTTGTCGGAGTTAAAACGGGAGTCATGATGGACATCCCAGTAAGATTTTTAAGATTGAAATAATAAGGGAAAACAAATGACTTTCAAACCATTAAACGAAAATGATACAGTAAACACTAGAACGCTTCTTCATGAAGCAATCCCTTTAACCGGTGCGATTGTTAGTGGCACATACGGCACAAACAACATCAAAACATACTCACATGGAATGTTTGAGTCTGTCTATGATTATCCATATCTTAGCTCCTCAGCGAATCACATTTTTGATCTTACAGCTGGATTGCACCCTGATGGACCCTTAGCTTCCACTGATACGCAATTTACAAAGAAGCGCAACATTTATAATCAAATGTCTCAAGTTCTAATGGGTTATGATGCAACCGGATCCATTCAAAAGTTTGACGAAGACGGCGATCTCTTAGCAGGTGGGGCAAAGATGCAAGAAGTAATCGTTATGCCTTTCTCGAGATTACTAACGAAAGATGAGATTAAGAAAGAGACTTTCGAGCTGACTCTTGGAATCAATGCTGGCTACGGCTCAGCAATGAATAGTTTAATTACAATTTCTGATGTTAGCGCTTCAAATGAATACAGGGTAAATTCACCCGTCGGTGATTATGGTATCTTATACGCTACAGCTTCAGCTGGTACTAATTTCTTAAACTTAGCAGCATCGAATACGCATACAGCATCAATCGGCGGCGTTAAGTATTGGAATGCTGGATTGATTTTTTACCAAGCCGGAATTGTGGTCTTGACTGGTTCTATCTTTGGAACTCAACTAAAATCAACAATAACCCCAGCAATGGATAGTGCAGGTATTTTGATTGACGAACTAATGACTGGTTCAACGATTGACCAGATATCGGATGCATTTCGACACAGAGTGTACAATATGCAATTCAACAACACAACCGAACTAAACTCAACTGTTTACTTTTGTCGCATCAATCACAATGAGTTCAACTACTCTTCGAACCCAACTTACTTGAGCGGCTCGAGAATTCAAGTTAAAAACCAAGCAACTGACGAACCGGTTGCATACATCACCACAGTTGGTCTCTACAACGACAACAATGAATTGCTAGCAACCGCTAAACTTTCAGAACCATTGAAGAAATCATCAAGCAACGAATTTACAATCCGCACACGATTGGACTACTAATCGGAGGGCTTCTATGTCTTATTATGAATTGAAGGACAATGATGTCTTCATTAACACCATAGAGGCGTATCCTAACTATAAGTTCTATATTCAAAGCGGGTCCATTTATATAAACGACCAACAAGCGGTATCCGGAACTTATTCGGATAATATCCTTGGAGTACCAGAAGGTTTCATATCCCTGTTTGAATACAACGTCAACCGCGATGTAGGCGAGAGAATATATCCATTTGTGACAAAGAGTGGTCAAAAGCAAAAATTTAAAACAATCTCAGATACAGACTTTAATACTCAGTTTGGATACGATGGTTCAATAATATCTTCAAGCTACAACATGTCTTCGTCAATCTCAAAGATTACGATAGACTCAACAACATCTACAAACTATAAATATTTGAGATCATTGAAATCAAGTTTTAACCATTATTCATTTTGGTCTCAACGTTTTAACTTCACTAACTTTGAAGCCCCAACCGTAAGCGACCCGGTTGTTATCTTGAATGTTCCATCGATCTTTTATGGAAACTCTCTAAAGAAAGGCGAAGTTACTCTTAATGCATACATTTCCGGAACTCTAGTCGGGACACTTAGTGATTCACGACAAAACGGTGAACTAGTTCAAACATTTGGACCAACAACCGGTAG
>TARA_R110002012_G_scaffold178029_1_pt1 | contig 12822 bp, 32 predicted proteins | sample TARA_R110002012 | Tara Oceans TARA_R110002012 (sample SAMEA4396515) | marine metagenome | biome: Westerlies Biome; feature: [DCM] deep chlorophyll maximum layer (ENVO:01000326); material: water (ENVO:00002006), including particulate matter (ENVO:01000060) such as... | depth 40 m
TCAATCCCTGACCAAATGTGGAATTTGCTTACAATAGGTGTCGGAGGCTATATTGCTGGTAGAAGTGCTGAAAAAGTAGCAACTAACTGGAAAAAATAGCTCAAATTTAGCTCTCAGGACGTTTGTAGCACCCTCGCTGTGTGATTGTACCTGAAAGAATCATTAGATTCTGAGCGTATTAGAAATCTATGTTTCTATGGATTTCATTAAATTTGATAATTTTTTTGCTCTTGAAGGTGTTTGTCTTGCCCAAAGGCTGTCCAACATCTCCGAACTTGCTAAAGAATAGTTATGTCCACGCAAAGCTTTCATCATATTGCGAAATTTTGATACGCCATTCTTTCCCATTTGGAATATCATTTCAATCAAAATGTTTTGAGCATCAGGTTTAATATCTAAATCTTCTTGAGCTAGTAATTCTTTCATTTGAGATTTTGCTTTAGAAAAATCAATATCAAATACTTCTCGTAAATATCCTTGTGGGTACGCTGTGTTATCACGCCAATGATCTTCAACACATTTATGACCCCATCCAATCGTTCTGTGATTTTCTGTACATAGGTATATTGTATCTCGGTAGCCTTCGGCTTCCATAATAGATTCTTTAATGTAGTTTTCGTCCACTATCGACATATGCTTGTAACTCCATTTCTACTATTGCTTCTTGTAATAGTTTCCAATTTACACTTTCTCGTTTTACTTTGCCAATGTCTATTAGATAATCTATCCACTCTTGGAAGATTTTCTCTAATGTAAACATTTCTTCTGCTTCTGTCTGTATCATATTGTTGATAATCCATATAATTTATAATTATGCTACGCACTAAAACGATATCTTAGGTTTCCATACTGCAACCTTTTTCGACAGTTTGCTTTGCTTTTTATATACACGTTTAATTTGTTTTTTAGTTATTTCCTTAACTGCTTCTTCTTTACAAGTATCTTGGTAGTCAGGAAAACACATATTATTTTCTTCACAAATTTTAATATATTTTTTAGCTAGTATTTCCATAATGATTTTTTCCGTTTTCATGCGAGGGGTACTAAAGTTATCTAAGGAGCGGAGGAAGGCTATGTAATAACCTCACTTTTTCCCCCTCATTTACGTACCGAAAAAAACTAAAACGGTACGTGTATTTCCTCTCCACTATCGGCATTGTTAGATGGAGCTGGTTTCTTTGCTCCACTATTACCTTGTGGTATTAATTTAACAGTACCTGTAAATCTTGGTACAACAATTTCTGTAACATATTTTGTTTCACCATTGTTGTCATAACTACGATACTCAACTTGACCATTGACGTTTATCACATCACCTTTTTTCATGTACTTACCAATACTTTCAGCAAGGTTAGGATTAAACACAGTAACTTTATGCCATTGTGTTTTCTCTTTCATCTCACCACTTTTGTCTTTGTAACGTTCATTAGTAGCTAGTGATAAATTAGCAAATTTACTACCTTGTGTAGTTTCTTTTACTTCTGGGTCTGCACCCAAACGTCCTGTTAGTATTACAATATTAATCATTTTTTACCTTTCTGTTCAAAATTAACTAAATTTAAATCTGCAGTATTAGATTTTTCGGCTGCAAACTTTTCTTTCATATCTGAAACATATTTATTGTTGTCAAATAAACCTAAAAATACATCTGCACTTACACCTAAATGACTAAACGCTTTTGTTAAAGCATCTGTCATAGCTTTTTTAGGAGCTTCAGTATCTAGTGAGCCATTCTTTTTAAAGAGTGCTTGTACAGAAGATATTGGGCCATAGTAATCCCAAAAACTATCTTCTCTTTTTTGTGTTGCAACTGATACTTCTGCAAATACACATTTATCTGTATAAGTATAATTAACTGTGTAATTCCAGCCACGACCTACTGGCCCAAACGTACCAGTCATTGTCATAATTTGATACATTGGATCAATAGTCGTTAATGTTTTACCAAATGACGGAAATGGTTTTGTATATTTTGGATTAGTATGTGCTACTTGTTTCCACAATAACATATTATTTTCTTTAGTCATAATATCTCCTTTATTTTTTCATTATGTTATTTATTTTTTCTACAGCTTTTTCTGAATTTTTTTTATTATAAATTGTTTTATCATAATGATTACAATTAGGTTCATTTGTAAATTGCATATGAAATTTTACCCAATCTATTTTTTTTTCTTTTTTGTAAAAAGTTATAAAATTAATTATTGATTGTATCATTTCTCATCCTTTTTATATCCCCATACTATTGCTTGTTTACCACTTTGATTTCTTCTTGTTTGTTGTAAATCTTTGATACATTTCATATCAACTAATTCACTAAAACGTGGTCTTACAGTAGTAATAGGTAAGTCAAGTAATTCAGCTACTTCATCTGGTGTAGCTCCATATAAACCTTTATTTTTAACAACTTGTAAACATTGTTTTCTAATAGTTAATCGTTTACCATTTTTTAACATTGATATTCCAGCGTTATAAGAAGTTCTACGTTTTTTGTATCCAATTTTATTCTGATAATATTCCATGAAATTCACTCCAGTTTGTATCAATCGGTTTTTTATTTTGTATTGCTTTCCAAAACACCTTGTATGCTTTGAGTAGCATAGCTTGAAACTTTTTATCTTGTTCTATTTCTATGCAACGATATTCCATGTTGCCAAAAAATATAGACAAGTATGTTTTTGGTAATTTTGTTACCAACATATAATGTTGTACTTGAGGATAATATTTATCTACAAAAGCAACTTGTTTTTTTTCTGATAAATTAAATGCGTGTGTATGTTTAGCTTCGAACACAGCTATAGGTATATATTCTAAATTTAAACCTACATGAACCATACCATCTACTGAACCATAAATATAATCATTATATCTTATTGTTTGTTCATTGGTTACTTGTAAACCTTTTTGCTTTGTAAACCATTTACGATTTAAATCTTCTGTATGTATACCCATTTGTACAGGTAAAACGTCAGATAAATCAATTAGTTCTGTTGCTCCAGTCTTTTCATTATACAAATCTAACCATGTATCACCATGTACTAATTTGTTTGCGTCTGTACCACCAATTCCATTAGGTCTTTTTTTTACGTTCATTCTGTTCTCTCCTCATAGCGTTATTAATTTTATTAACATCTTTTTTCGGTATTTCTCCAGCTAAAAACTTTTTACTAAATTCTGCAAAACCATTACCATCAAATAATTTATGTTTAAGTACGAATACCAAAATTTGTTCTTTCCAAATTCTTATTCTTTCGTGATAAGGAAGTAATTCTTTTGGTTTTGATTTTCTTGTAATTTTTTGTATCATTGTGTTTAATACTTTTTTTTTGTAATCGTTCATATTTGCTTAACTCCTTTCTTAAATACCAAAGAGCTTTTTCTAAATCTTGTTGTGGGTCTGTGGTTTTTTTACCACTACGAACAATATACTTAATTATATTTCCTTGAACAAAAGATAATCCCCATGATTCTATTGCGTCAGTTACTTCAATAGTATAATTTTTATAATAGTCAGGATTGATTTGGTCTTTCATAATGCTCCCCCATATGTGTACCACAATACCATGTTTTTAATGAATCTGGTGAAAAAATACCTGTTTCAGTACAGTTTTTTTCACTACATTTTTGGTACTCTACACGTTCTTTTAGTGGCATATTAAAGAACCACCATCCGTATATTTTTAATCTGTTGGTTCTTTTTTTTCTAGCCACAATTCACATCCCAATGCGTCTGCCCAGACGCAAAACAAAAAGCCACTAGGTTTACGTATACCTACTTCCCATTTAGATACTAAACCTCTAGCTACTCCTATTGTTTCGTCTAAATCCATTTGGCTCATACCCATTTCATGACGCTTTTTTACAAATTGTGTAATAAGCTGTTCATGAAATTGTGTGCCAAGTGCTTTTTCCATGTGCTAAAAATACTTTAAATTCATTTTTTATCAATAAAAAAGTGCGTAGAGGGATTAGCTTGTGATCACCCTCAATCTTTTCACGAACAGTCAAGTTTCCTCGCCTTACGTTACTTCCAATACCACCATTGATTACCTCAGTCATTTGACCATACTTCATCTTTAGTGTACCTTATGCCCTGTTTAAAAGGCAGACATTATTCAGTCATACGCTATTCCATGTTGCAACATGGAAACTATGGGGGAGTGGATAAGTGCCTGTGGCCACACCACTCCCTTATTCAGAAGGTATTAATACGATCTGAATTAATTTAATAATTCGGCTTGTTTAATAGCCATATCTAATAACATATTTTCTACGTGTTGCTTGGCTACTGCTTTCGCTTGTTTGTACGTTGCATAGTAGCCAAGACTTCTTCCCTTTTTGTCTATTGTAGAATCATCAATCATTACTTGCCATACATCATTACCTACATATGACACAGCTCTAGTGTTTCTAATGATATGTACTGTTATATCATTATGAAATGTTCTAGGTACTGTTTTATAGTAATGACCTTTTTCAGCTTGTTTGTATGACATATAATTCCTTTAGTTAATGGTATCTAACCAGATTTCATGATTCATCATATCACGTACTCTTGAACCTCTACGTTCTTGTACGTTATATATTTTACCTTTGGTATTTACGTGTGTTGACCAATCGGTAGCTGTTTGAAATACTGCAAATATATTTTCTCCATATCTGTCAGTATATTTTTTATACAATTTAATTAATGTATCCATTTGTATATCACTATAGTATTTACTAATGTGATTATCTCTTGGAATAAAAGCTAATGTTTGTTGAAATAATTGTTTAGCTGTCAACAATGTTATAGGTTTTTCCACCCACGATTTCTTTTCTTCTTCACCTTGAAGAAAGTTTCTAACAGCGTCATCAATAGCTTGATAATCCATCTCAATACTTTTACTCGTATTATGTTTAATTCTAACATGAAGCGACCAATCATTATTTGCACACCCATTATCACACCATAAGTATCTTGACCATGCAATTAAATCTTCTGCAAATCGTTGATTGTGAGATGATCTAAATTGAAACTCAAAGATACTACGTTCTTTAGGGTCATCAAACATTTTAACACCTTTAATTCTATTGAATCTCCAGTTACGTAAATAGACCGCTCCATTATTATCTACTGTATCTCTTATCTCTACGTCACTTGTGTCTATGTTTGAATTTAATATTAAATTATTAAAATGATTTATCGCCTTTTTATATGAGCGTGGTTTGTATGTAGAACTAACAACAGCCAATCCGTCATTAGTATCTTTACGATATATTTCTTTCTTACCTGAAATAGTATCGTGATTAACGTTGTATATATTACGTAATCCAACGTCAAAATCTGCGTCAGGATGTATAGCAAATTTGCTAAACATATCTGATTCTTGTTTATGTGCTACTGCCATTAACATATCTTTACCTCCTATTTTACTACTACTGTAATAGTATCTTTTGGATTTATTTTATCGTCATCAAATTCTATAACAATCTTTTTTATTTCACTAAAGTTTTCCCATTCAAAATCTGATTCTTCTCTTGAACTGTGCCAAACTTTACCTTGAAATTTTATTAATGCATTTGGTGATATTCTATTTGCTTTACATAAAATATTTTTAAATGTTTCTGAATTAATTTTCATATCCGTTCCTTTCTGCTAATTGATCTATATGTTCTTCTAATGTAGTATTAACTTTGTTCCATATATCTACATTTGAATCACCATGTTTTTTTATAAATTCTTCTTTTGATAATTCGGCAGCATCTTCTTCCATTCTAATAATCCAATCTCCTATTTTACTCATCAATCCTCCTTATACATTTGTGGCATAAGCGACATAACACCCTCTATATTTGTATGTAATGTACCAGCTCCGTTACCTTCATCATCACTTTGAACATATAATACTGTTGTATTATCTAATTCTATTGTTGGTATTAAATGATGTTCACCTTGTTCTTCTGTATAAAAAATATTAGTAATTGTTTTACCTCGAAGTAATCCAATAGCTTTATGTTCATGTTGCATTTTTCTTGTATTTTTATCTGTCATTTTAACCTCTTATTTTTTTTGTTAATCGTAGGGATAGTATTATTATACCTACCCACATTGGTGCTGATACTACTGAAATAATAAGTGTTGGATTAACACCCATAAATAATAATGTAATAATAAATCCTAAACCTAATGTTATTAGTAATAATACAAATGTACCTACTTTATGGCTTTGTTTGTTTAATTCTTCTTTTATTTTCATGTTATCTCCTGTTTGTTCAGAATTGTTTTTTAAAAGTATTCGGAATCATCTTCCAGATGCACTGTTCGAGATTAAAAAAAAACCTGACCAGATAAAAATCCAGTCAGGTTTGTTAAGGAGTAATTAATGTTTTGCAGACTTTCTTTCTGCAATTTTAGATTGTAAATCCTCCTCTATTGGTTTGTTAAAATGCATTTTTGCATTTCTTACATTGCTTTTATGATTTATATCTACACCACCATATTTAACATATGTCTTTTTGTGTAATTCTAGATATACATCTTTAATAGCTTTTATTCTTTGATTATAAATTTCAAATTTACAATCCCATAGATTTACTTTGTACTGTCTATCATCAGTAGAATTGCTAGTAATATCTGTATTACGTAAATCTTTAACATTACCAACTTCTTCTATTGCGTGTTTAGATTGTAAATCTAATTTATCTAATTGCATTTCACAACCCATGCGTCTAAATTCTAATCCACGTATGTGTTGCTCCATATCTAATTGACAGTCAAATGATTCAAAATCTGAATCAGCTCTATCTTTGTATAGATCAGTCATTTGTTGTTTAAACAAATTGTACGCATTTTCACGTACCATTTGTAGATTTTCTAATAATGTATCAGCCATTATTTACTCCCTTTCGTTTTTATATTTAATTTAAATGGTAATTTTTTAGCTATTTTTTTAATAACTTTAACATCATCTTTAATTAACCATTTTGTCATTTTATAACTTAACAATATTGTTTTAGTTATCATTCTACCTCCTTATGTTTTGATGATTTTCTATTAAATGTTACTTCCCATAGACATTCTGTATGTTCGTCTATATGAGTTATTGTTAATATTTGTTTATTAGGTGTACTAACAACTTTATCTAAATAAAGAGTACCATTTTTTTCATGCATTTTAAATGTACCAGCAACGCCAGTAATATAATTACCAGCAAATTCACCTATAAATTTATATCTACTCATACTAACACTCTTATGTATTGTGCTACCATGTAGCTTGTTATAAATCCTATTAATAAACATATTAGTATTTTTTCTATTTTACTCATAAAAATTACTCCCATATTCTGTGTATATAGTCTGTAGAACTATTTCTTGTTCATCTTCATTTTTAGATTGTCTAGCCATTTCTAACTGAATATGTAATGACTTATAACGTTCGTCTGTATCATATAACCATTGATGTATGGTTTCTGGTAAGTTTTTTATTATTTTAATCATATTTTACTCCTTTATTATGATTATGATTTACTTATTAAATCATCTGTTTTTTTATATTTAATAAGATACCTCTTGTATCTTACGATAGAGATAGGAGATCAAGTTGGGCTGGGGTTAGGAGGCTCTAAATATTCTGATTAAGAATATTTAGTATGCCGAGCTATTCCTATTGTTAATTTGTGTTAGTTAGGTCAATCCCTAGCTATAGGGATTGGGAACCTGACTACAAGAGAATCGTGAATAGATACAAGCGTAAGCTTGTAAGTTTCTATTCACTAATCTCGTCATAATTAATGATAGGAACTTTAGCCCCAATCAATTTGATATGCTGTCGGTTATCGTTAAGGTACAAGAGAGAGAGTCAGGCGATAGCCTGTCCTTGACTTTCTTTTCACAATAAGCTTGGGTTCCCATTCCTACCAGATTAAATAAGGGGGATGGGATAGCTTATAGTGTTTTCTTTTGAAAAGAAAATACCTAAAGTATATTTGGGAATACCGAGTTATGTGCTATTTGGTTCTTGCTTGTCAAGAACAGAAGAAAGAGCATATCCGTCCAGATTTGCGTTCCTAAAACGCAAATATGGTTAACGGATTCATAATGAGCTATTTTCAAATATACGAACAGTTATCTTATTTAATACGCACTAGAGCCGAACACCGAAGCCTTGGGCGTAGACCTTGGCTACGTTTACGAGGTGGAGGCGATACCCATATATATAGTATACTGATTACTATATAAGCAGATATACAGAGATGTGAATCATAGTTAGGCAATTAACTATTGACAACGTTATTTTAGAGATTAATCGTGTTATAGGTTATGAAGAAGAAGAACGAGTTGACAACGAAACAAAGAGATTTAGTTGATACAATCGTAACTACAGGTTGTACTATAACAGAAGCGTCACAAAAGGTAGGATATGCAAAGGGTGAAGCTGGTCGAGTAGTAGCTAGTAGAACGCTACGTTTACCCCATGTACAAAGGTATATGATGGAACGAGTAGCGAACACAATAGGATTAGGGGCAGTAAGTGCATCAAGGAAGTTAGTTGAGTTATCCGCTGACGCCAAGAGCGAGTACGTACAGCTAGAAGCGAGTAGAGATTTACTAGATCGAGCTGGAGTACGAGCTCCAGAACGTATACAACATGACATACAAGGCGACATCAAGATTAATATTGATCTCTCTTAATACACGGTACACGGTCATCTTGCGATAGATTGAGCTTTGAGGCACGGGGGGCCGAAAAGCGATAACAAACTTACCAGTAGAACTCTTAGACACACATTATAGGTTTAAAAAAGCACGTACCCCAGAAGGTTTGATTAGTGTACACGAATGTGAGTACCAAAAATATTAATTCTATTCTAGAAGTACCTAATGTCGACACCAGCATGGCAACGAAAAGAAGGTAAGAATCCTAAAGGAGGACTTAATGCTAAAGGTAGAGCTAGTTATAACAGGGCTACTGGTGGTAATCTTAAAGCTCCTACCAAGAAAAAGGGAAGTAAAAGAAGGAAGTCTTTCTGTGCAAGAATGAAGGGGATGCGTAAACGTCAAAAGCCAAGTAATAATACTGGAAAGGATAGACTATCTAAATCATTGAGGGCTTGGAATTGTTAATGTGAGTATATAATAAATTTTTCTTTTGATAGAGTGGTTTTTTTTTCACTTTACAAAATGGACAAACTTATGAAAATAGAACAACAATTAAAAGATTTAAAAGAACAGAATAAACAGCTATTAGAAAGCTTAGAAAGACACCTAGAAGAAAAACAAGACTTAAGAAAACAACTGTATAAAGATAAGGTAAGTAATGAGTTTCCTCCAAAGCATCTCCCTAACGGATAGAAGAAGATTAAGAAAAGTAGTAAAGAGAGTACATTTAAAGAATTACCCCACAGAACATATCAACGACTATGAAGCTGATAAACTTATTGAAAGCTTCGCCCCTAATGTTGTAGAGAAGTTTCTTAAAATGGCTGTGGATTCAGGTAAGACCGAGTGAGTGAGTTTAGTTACAAACCCTACGGAGAAATATTAAAACAATTTATGAAGTCAGATGACTTCTTTAGAGGAATTAGAGGGCCAGTAGGAAGTGGGAAGTCCGTTGCTTGTTGTGTAGAAGTATTTAGAAGATCATTACAACAAAAACCCAATCAAGAAGGTATAAGAAAAAGCAGATGGGCAGTCATTCGGAATACCAATCCACAACTTAAAACCACTACAATTAAGACTTGGTTAGACTGGTATGATGAAAACCTATGGGGAAGATTTAGATGGTCTGTTCCCTACACACACCATATTAAAAAAGGTGATTTAGATATAGAGGTTATCTTCCTAGCATTAGATAGACCTGAAGATGTGAAGAAATTGCTATCATTAGAGCTGACAGGAGTATGGGTGAATGAAGCAAGGGAAATACCGAAGTCTATTATAGATGCTTGTACTATGAGAGTAGGTAGATTTCCGTCTATGCGTGAAGGTGGTGCGTCTTGGTACGGAGTTATATGCGATACTAACGCCCCTGAAGAAGATCATTGGTGGCCTATTATGGCTGGAGAAGTACCTGTGCCTGACCACATATCAAGAGATGAAGCATTAATGTTAGTTAAACCTGATAATTGGTCTTTTTATAAACAAGGGGGAGGTATGATAGAAGATCGTGATGAACGAGGCGATTTAACTGGTTATAAAGAAAATAAAAGTGCAGAAAATAAAAAAAATTTGACGCCAAAATATTATAATAACATCATAAAAGGTAAGACTAAAGGTTGGATAGATGTATATGTTTTAAATAAACTAGGTTCATTAGAAGATGGCAAACCTGTATATCCAAGCTGGAGAGAAGAAACACATTTAGCTAAAGAACCTATATTACCTGACCCTAATTCTACAGTATATATTGGTATTGACTTTGGATTAACGCCTAGTGCTGTGTTTGGACAACGATTAACTACTGGTAGGTGGATTATTCTCCATGAATTAGTATGTTTTGATATGGGAGCTGTACGATTTGCAGAAGTATTAAATCAAGATATAACAAAGTATTTTAGAAATTATGAATTAGAAATATATGGCGACCCAGCAGGAGATTTTAGAGCTCAAACTGATGAAAGAACACCATTTCAAATGCTAAGACAAGCTGGTATTAAGGCAATTCCAGCCCCATCTAACGATATTGCACTCCGTACGGAAGCCGTAGAGAGCCTTTTAAACAAAATGGCGGATGGTAAACCATGTTTTTTGCTTGATAATCGCTGTATAAACCTCAAAAAAGGGTTTAATGGTGGCTATCATTACAGAAGATTACAAACATCTGGGCAACGATTTGATGAAAAACCTAATAAAAATAGATATTCTCACGTACATGATGCTTTGCAATATTGCCTAATGGGAGCTGGTGAAGGTAGGGCTTTAGTTCATGGTAAAAAAAATATGAATCCTGTACAAGCTAGAACAACATGGAATGTATTTGACAAAACAGAAAAACCAAAAAGGAAATCGTGGAACGTATTCGGTCTGAATGGCTAATTTTTTTTTATACTCCGTTAAATCCTTCTTGGTATACTAAATGGCGAAAGAAAGGGTATACCCATGTAGGAGCTATATCATATCAACCAGATTTTAAATGTTGGATTATGGTAGAAGGATTATATGGCAGATTAAATATAGAGTTAATGAGCAATAAAGAAGTAGAAAACGTATTAAGCTACGTTAAAAGATTACATGGTATTGTTATTAAAGGAAAAGAAAAAGATACACCAAACTTTAGAGGAGAGTGGTGGGTCAAAGAACATAGCTGCGTAAGTTATATGCAACGATTAATAGGTTTACGTAAATTCTGGATATTTACTCCATATCAGCTATTTTGTGCGTTGCGAAAGATAGGATTTACTATTTTTGTAGACGCAACAATTAATAAAGGAAGTTCTATGCCCAAAGTTGGTAAAAAAATGTTTTCATATGGTTCTAAAGGAATGGCAAAAGCGAAAGCTGAAGCTAAAAAATCAGGTAAAAAAGTTACTATGACTAAGAAACCAAAGAAAAAATAATGACTAAAAAAGGATTATACGCAAATATGAACGCTAGAAAGAAAGCTGGTACTTCTAGATCTAAATCTAAATCTACAGTTACGGCTAAAGCATATGCAAATATGAAAGCTGGTTTTCCTAAAAAGAAAAAATAATGGGCATATTCAAAAAACCTAAATATCAAGAAACTGAAACTGATAAAGCTATTAAACGTCAAATAGCTGAAGAAGAAAAAGAACGTATTAAAAAAGAAACAAAACAAAAAGAAAGAAAAAAAAGAATTGCTAAAGGTATGATAGGTTCTCGTTCTATGTTTACAAAAGCTGGTGGTCAAGGATTTTATGATGAAGATGGTGTAGTTTAATGGGTAGTAAAAAATCAACAAGTTCTAATTCTGGTGGTGGTGGTGGTGGAAACAACCAACAAAACAAACAAGTATCAGAAGGAACAAAATACGTAAAAGAAAAATTAGGTATAGGTCTTGGTGGTAAAGCTAATAAACTAAAAGGAAAAGATCAAGATTTTTATGGTATAGAAGCATCTAAAGCTACAGACGATTATTTAGTTGAAAAAGGAAAAGTAAAAGTAGGAAATTATTTTAGAAAAGAAGGTGGACAATTTATTAGAATAAGTAAAGAAGAAGGAGAAAGATTGTATGCACAAGGCGACCCAAGTATTAGCAGATCAACCATAGGTAATAAAGAAAGTCAGCAATTAAAATATGGTAACTCAGGAGCTATGGGAAGTGGAGATAATTCTATAATGGGCCAAGTTGAAATTTCTGAACCTATGTTTAAATCACAACAAAGATTTAAAACTTTAGCTATGCTTGGAATGAGTGCAGTATTGCCCGGTGTTACTGGTTCACTAATGAGAGCTAGTGCATTATATGAACAATCAAAAGGATATAACAATTATAAAACATCTTTTTTAAAAAACAAAAGTCAAGGTGGTTCAGCATTTCAATCTAATGTTAGTCAAGAAACAAAAACAGCAGAAAACGAAACAGCAAATATGGCATTTGGTGATGTAGATACATCTACAAGAGATGCAAAAGATAAATTTAAAAGATATAGAGGACAATCAAAAACTGGTATGGATTCAACAGCAAGTATTCGTAAATTTTGGGGAATAAATTAATGTACATTGAAAGTAAAAAAAATCAAACACCACAAGGTAAAGTAGATTATATTTTAAAATTATATAAAGAATCTCTTGCACTTAAAGATCATTGGAAAGACAAATTTGAAGAAGCTTATGAATATTGTTTACCTCAAAGAGAATCTTTTTATGAAGAAAGTCC
>TARA_R110002012_G_scaffold121499_2_pt1 | contig 12815 bp, 15 predicted proteins | sample TARA_R110002012 | Tara Oceans TARA_R110002012 (sample SAMEA4396515) | marine metagenome | biome: Westerlies Biome; feature: [DCM] deep chlorophyll maximum layer (ENVO:01000326); material: water (ENVO:00002006), including particulate matter (ENVO:01000060) such as... | depth 40 m
ATGTCAATAGGTAATGCACAGCATTTTATCAATAGTGTTCAATATTTTTCTGTAACACAAAGTGTAGATGTCAATGTAATAACATATTCATCTTCATTTGTAGATAAAGAAATTGATTATGTTGATTTTGATGCTGATGGAAATGAAATCATATCAACAAGAACAGAATCAATAGAATCAGTAACTACCGGAAGTGAAGTAGTTACTAAATCAGTCTTTCATCCTAACCATGTAACAGGTAGTGTATTTGAATATGCTTACTCTAGAGTTAAAGACCACTATGCTGGTATTTTTGGGGTTGATAGCATAACAGACGTACTATAATATGGGATGGGATACTTCGCAATATGCAACATATAATATACCAGTAGGATCAAGTTTAGGTTCTTGCTATGGAATGTATAATACTTACTGGGTAAGTAATACAGGCTGGGTTGGTGGAACTTCTAATCATAGTTTATGTGCTTGGTTAAATACTTATACCACAGCTGGGGCTTTAAATGCTCCTCCATATGTTTATAATATGAATGGTAAGAATTCGAATTCCCAATCAAATTTATCAACATCTTTTGTTAGATATGAAGATAGAAGATTTTATTTTAGTTTAAATTCACCATCATCAACTCAAGGAGGTGTTGTTTCTGGTAGTCCTATGCAACAAGGTGGTTCATCAACAACTTTTATACCAGGATATAACATGAATTGTATGTCTAATGATCAAACTTATATATCAATAAAAGCTCTTCCTGCTTACAATTATGGTTTTTCGAGTTGGAGATATAACACTGCAAGTGGTACAATTTGGAATACCGTAGCAGCAACTAATGTATACCACAATTCAACAAACATTATGAATGGTGTTGTTCAACATTTTTGGGCAACCTTCATCTTTAATATCTCAGATAAGAGGTTAAAAACAAATATTAGACAAATAGGTAAATCAAAATCAGGCATTAATATATATACTTGGAATTATAAATATCCAGGGAAACATGGTTATGGTTTATTTGAGGGTGTAATTGCTCAAGAAGTACCTCAGGCTACAATTGTTAATTCTGAAGGATACTTATTAGTAGATTACTCTAAAACAGATGTTATCTTTAAAAAGTTATCTAATGGGAGCAGATAATGCACTAATATCAGGTTCAAATTTAGTAACCACCATCAATACCTATCAAAATAGTATGGCCGGTTACCCTTCTTTTGCTGCAATAGCAGCATCAGGTTCAGGGTTAATAGCCAACGCAGATGTTCCAAATTCAACTCTTGCAAAAAGAACAAGTGGAATGTATAATAACTGCTGGCAAGTTAAAACAGGATGGCCAGCCCCAACAGAACATTCTTTTTGTAAAATGTTTCGTGCTTTTTTTAATGGAAACACATTACCTCCTACATCAACACAACCTACTAGTACTTCAATAACATCATCTCCTGATCAGTATAATAACAGTTCAATTGCAGGAACATACTTTGGAGTAGGACTTTGGTATAAAAGATATAGATATTATTTTGGACTACAAGTAAATGATACTTCAAAAGGAACAGCAAGAATTACATCTCCATGGTTTGTAGGACCATCAGGTGGAGGAAGACAAAATTATTTAACATCCCTTAATGGGAGTGGAACTATATCAGGTTTTAGAAATGGAAATGTAGCAGGAGGTTCAACTAATTCTTATAATAGTGGAGCAGTAGGTGTTGATTATATACAATTAGATGCATTCGTATCGTACCCAAATATATTTTCAGCTTGGAGAGCTAATAGTGTTTCTGGAAATGTGTTATCAACTAATGCATCCTTTAATTTATATTATAATAATGTTAATATGAAGGATTTAACTACACTACATTGTATTTTTAAAGCTTAAATTTAAATTAAAAAAGGTTTTATGGAAGTAATATGGGTTTTAGAAAATGTCAAAAATGACATGCTATTTTATAGCAAATTACAACTTACACTTTTAGTAGCGTCCATTTCATTATGGAGAAAATATCATCCTGAACACTATACTGTGATTTATTGCGATGATTTGACGTATGATACGTTAAATAAACTAAAAATATTTAATTTATGGCACGATGTACGAAAATTAGATTACCCCGATGATATCAACAGAGAAATATTTTGGTCTGGATGTAAAACTAAAATAATAAGTGAAACAAAAATACCACTTGTTATAATAGACCATGATTTTTTAATAAGAAAAAATATAGATGAACATTTAAATACTAATGTTCTATATTCCTATGATGAAATAGAAAGTAATTGGTACCCTCCAACTTGGGATCCATATGCTAAACAAATCCCATTTGAAAGGGTTGTAGATAGAGCAGCGAATGTATCACTATTTTATCTACCAGATCCAGAATTTGCAAATAAGTATGGTAAAAAAGTATTAAATAATCATAGAATATTATCAAAAATACATAAAAAATTACCTAATTTAAAAAAATGGGAAATAAGTACTAACCATATGATATTATCTGAACAGCTAATGTTAAAACAATGGTTAGTTAAAGATAAAATTCCACACGAAACTTTATGTAATTTAGTATGGGATTGTACTAAACCTGCTTATCGGTCATTAGAAGACGAAGTTAAAGCTGACCAAGGTATTTGGAATAGTAAAGAATGTTCATTATATTATAAACACTATGGGGTTGAAGAAACTTATTTAAAAGAAAGATATTACCATGTAGGTAGCAAAGAATATCAAAGAGAAATAAATTATTTGCGACGTTGTATTATAGCAGGTAAATTAGTAGATTATGATGATTTTTATAATGGTTTAAGAAAATATATAAATGAAATATAATTTAAATTTAGATTTAGGAGTTGATAAAATTTATGTAATCAACTTAAAAAAACATAAAGAAAGAAAAGAGGACATGATTCAAATGTTTGCTAAGTATAATATTTTGAATTATGAGTTTATAGAAGCAATACATGGTGATGACTTACCTCCAATTCCTCAATTAATTTCAAAAGGTATATTAAATAAATATTGGGTAGACCCCCAAGGAATACTTACATATAATATTATAGCTTGTGCTATGTCACATAGAAAAGCAGTAGATACTTTTTTAAATTCAGAAAATAAAACATGTTTAATATTAGAAGATGACGTAATTTTCGATGATGATTTTTTTATATATTGTCTATCTGGTGAGTTTGATAAATTTAAAAAACAAATTAAAGAAAGTAAGGCTGATATAGTACTTTGGGGTAAACAAAGAACACAATATATTAAGGGTGAACAAACAGAATATTCAGAACTATTAAAAAACGCAACAGATAACGAATTTTCAGCTCATGCATATCAAATCCACAGAGAATCAGCACATAAACTGTTTGATAGTTATTACCCCTTAAAATTTGCTGCTGATACTAATTTAGATTTTGGAGGCTTTGATACATTATGTTCAAAAATAAGTTTAATTCAACAGTCCCAAGGTAAATATAATCAAAAAATAATTAATGATATATGTGAGTCAGTACATAGAATGAATAATAAAATTGGATTTGATAGTGCTACTCAACCTGATAGATTTAGTGCTGTTCAGTACTTCTATACAAATAAAAATATGCCTATAGATTATGTTAGTAGAAGAAATTTTAAAACCCCTAATGGTGTAGTCCATTATGAGGTTAGTATAATATATTTTAAAACAGATGAAAGGAATTCACGTAAATTGGACTAAACCATATTTTGAAAGAAAAAGACTAAGAGGTCATGGTTTTGAAATAATGAAGAATTCTACTTCCGAAACTTATGAACTAACAGACTTTCAAATAATGTATACTATGGCTTCTATAGTAGAATGGAAGCAATTTAATGGTCCTGTTAAATTATATACTGACACTGTTGGAGCTAATTATTATCAATCTTTAGGTATATTAGGTTTATATGATGAAGTTGATGTTAATTTTTTAAATGGTTATTCTAAAGGGAATGTAGATGCTGCCTATTTTTGGACTAGTGGTAAAATTAAATGTTTAGCAAACCAATCAGAACCTTTTGTATTCCTAGATCAGGATATGATAGTCAGTCAACCATTACCTGAGTATACTTATGAAAATGATTTAACTATAGCTCATTGGGAAATAGGTAGAGGGTATTATTACTTTAATAAAGAAAAATGGGATAAAGAAATTAAACATATAGAATGGCCTAAAGATTATGATGAAAATGATTGGTCACCAAATACTTCTTACTTACAGTTTAACAACCCAGATATAATAAAAGAATATCACCAATGGCATAAAAAATTAGTAACAACTAATGGCGAAGACATACCAGAGTGGTTTTGGTTATTTACAGATCAAGGTATCCTAGGCCATATTATTAGAGAAAATGATTATAAAGTTAATACTTTAACTAATAAAATATCTTTATCTCACCACAATACAACATTAGATGATAAAAGATATAAAGGTAAAGCTGAAAAGTGGTACTTACCAGAAAATCCAGACTTAGATAAAGAAACAAACTTTTCTCATGTTTGGTTAGATAAAATAGGGTATAATCAAAACCCAACTAAATATGACGACTTAAAAAACCATTGGTTTCAATTAGTAGTTGGAAGAGGGCATGGTGAACATTTACATAATGAACGATTTAATAAATATTGGGATGAGTACAATAAAAATAATTAGATCTTTATGGGGTTTTCGTGACCATACTTATAAGGAAATTCCACCAACTCCTTTACACCCAAATGAAATTGTATATGTTTGGGGTAGAGATAATGAAAAAATGTTAAAAAAACGTGGTTTTGAAACTCGTTATGTAGAAGAGGAAACATCACCCTTTGCTTATGAAGTATTAGAATTAATATATGAAAGAAAATTAATTGCTTTAGATTTAGCATTAAAAGAATTTGGTGAAGTATTAATGTTAGATTGGGATTGTTATGTATTAAGACCATTTGATAAAAAGTTTTTAAAATATTTACAAGAAAAACCAATACAAATACCATTATACATTCAGCATGAAGATTGTTATAATGCGTTATATGAATCAATTCCAAAAGATCATCCTGTATTTAATAATCCTGATGAACATAATCAAATAGAAAACCATTTAAGAATTATTACTAAAGGATTTTTAAAATGGAATTGGAAATGGGAAAATGGATTAGTTAGTCCTAATTTTGGTTTTGTCTACAGTAGAGATATTACATTAGGAGAAAAATTAATTAAATTAGCAGTAGATAATAATATAGAAGGGTGTGTTGAGGAACATGCTACATTTTTATATGCTAATTGTACATTAGATGAATATATTAAAGACTATCAACCCTTAGTTACTTATGGTGTATCAAATAGAGCATTAACAAACGGTAGTAAAGTATCTAAAATTCAAAAAAGATTTAATGATTATATGGATACACAACTAGAAATGGATATATATTGTGAGCATATCTAAAATAAAAATAGTAAGAGCACTTTGGACTAATCCCTGGGCTCCTTCTGATTGGTCTAAAAAATATTTATACCCAGAAATACCAATGAACCCTACATTTCCAAATGAAATTGTTTATGTTTGGGGTGATGATAATGTAAAAATATTAAAAGAAAGAGGCTATAATTATATTAAGGTGGATGATAGTGAATATCCCTACTTTAATAAAGAATTTACTCAACATGGTAAAAAATTAATAGCATTAGATAAGGCATTAAAAGAATCGGATGAAGTATTATTATTAGACTGGGACTGTATTCAAATAAAAGATTTAGATATTGAGGTTCTTAGAGAGAAAGAAATACAGGTTCCACTATATTGTTGGACCGAACTACAACTATCTAAAATTAAAGATGAATTTAAATTAGATATCCCGTTAGAAAAAGAATTAAGGAAATACCATTGGAAATTAAAAGATGTTTTAGTCTCACCCAACTTTGGATTTGCTTATTCAAGAGATAAAAATTTTGGTGAAAGATTAATAGTAGAAGCTATTAAACACAAAATTAATTACTGTATAGAAGAACATGCAATGTTTAATTATGCTAATTGTACTTTAGATGAATATATAGACAAATACCATCCAACTTCTGTTTATGGTAAGGCGTTTCCTTTTAATAAACAAGAAAAAGGATCAATTTCTCTAAATGAATATGTTAACAATAAAATAGGTATAAACGAACATTTTAAACATTTATAATGAAAGTATATTGTGGTTTACCTTTTGAAAGATTTAGAATTGACTTTGATGGTAGATATCAATCTTGTTGTCATCAAACATCTTACTATGGAAACATATTTAATGAGGGTAAATCATTAAAAGATTTATATTCTAGACAACATAAATTAAGGGAAGTTAAAGTAGCAACTTTAAACCAATCCTTACATAATATGTGTAATAATAATACCTGCCCTCATTATACTACAGATTTAGAACGAAATAAAGAAGTAAGTATAAGAGAATATCCAACACAAATTGAGTTTGCATTATCACCTTTAATGTGTAATATAGGAGGTTTAAAACCAACTGCAAAAACTGCTTGTGCTATGTGTCCTAGGTCAAATAAAGAATGGATGAAACCTTATTTAGATGGGACTATCCCTGATAGAACAGACGAAATGTTAGAATTTATTAAACCAGCTATACCAACACTTGAAACTTTAACAATATTAGGCATAATAGAACCATTTTTTAAAGGGCAAATATTTGATGTATTAGATAAATTAGAATTTAAAAAATATAAAGAAAATATTTTATTTTGGACTTTTTGTAATGGCACATTATTCGGAGAAAAAAACCAAAATAAGTTTTTAACATATGTTGATAGATCATGTTTTGGGTTTTCGGTAGATGCTGCAACAAGTAAAACATATCAAAAAGTAAGAAAATTAAATTATTTTGATACTGTAAAAAGAAATTTAACTAGTTGGTTTAAAAAATGTAAAGAAGAGGGCAGATGGGATGAATCTTTTATAGCAAATAATATTAATATGTGGAATTTACATGAAGTTCCAGATATGGTAAAATATGCAAAAGAAGTAGGAGCAAAATTAATTGAATTTACACCAACTCATGGTGAAGAATCTAAAACTCAACTACCAAAAGAAGCATATTGTAATGCACAAAATTGGGAGTTGTTTGATGAAGCACAACAAAAAGCAATAGAAGTAGGGAAAGAAATTGGACAACCCGTAAGGTTTTATGTACCTTTACATCGTGGATTTAAAAAATAAAACATGGAAAAATATAAAGTAAAAGTTATAACACAGGTAAAAAATATACAACGTAGAGTTAAATTAGAAAAACAACAATTTTTTCAAGATATACCCTTTGAATATGTAATAGGTATAGATGGAAAAAAATATGAATTAACTGAATTTGATGAGGATTTAATTAAAGGAAATGATTATGAAAAATATGGTATTCATATCCCATCTTTAGTAGCAGCTAATTATACTCATTTAAATTTATTAGAAGAATGTGCAAACCAAGATTTACCATATTTTATATTTGAAGATGATGCTAACCAACTACAAGAATTTCCATTAGAACTTGTTAATAAAATTGCTAATAGAAAGAAAATAGATTATTATTGGTTAATGCCAGACCAACCTTCAATATTAGCCTATGTAATATGGCCTAAGGGTGCTGCAAAAATAATAGATCATATAATTAATAGATCTAAACTGTCAAGAGGGTTAGATTGGCAGATATTTGATATGAGAAGAGAAGCAATACTGCGTGGAGACCAACTAAAGTCTTCGTATTTTGACCAAACACCAGGGCATGACTCTGATATTACAACTTTAGAAAACTATGGCCAATAAACCTTTTTACCCAACAAATAGAGAAGATGTTTATTTTGTAGCACCTATTCCAATTTTAAAAAAAGAATATGGGAACGATGTTATAACACAAAGAGTATATGATTTGGGTAATAGATTGCTAGATCCTGAAGGTAAACTACAAGGTCAAGAACTACCTGGACAATATGATAAAATTAGACAAGATCATTATCATATTAATTATGATTATCAAGAAGAATGGACTGAAAGTCATGAACTACCACCTTTAGGGAGTAGATATTATGCAAAACCCAATGATTTTTTATCTACAGAAAATGAAGATGTTGAAGTAATCAAACGTAGGATTATAAATGGTTTTAAACAATTAATAGGAGATAAAAATTGTGATCCAGTAATAACAGAAAATTGGATGCAGTATTACCATCCTGCAGATGGTAGAGGACATAATGCTCATAACCACAATAGATGGAGTAATAACGAAGAAAAACCATTAATGTTTTCAGGCGGTTATTATTTAAGTGATGGGAATCCTATTAAAGATCATCCATATAGTGGGACTTTTGCTTTTCATATTAGAGGAGAAAGACATTATATTAGACCAAAAGCAGGAATGTTAATGATGTGGCCTCATGATTTGTTACACTCCGTAGCTCCTTTTTATGGAGAAACATATAGAACAGTAATTAATTTTAATATAGAAGTATGAATTTAATCTTCCAATGTAGAGGTGGTATAGGGAAAGCTATTATGTCAACAGCAATAATAACAGCAATTAAAAAACAACATCCCGAATATAAAATAATAGTAATTACATCACACCCATCAGTATATAGAAATAACCCTGATGTACATGATATACATACTTTTGAAAATTTCCAACATTTATATTATAAGTATGTTTACAACCAAGAGTTTATAACATATAGTTTAGAACCATATGAACATAGTGATTTTATTACAGGAAAAAAGAGTTTATATGAAGTATGGGCTGAATTATGTAATGTTAAGTATGATAATGAATGGCCTAAATTTATTTTAACTGAAGATGAAATTAAAAAATATTCAAAGTTATATAAAACTGATAAACCTATTTTTGTATTACAAACCCACGGTGGAAATCCAAACCAAAATTTAGATTACAATTGGGCTAGAGATTTACCTAATAATACAGTAGAAGAAATAATTAACCATTATAAAGATGATTATAATATTTACCATATAAAAAGAGAAGATCAAAAATCATACCCTAATACTATTCCAGCAACTGAAGGGATTAGAGAAATAGCTGTATTAATTAAATTATCAAGAAGAAGATTGTTTATAGATAGTTTTGCACAACATTTATCTGTAGCTTTACATAAACACTCAACAGTATGTTGGGTAACAACAACTCCTAAACAATTTAGCTACAAAAATCCAACAACATTACACCCATACCATTATACAATTAAAGCAAATGAACCTGAGTTTGAATCCCAACATACAACATTTCAAGGTTATGATTTAGTAGAACATTTAAATAATTTGCCTTATACATCTCCTGATCGTATATTTGAGGGAATTAACATTATTGAAAATATAGAAAGACAAAAATATAATTTATTTTAATATGCATTTATCATACAATTTTGACAGAAAAGAAAACGATTCTCAAAACTATTATTTCTTTAAAGAAGGATTTAGTAAAGAGGAATTAAATAAAATAGAACAAAATATATTAGATTTACCTTGGCACATCGCTACTACAGTAGGTGGAGACGATGATACTAATAGAAAATCTAATATTAAATGGATCCCTCAAAACGATAATTGGTGGTGGTTATATGAAAAGTTATCAGATATGGCAGTGTCAGCTAATAATGAATTATGGGATTTTGATTTATCACAAATACCAGAACAAATTCAGTATACAGAATATCATGCTCCAGCAGGTCATTATGATTGGCATCAAGATATTGGCCCAGGGATGTTGTCTAAAAGAAAAATATCAATAACAGTCCAATTATCTGAACCAGATGAATATGAAGGTGGCATTTTAGAATTATTTAGAGGAGGAAGCACAGAAGGACCATTTATTGAAGCAGAAAAAAATGCAGGTTGTGTATTTATTTTTCCTTCTTATATGATGCATAGGGTAACACCAGTAACAAAAGGAACAAGAAAATCTTTTGTATTATGGTTAGGTGGAGGACATTATAGATAGTATATGATAAAGAATTTAGCAAAATTAGCAGTAGATAATGGTGGTTTACTAACACCCTTAATCATACCCGGGGAATTAACTGATGGTACTGGTTTATGTAATGTTAGTATTTACAAAGAAGAAGATGGAAGATTAATAGCAAATGTTAGGCATGTGCATTATTCCTTATATCATGCAGAGTTTGAACAAAAATTCTATTGTAAATATGGTACTTTATCTTATTTAAATCCTGAAGATGATATTAAATTAAGAACAGGAAATTATTTATGTAATTTAAACTCTGACACCTTAGAAGTAGAAACCTATCAAAAAATAGATACCTCAAAACACGATACTCCCCCAGTATGGACTTTTATTGGGTTAGAAGATGTTCGAGTACTTAGGTGGGATAATATTCTTTATGTTTGTGGTGTAAGAAGAGATGTTAAACCTGATGGAGAAGGCAGAATGGAACTTTGTAAGATTAATTGGGATGAAGATGTTTGTATTGAAGAAACAAGAGATAGAATTGAAGTAGACCCACATACTTACTTAGAAAAAAATTGGATGCCAGTATTAGATATGCCAATGCATTTCATTAGATGGTGTGACCCACTACAAGTAATGAAAATTGACCCAGTTAATAATACCAGTGAAGTTGTAGTTGAAAAAAATTATGATTTAGATATTCCAAGGGAATTAAGAGGTGGATCTCAAGTAATACCTTATGGTAATGAAGGAGATAGAATATGTTTAACTCATGGTTGTTTATTTTTTCATCACCCAGGTAAACATAAAGATGCTCAATACTACCATAGGTTTGTTATATGGGATAAAAACTGGAATTTAAAATCTTTAACAAAACCCTTTAAATTTATGGATGCACAAATTGAATTTGCTTGTGGGTTAGTAGTAGATGGTGATAATTTTATAGCTACTTTTGGTTACCAAGATAATGCTGCTTATGCATTAAGATTACCTATTAATTTATTAGATAAACTAGAATGGGAAGATAAAAGCGTATGGAAAAACTAAAAAAATATTTATACAAGTATTTAGATAATACTACTGATCCTTACATTAATGCTAAATTAGCTGAGGAATATGAAAAATTAGGCCAAGGAGCATCAGCACTATCTTTCTTTTTAAGAGCAGCAGAATTAACTTGGAAGACAGACCCAGAATTTGCTTATTGTTGTGTTTTAAAAACATGGAAACAAATGCATAAAACAACTCGAAGACCTAATTGGGAGCGAGAACAATTACAAACAGCAATAGCATTTTTACCCCAAAGACCAGAGGCATATTTACATTTAAGTTTATGGCATTCTAGCAGAAAAGAGTGGAAACCATCTTATATGTATGCTTGTTTAGGAATAGAACATACAGGTAAAGATCCACTAATTTACGATGTTGACTACCCAGGGGACTATATGTTATTATTTCAAAAGGCATATACTGCATGGTATGTTGGTCAAAGGAAAGAATCTGCTAAATTATGGAAAGAATTAGGCACTCTTTCTAATGTTAAAGCAGAACACATGCAAATAATACAAAATAACATACTTAATTTATGTTGAAATATTTATTAACGTTACGTTAACTGAAATTAACTAAAACAAACACTATGAGTTGGACCTATAAAGGAAACAAAATGGTCGATATCACTCAATTCCCAGAAAATACATACGGTTTTGTTTATATAAATAAACATATACCTTCAGGGAAATCATATATCGGAAAAAAAGTTTTACAATTTACTAAAAAAGTAAAGCTTGGTAAAAAAGAACTAGCTGCCTTAACAGGAGTAGTTGGCCGTCGCCCTTCATATAAAATAGCAGTTAAAGAATCTGATTGGAAGAATTATTATGGTTCTCAAAAGGATATTAAACAATTGTTAATTGAAGGTAAAAAAGATGAATTTGAACGTACTATACTAAAATGTGTACCTAATAAAAAATCATTAACATATTTTGAACTTAAATACCAGATGGTATACCAAGTATTAGAAAAACCAGACGAGTTTTTTAATGATAATATTTTAGGTAAATTTTTTACTAAAGACTTGATAGATATTAACTATGAAGACCCTTTGGAAATTAAAATACATTAACGTATATTACGGTTATGGTAAATCAGTTATTAGTTACTTTAGTAAATTCTGTATTAGGCACAGGCAAGCAAACTGCCCGTGGTAATATAGCATATACTTGCCCTCATTGTAAACACCATAAACCTAAATTAGAAGTTAATTTTACTGAAAATAAACAAGGAAATAATCCATGGCATTGTTGGGTATGTGATAAAAAGGGTAAAAATATACTTTATTTATTAAAAGCTGCTGGTGCTTCACCTGACAAAATAGCTGAAGCTAAAACATATGTTAAAGATGTTACATATATAACTGATAATAATACACCAAAATATTTCTTAAAACTACCAGAAGAATTTATACCATTAAAAGAAGTTAATAAATCGGATATTATGGCTAGACATGCTTTAGCTTATTTAAGTGCTAGAAATATAGATAAAAAAGATATTCTTAAATATAATATAGGTTATTGTAAAGAAGGTTTATATAAAAATATGATTATACTTCCAACATATGATGTAGATGGTAATATAAATTATTTTACGGGGCGTTCATTTGAAAAAGAACCATACATTAAGTATAGAAATCCCCAAGTAAGTAGAGATATAATCCCTAATGAATATTTTATTAATTGGAATATACCTATTATTTTATGTGAAGGACCATTTGATGCTATTGCTATAAAAAGAAACGCAATTCCACTATTAGGAAAAAATATACAAAGTAGTTTAATGAAAAAAATAGTTACTTCTGTAGTAGATAAAATTTA
>TARA_R110002012_G_scaffold69366_2_pt1 | contig 12800 bp, 9 predicted proteins | sample TARA_R110002012 | Tara Oceans TARA_R110002012 (sample SAMEA4396515) | marine metagenome | biome: Westerlies Biome; feature: [DCM] deep chlorophyll maximum layer (ENVO:01000326); material: water (ENVO:00002006), including particulate matter (ENVO:01000060) such as... | depth 40 m
GAAAACGCTGGGTTACAAGCCGGGTTTTTCGCTGTTCGACCCCGAAGATGCCAAGGCGCTTTTGCGCGATTTAATGAATAAAGATGCCCAGGTGGATGCCGAGCAAATCAACGCCGTGCAGAGCAAAATATCCACCTGGAAGAACGATTTAATACTGCCCAGCGACGCGCTCTCGTTTGCCGCCGATGACGATGAGCACTTTGCCGCTCGGGTGTACGAAGCCTACAACCGCCATTTAAAAGCCTATAACGCCGTCGATTTCGATGACCTCATCCTGCTGCCTGTGGTGCTGTTGAAAAATGATCAAGAAGCGCTGGCCCGTTGGCGACGCAAGATCCACTACATGCTGGTGGATGAGTACCAGGACACCAACGTTTCCCAGTACCTGCTGGTGAAACTGTTAATGGCCGAGCGCTCGACCTTTACCGTGGTCGGCGACGACGACCAGTCGATCTACGCTTGGCGCGGTGCACGGCCAGAGAATCTGGTGACGCTAGGCGAGGATTTCCCGCGCTTAAAGGTAATCAAGCTGGAGCAGAACTACCGCTCGACCGGAACGATTCTGCGCGCAGCCAACACGTTGATTGCCAACAACCCCCACGTTTACGATAAAACCTTATGGTCGGAAATGGGCGATGGTGCGCCCATTCGTGTCATCGTGAATCGCCATGAAGAGGCAGAGTCTGAGCGGGTGGCCAGTGAAATGCTCACCCGTCGCATTAAAGAAAAAGCCGAATGGCGTGATTTTGCGGTGCTCTACCGGGGCAACTTTCAGGCGAGGCTTCTTGAGCTAAAGCTGCAGCACTATCAGATTCCCTACAAGCTGTCGGGCGGCACTTCGTTTTTCTCGCGTAATGAAATTAAAGATGCCATGGCGTACCTGCGCCTGCTGATCAACCCTGCCGACGATAACGCTTTTTTGCGCATCGTGAACGTACCGCGCCGCGAAGTAGGGCCCGGTACGGTTGAAAAACTCGCCAACTACGCGACGGAACGCTCAATTTCACTGTTCGCGGCCTGCCATGAGCTTGGGTTGGAGCAGGTGCTGCCGACACGGGCCGTGGAACGACTGTCACGCTTTACTCACTTTATCGACGGCGTGCGCAAGCGGATGGACCAGGGCGATGCGATTGCCGCCATACGCGATATGCTGCGCGACATGGATTACGAGGCGTGGCTCTACCAGAACGCCAGCGCTCCCACCGTTGCCGAGCGGCGTATGGCCAATGTGTGGATTCTTATTGATCAGTTGGAAAAATCGCTCAATCGGGACCCGGAAGACGATACCGCGTCAGAGGCAACCGAAACCGATAGTGTTGAAGCCGCTATTTCCCGCCTGGTTTTGCGCGATATTCTGGAACAGCAGGCCGAAGAGGATGATTCCGATCGCGTTCAGCTACTCACCATGCACGCCTCTAAAGGGCTTGAGTTTCCCCACGTCTATTTAATGGGCCTGGAAGAGGACCTGTTGCCCCACCGCAATGCCATTGAGATGGGTACCGTAGAGGAAGAGCGGCGGCTAGCCTACGTGGGAATTACCCGCGCACGACGCACGCTGACGTTAACTCTCGCGCGTCAACGCAAAGCCTATGGCGAACTGATGGACTGCCAGCCCAGCCGCTTTCTGGACGAGCTGCCGAGTGAGGACTTGGAGTGGGAGGGCCGTGCGGATAAGGAAGACCCCGATAAAAAACAGGCGCGGGGTAAAGATGCGATTGCCGGGCTGCGTTCTTTATTAGGCTAAAACGCGGCAGGAGTGAGCAAACGTGAGGTGCAAAGCGATCAGGATATCCACAGGTGCTTATAAAAAACACCTGTGGATAAATCATCCTAAGGGCTCAAAGATCAGCCCTTAAACGACCACCATTACTGAGCTTGAGACACCATATAATCCACGACGGCGATGATTTCGTCATCAGAAGCGCTGCTGCCACCGCGGGGCGGCATGACGCCCTTACCATTAAATACACTTTGGTATAATGCATCCATGCCCTGCTCGATGCGCGGCGCCCAGGCATCAGCATCACCTAATTTTGGCGCACCGGCGACACCTGCACCGTGGCAAGCAACACAGCCAGAGCTTGCATAAAGCGCCTCACCGTCTAAGTCGCTACCGCCACTTGCTGCTTCGTTTTCTGAGGTGTCTTCTTCGCTGGCCGCGGTATCGTTAGCAGCCATGGCCTGTTCAGGGGAAGCCTCCTGTGTCTGTTCAGAAGCAACCATTTCTTCGCTGGCAGTCTCTTCAGTTGCCGCCGTTTCTTCAGTTGCAGCTGTTTCTTCGGTAGCTGCCGTTTCTTCAGAAGCGGCCTCGTCGCCTTCGTCCAACGCAGGCACCTCCATTACCGGCTCCACCATATAAGCAACCGCTGCTTCCACTTCGTCATCAGACAGGCTGGGATTGCCCCCTTTCGCGGGCATAGCGCCAATACCATTGATCGCGTGCTCTAGCAGCGTGGCAAAGCCTTGTTCAGTACGCGCGCTCCAGGCTTCCTGGTCGCCCCGGATGGGAGCACCTGCAGCACCCGTTTCATGGCAAGCCATACAGACATTATTGTAAATACCACCGCCATCGATAGCCCCACCACTGCTAGCGCTCGGCGCCGGTGCCGCTGCGGAACCACAATCCTGGCCTTGTAAACAGAGTTGCCCTACCGGTGCCAAACGCTCAGCAATCGCGTCACGTGCGGCGTTTTGAGCGTAAGCACTGGTTGTGCCCACCATGACGCTGAGGGCCGCTAGCCCACTCATAATCAGCTTAGCTTTCACTCTCACCACCTCTTAAGTATTGTCATCAAACGTTTGTGCTCAACCTCTGTACGGCAGGGCATTGTTTATTATTAATTTACCACCGAGACGCCAACACGCGCATATAAGTCAGTATAGCGGCAACATAAAGCGCAAGAAATGCTGCTAAGTCCGCCGATATTAATCACAGCAGTGTACTACTTCCTATGTTGGCAACGTATGACGCTTGTCATTTTCTTTCCATGCTAATAAATGCTGCTGCGCATAGCACACCAAACCAGCCTGTTGATAAAGCCGTTTGGCCGGTGTGTTAACGTCGTCCACCGACAGCATCATTTCCTGAGCCCCGGCCTGTTGCGCGAGCGCTAACGCTTTGTTTAGCAGCGAACGCCCTAAACCCTTGCCACGCCAAGCGGGTGTTAAACCCATTAACATTAACTCCCAACCACCTAGCGCTGGGCGGTCAGCTAGCAGCAGTACGCCAATGACCTGGCCATAATAGTGAACAACGTACCAATGCTTGGGTGCCTGCGGATCTTGCTGATAAAAACCTTCCAATAACTCGTCAACTGTCAGCATCTCACGAAGCCTAACACTATCTAACGCCTTCTCGCCTACGGCGGCCATCAGGTCGCGTTGGTGAGCTTGAGAAAGTTCGCTAAATGATTGCAAATCAAGCGATTTCTCTTTATTCATCGCCAAACGCCGGTGAGTGCTTCCCGTTAAATGCTCAAGACAGACTAGGCGCTGCATGCCATGCTTAAGCAACAACGCTTCTAATACCGTTTCATGGGCTGAAAGTGCCACATGGCAAAGGCGAATAGCGTTTCTTTCCACCCATTGGTAGGCCGCGCTTAATAGTGCATCGGTGCGAGCATCCGCCCCATGAAGCGATTCCTGCGTCGTTGCTTGAACCCGCGTTCGGGGTAACCATAACTGTGCCATGCCTGAGGCTAACGGTTGTACCCAGATGGCGCCTGTTAGCCGACCCGCCTCAACGCTTACCCACAGACCTTCCCAGCGTGCTTCTGGCTGGTTATACATTGCCTTTACAGCGCCACTCAGCGTAACTTGCAATTCAGGATTATGCGCTGCGTCAAGTTGTAGCAATGCCTCGCGGCGTTTATCTGGCGGGCAACGCATGACACACATTGTGTCTGAAGGGGATGGGTACGTCATGGCAGTTCAATCAAAGTAAGAGGTCCGAAGGGTCACTACGCGTGCTAGCTGACTATTTATCGCTGTTATCCTGACGGTCTCCGCTGCCCCACGCCACCTTTTTCAGTGCTGAGTGACCAGTAATATTAGTCGTGGCTGACCAATAGGAGGGACCATCCGTTATGCGGATATTATTAGTCGAGGATGATCCCAGCTTGGCCTCGGGCATTCGCCTGGCCTTAAAGCCCGAGCATTTCACGGTGGACCACCTTAGCGATGGCGTCAGCGCCTTAGCCTCATTAAAAGAAGGCGAGCCGTTCGATGCGGTCATTCTTGATTTGGGCCTCCCCCGTCTTGACGGGATAGAAGTGTTAGAAGCCGTACGCCGACAGGGCAATCGGGTGCCTATATTAGTGTTAACTGCTCGGGATGCTGTCGATGAGCGCATCGCGGGGCTAGACGCAGGTGCCGATGACTATTTAATCAAGCCATTTGAAGTGGCTGAATTAAAAGCTCGCCTGCGCGCCTTGTTACGACGCAGCAGCGACCAGGTCAATAGCTCGCTGGAGTGCCGGGGCATCCGCCTTGATCCGTTAACCATGCAGGTAAGTTACCTCGCTCAGCCCGTAGAGCTATCCCGTCGTGAACTCACGTTATTACAAGAATTTATGAGCCATCCAGGGCGAGTGTTTACCCGCGATACGTTAACTCGCTTAGTGTATGGCTGGGATGAAGACGTTGAAAGCAATGCTATTGAAGTACATATACATCACCTACGTCGTAAATTCTTTCCTCAGTTGATTCGTACCTTACGTGGCATCGGTTATGTCATGGATAAAACGGATGAGGATGAACATTCATGACGTCCATTCGCCAACGCACGCTGGGGCTGGCGCTATGCGTATTCAGCGCCAGCATTTTAGTCATTGGCCTCGCCAGTTACCGTTATGCCGCCCATGAGATAGAGGCACTCTACGATGCCAGTTTGGCGCAAAATGCGCGTTTATTAGAGGGCGTGTTACAGGCTCCGCTACCCGAAGCAGATCGTAAGGTGTTACTCGACAGCTTAGAAAGCACGCTACAGCGAGCCAGACAGTCAGACCAACGCTTTGCTGATCATCAATACGAGAGCAAATTAGCTTTTCAGCTATGGGAGGACGATCGGTTATTGCTGCGCTCTACCAGTTCGCCTGACACTTCTCTTGCCCAGCAGCCCGTCGGCTATTCCACCTTCACCCTCGGAGAACAAGAATGGCGAGTGTATGTGCTTAACATTCCAAACTCATCAAACCGGGTGGTGGTGAGTGAACGAGAGGATGTGCGCGGCGAACTGATCCGAGCAGTGGCACTGCGCACCCTGATTCCCGATTTGATTGGTCTGCCGTTACTCGCCTTTCTACTATGGTGGTCAATTGGCTGGGGGCTCGCCCCGTTATCACGTATGGCCGAACAAATTCGCAACCGAGATCCCCAAAACTTGCTGCCCTTAACACTCACCCCCTTACCCCGCGAGTTAGGCACGATTGCTGGAGCGCTAAACCGGTTGTTAGAGCGAATTCGCCTCATGCGCGTGCGCGAAAAGCGCTTTATTGCCGATGCCGCCCATGAGTTACGTACCCCTTTAGCGGTACTCGACCTTCATGCCCAGAATGCCTTGACCGCCGATCACCTAGAAGATCGCCAAGAAGCGCTTAATCACTTACGCGGTGGCGTCGCACGGGCCACTCGCTTAGTGACCCAGCTTTTAACGTTAGCCCGCCTGGAGCCTGAAGCAGCGTCACAGCCTGAATACCGCCCAACTAATCTGCTTAGTGAAGTGCGTGAGATGCTGGCTAAACTTTCGCCACTGGCCGCCGAGCGTGAACAACCGCTGCAGCTAAATGCAGACGAGCAGGCCAATTGGCTCATTCTAGAAGAACCCGGTGCGATTGAAACCCTGGTACAAAATCTGGTCGGTAATGCCATTCAGCACTCTCCTATTCAGGGTGAAATCAGCATCACACTAACGGCGACCGATTCAGGCTTTCACTTAATAGTGGATGACCAGGGGCCAGGAATACCGCCCAATGAACGTAAAAAAGTGGTTGAACGATTCCAGCGCTCAGGCCCTAGCGCCGGTTCTGGCTTAGGCCTTTCCATTGTTGAGCGACTGGTGGCACGCCATAGCGGCACGCTGGAACTTGAGGCGTCGCCTAGCGGTGGGTTACGGGTCCGCATTGGCCTTCCACGCTCAAATGAACAAACACCTCAGCGTGACGACGTTTAGCGACGTAATCAGTAAATTTCATAGAACTCTTAAGGTTGCGATAAGAATTGCGTGCAATTGTGGAGGTGCATGGGGAGCCAGATATTAACGGCTCTCTTTTCTCCACATGGAGGTCCCTGATGAATCAAGTAACCTTTTCACCTAAGCTATTTGCTCAATTAAACACTATGCCGCTTCTGGCAATGCCTACGCCACGGCGGCTTCTACCCTCCAGTCCTGCCATGACGGTGCTTACCGATTTTTCACAAATCGTGCCTCAATCCGTCGATGCCGATACGCCTATCGACCAGGCGCACCTCAAGATGCGCTATGGCGGTGTGCGGCTTTTGTTTGTCATGGATAAACAGGCCCACTGCATAGGTATTGTGACCTCAAAAGAAGTGATTGGTACCCGGCGTATCAACTTGGCCATGCAACAGCGACACCTGACCCGTGAAGAAGTGACTGCCGAGATGGTGATGACCCCATGGCACAAGCTAAGCGCTATGCCGGTCGCGAAGCTGGCTTCACTGACGATTGAAGATCTCGTGTTGGCAATGGAAGCCGTTACCGATCAACATCTGTTGATCACCGAGCAAAACGACAATAATGAACTCAGGATTCGTGGTCTTATATCAGCCAGCGACATACAGAATGCCGTAGGGAAAGAGATCAATCCGATGCCGATGGCGAAGAGCTTTGCCGATATTTGCCAAGTCATTACCGGGCACGACCTGTAATACCCCACCGTTAATTGCCTTTATATAGTGGCTTTATATAGCGAAACGCCCTTCACCGATGACTCGGTGAAGGGCGTTCTAGTGTTTAAAGCAGGTAAGTGTTTGCCTAGCACGACTACTTAAAGTCGTGCTTTAAACGGTCTTTAAAACATCCCAGCATTGATCCAAAGGTGCGCGGCAATACTACCGGCATAGCCCAATAAGATGGCTGGCATCCAACGCAGGTGAACGGCAAAGGTATAGATCCCGCGTGCCTGCCCCATCAGCGCAACCCCTGCTGCGGACCCCATTGAGAGCAAGCTGCCGCCTACCCCAGCGGTAAGGGTAATCAACAGCCAGTTACCCTCTGACATATCCGGAGCCATGGAAAGTACCGCAAACATGACCGGTATGTTATCCACCACCGCCGAGATAAGCCCCAGCACCACGTTAGCCCATATTGGGTTCCAACCACCGTAAAGGGTTTCGGAAAGCAGGCTGAGATAGCCCATGAAGCCAAGACCACCCACACAGAGTACGACCCCGTAGAAGAACAGCAGCGTATCCCACTCTGAACGCGCAATACGGCTGAAAATATCAAACGGCACCACGCTACCCAGTTGCTCCAGTTTTTTCCAATCGCCACGACGCGAATAGCGCTCACGCTTACGTTCAAGCGAGCGCGGCAAGCTACGGCGCAGGTAGTACCCGAAGAACTGCAACAGACCTAACCCAAACATCATGCCCATCGCTGGCGGCAAGTAGAGGATCGAGTGGCACAATACCGAGATCGCGACGGTGATTAAAAACAGCACGATAATCCGACGGGCACCACGCTTGAGCCAGACACTTTCTTTAAGTGACGCGGGCTGACGATTAACAATAAAGAAATTCATGATGATCGCAGGCACCATGAAATTCACAATGGCAGGAAGCAGTAACGCGAAGAAACCCTCGAAAGGCACTTGGCCTGCCTGCCAGACCATTAGTGTGGTGATATCGCCAAACGGGCTGAAAGCACCGCCAGCATTAGAGGCGACCACAACGTTCACGCAGCAAAGACTGATAAATTTATTATCACCCTCGGCCACTTTAAGCACTACCGCGCACATCAGCATGGCGGTGGTCATATTGTTGGCGATCGCGGAAATACCAAACGCCATAATGCCCGTAATCCAGAACAGGCTGCGGTAGCTAAACCCTTTACGCACTAGCCAAGAGCGCAGCGCGTCAAAAATACGTCGCTCCTCCATGGCGTTGATATACGTCATGGCTACCAGCAAAAACAGCAACAGTTCAGTGTATTCAAGCAGCGTTTCACGGAAGGCCGTTTCTGCCTCTTCGGGCATGCCTGCTTGTACATAGACCCAGGCGACGATGGCCCAGATAAGCCCTGCCGCTACCAAGACAGGTTTGGATTTACGCATGTGCAGTAGCTCTTCACTCATCACCAACGCATAGGCGAGTACGAAGATCACGACAGAAGAGATACCGGCAAGCGAGAGAGTAAGGTCTAACGGTCCGGCGGCAGCATAAGAGAGAGAAGGAACGAACAAAAGCGTGCAGACGAGCAACAGCCAAGCGACCCGGTTAGCATAGTGCCGGGTTGCAAGGACGTTTGGTGGTTTCATGGCGATGTTATCCAAGCAGAGGGGAGAAAGACCGCCACGATCATAAGCACACTAATGACATGCTGCAACGCAACGGCTGCGCATAAGATGCGACGTATTGCCGCATCTTGTAAAGCATTTTTTATTAGTTGTTCTACTTATAAAACTACATAAAAAGTTTAGCCGTTTCCTCAGAGCACTTTGGCGCTTTTTTAACGTCACTTAGTGAGGGAAGACGCCTTTGTGGGACGTAGCCAATCCTGCTTTTCCATCTGGCGGCCACGTGTCAGCACCAAGGCATCGTCGGTGACGTCTTCAGCAATGGTCGACCCTGCTGCTACGGTGGCGCCTTTACCGACCGTGACGGGAGCTACCAAGGCGGTGTTAGAGCCAATAAAGGCGTCATCACCAATCTCGGTATGGTGCTTGTTAGCGCCATCGTAGTTGCAGGTAATCGTGCCTGCGCCGACGTTGACGTCCCGCCCAAGCCGCGCGTCGCCTACATAGCTTAAATGGTTAATCTTGCTGCCCTCGCCCACTTCGACATTTTTGGTTTCAACAAAATTGCCCACCTTGGCTTTAACGGCCAGTCGTGTACCAGGGCGTAGGCGTGCAAAGGGGCCGATCTGGTTAAGGCCTGCCGCTACGCAACCATCGATCACACTATGGGTATCGACCACGCTTTCCGCGCCGATAGTGCTATTTTTAATGACGCAATAAGGGCCTATACGTACGCCCTCGCCTAGCTCAACGTCGCCTTCAAACACACAGCCCACATCAATAAAGACATCATGGCCACAGGTTAAACGACCGCGTACATCAAGCCGGTCAGGGTCGGCAAGCGCTACCCCCTGCTCCATCAATTTATCGGCAAGCTGGCGCTGATAAACGCGCTCCAAGCGAGCCATTTGGGCTCGGTTGTTAACGCCCTCGACTTCAACGGCGTGCTTGGGCTGGGCCGTGCAGACGTTGATACCTTCCGCGGCGGCCAGCGCGATCACATCGGTGAGATAATATTCGCCCTGGGCATTGTCGGCGGAAAGCTGTGGTAGCCAGCGCTTTAGCTGGGCACTGGTCATGACCATGATGCCGGTATTGCATTCGGTAATGGCAAGCTGGGCGCTGCTGGCATCTTTTTGCTCGACAATCGCCACCGCCTCGCCTGCGTCATTGCGCTCAATTCGCCCGTAGCCGGTGGGGTCATCTAGCGTTACCGTCAGCAGTCCCATGTGCTGTTCATCCACCTGCGCCAGCAGCTCACTAAGCGATTCGCGCTTTAACAGCGGTACATCGCCATAAAGGATCAATACCTTGCCATTGCCCAGCTGTTCCAACGCTTGAGCAACGGCGTGCCCTGTCCCTTTCTGTTCAGTCTGCACAGCAAACGTCACGGCTTGGTCAGCCAGTGCGTTACGCAGTTGGTCGGCTCCATGACCGATGACCACCTGCGTGCGGGCAGGGTTCAGCATAGCGGCCGTATCCAGCACATGCTGCACCATAGGCTTTCCCGCTAACGGATGGAGTACCTTGGGGATGTGAGAACGCATACGCGTGCCTTTACCCGCCGCGAGAATGACGATATCCAGTTCTTGCATAGTTTATTCACCTGTTACGGGTTGGTCGGCGGGCGCCGGGGCTAGCGGTTGTTCAATGCCCAACTCATTAACCAGTGGTTCACCAAAATAACTAACAAACTCTGGCGAGGCGATACTTCGCCATTGCTCACCATCACGAACGAGTAGGAGCACCTTGAGATTATTCTCTGTCGCTAATTCCAACGCCTTTTGCCCCCCCACGACCATCATCGCCGTTGCCCAAGCATCCGCCCAGGCGTTTGAAGGGTGGAGCACCGAGACCGACGCCAGTTGGTGGGTGACCGGTTGCCCCGTACGCGGGTCAATGGTGTGGGAGAAGCGCTTGCCGTCCGCTTCATAATAGTTGCGATAATCACCTGAAGTGGCCACCGACATGTTCACTAGCGGGATAATATGCTGAGCACGCTGCTGACCATCTTCGGGCACTTCAATACCGATCTGCCAGGGCGTTTGAGCGTCTTCATCGCGCAGACCACGAGCCATTAGCTCGCCACCTATATTGACTAAATAGTGCTGCAACCCCTGTTGTTCCAGGTAGGCTGCCACCCGGTCAGTGGCATGTCCTTTAGCCACCCCGGAAAGGTCGACGAAGACATCCCGGTTACGCCTCGCCTGCATCTGTTGGGTATCCACCTCTACGGCATCAAACCCCACCTGGGCAAGCCGGTCGGCGAGCACATCGTCTGCGGGTATCTCTTTAGGCCGGGCACCTGGCCCAAAACTCCACAAATTCACCAGGTCACCCACGGTAATATCAAAGGCCCCTTGGCTGGCTTCGGCCACCGATTGGCTAATGGCCAAGACTTCAATGAGTTCGTTGGAGAGAGGCTGCCACTGCTCAAGTGGCGCCTCATTGAAAGCAATTAATTCGCTGTCTTCGCGGTAGGTCGACATCGCTTGGTCAACGCTTTCAAGCTCTGCTTTGAAGCCTTCTTCCAGCGCCTGGGCCTCACCTTGAGTAAGCGGATCCATAACGGTCACCTGATAAAAGGTGCCAAATATATTGCCATCAAAGTGTACCGGAGCTTCCAGCGGACGATCGTTTTCCGAACACCCTGTCGCTCCCAACGTCACCACTAGCAGAACACCTATTGCTAACAGCGTACTTCTCCACCTGGCTGTGTGACCATCACCCTTTTTCATAGTTATCGTGCCTTAGATTCACAATTAGCTTGCGCTAGAAATAAAACCTTAAAAGTGAAAAAACCACAGCAGCCAGATGCCGAACAACACGCGATAAATAACGAAGGGCTGCATTCCCAATTTTTTAATAATGACCAGGAAGTAGTGTATGCATAAATACGCACTTACCCCTGATAACACCACTCCCGCCAGCATCGCTACCCAATCAATCGACTGCGTTGTTTGCATTAAGTCGATGGCTTCCAAGCCGCCCGCCAGCACAATCACGGGAATCGACAGCAAAAAAGAAAAACGCGCCGCCCCTTCTCGGCTCATTCCCACCATCAGTGCCGCCGTAATAGTGATCCCCGAGCGTGACGTACCCGGAATGAGCGCCAGCGCCTGGGCACCGCCAATGATCAACACATCTTTTAAACGCAACTGGTATTCGCTACGCGTTCCCCGTTTACGCCAGTCGGCGTAGCCCAGCAAAAGACCGAAACTGATTAAACTAATGCCGATAATCAGGGTTGAGCGCATATAGTGAGAAATAACATCATGAAATATTAGTCCCACAATCCCCACTGGGATGGTAGCCAGCGTTACCCAAAACGCCAGTCGCGCATCTTCATTGACGCCTTTTCCCCTGATAGCGCTGATGCTGCTGGCCACCATCTGCCAGATTTCCTTTCTAAAATAGGTAATCACCGCAGAAAGGCTACCCAAGTGCAGTGCGACATCAAAGGCTAAGCCTTGGTCTGGCCAGTCAGTCAGCACGGGCACCAGAATTAAGTGTGCAGAACTTGAAACCGGTAAAAATTCAGAGATCCCCTGAACCACCGCTAACACCACCACCTGGAGCCAATCCATAAAAAATCCTGTCGTTAGTAACAATGTGAAGGTTTGTAATGGCGCTTAAGGATACACATCCGTTAATTCATTGTCCGCCATTGGTTTTACTGACATTAACCATTGCTGACGCGTAAAGGGGGCTTTTCACCCTTTGCGTGTCGTGGAAACTATAGAGGTTCATCAGGAGTGCGCTACAATAGGGGCCTATTGAATGCGTGCGCCCTAGTAAGGTACCCATGACTCAGACCATCGAAACGCCAGTGGTTCACGACCAAGGTCAGCTTAGCCAAGAGGCCAAGCGTGTCACCTATATCGGCGCTTGGCTGGATGCTTTATTGAGCGTTGTCAAAGTTACGATTGGGTTTATGGTCGGCTCAGCGGCGCTTATCGCCGATGGCATTCACTCTTTGTCTGATTTAGTTACTGATGGATTTGTACTGGCGGCTATCCATTATGGGCGTCAGGAACCCGATAAAGATCACCATTACGGGCATGGGCGCATTGAAACGCTCACTACTCTGCTGTTGGGCAGTGTGCTGATATTCGTGGCGGGCGGTATTGCCTGGTCGAGTATTGATCGTCTGCTTAGCGGTACCGACGTTAACGCGCCTGGACTCCTGGCCATTGTGATTACGGTTATCGCGCTCTTTAGTAAAGAGTGGATATTTCGCTACACCATGCGGGTCGCCAAGCGGGTAAAATCAAAGTTGCTCGAAGCCAACGCCTGGCACTCGCGTAGCGATGCCTTGTCCAC
>TARA_R110002012_G_scaffold57095_1_pt1 | contig 12792 bp, 10 predicted proteins | sample TARA_R110002012 | Tara Oceans TARA_R110002012 (sample SAMEA4396515) | marine metagenome | biome: Westerlies Biome; feature: [DCM] deep chlorophyll maximum layer (ENVO:01000326); material: water (ENVO:00002006), including particulate matter (ENVO:01000060) such as... | depth 40 m
TGCCGTCTGCACGCATAGGGTGAATAAATACATTTAGGGTAAAACGAAGCGAACGGCCAAAGACCAAAGGCTAAAAGCAAAAACCACCCTACACCTTAAGGTAGAAGGTAAACTTGAACGAAATATTATCTGAGAATTTTGGAAGGTTGTAGTAACCGTAGCGGTAAGCCGCACTAAGCCCAAACCCAAAGAGAATTTTATTGATTTCAAAACCAGTTTCGTTATAAAGCTGGTCCAGCGTATTAAAAGGGATTCCAAAATGTTGGTCCCTGTTGCTCATATCGCCCAGGGCATGGCGCGTAATCAGCACCAGCTCCGGCTTCCATTTTTCCGTAAGCTTGAATCTGCGCAAACTGTGCTTTACCTGTAGCGTAGTAAGCCTATCCGAAAAGAATTCACCAAAATACATCGTCTCAAAACTCTGCACACCTGCCACCGAAAAACGCTGCAATACCTCATCTTTAGTAGGTTGGTTAGGGTAGGAGTGAAACAAATGCGTAAGTGGAACATCGCCCGTTGCCAAAGACCCTTCCAAAAGTATGTTGGTAGAAGAGAGGTCTGTGCGCTTAATGTAATAATCCAACTTTAGCCCAAATTTCGTGTAGTTAAAATCACTTTCCACCACACCTTTAACCCCTTGGGTAATCTGCGCACTTATCTTTGGAAAACCATCAAAATATTCCTTGGTGCCATCTTCATTAGTAAAGAAATTTGTTTTCGGACTTATCCTGACAGAAACCGTAGCCTCGGCTAACTGGTAATCTCTGTAGGGCACGCCGTCGTTTATGTAGTAATAATTTTCAATATTTTCCACATTGCTGTGTTCCAAGCGAACTTCTGCCAAAATTTTCGGCGAAAGCTCACTTGCAATGCTCGTAAACCATTTTCGGTATTTATAAAATTGGGTGATATTGACAAGTCGCGGTTCAAAAATGGAATAGACACGGGCATCGGTCAAATAATCAAAAGTTCCAATTTCTTTTACATCATCGGCATAATATACACTCACCCAAGCCTTCTTTTCTTTATTTACACGCGCACTTACGCCTACCCCGTATTTTGAGGTTTTATCCTTAAAGCCATACGCATAATAACCGCCAAGTTTGTAGTTTTTAAAAAGCTTATCATTGGTAAGTCCCCCAATACCCAAACGCAATCCTTCATAATTGTTCAGTTTAATTAAGGTTTTCAGGTCAATGTCAAAAAACCCCACGGGATAATACCCTGAAGAAAGTGGATGGTCTTTTTTGTCTTCAACCCCTGCGATGGTATCCTTGTCTGTTTTTATAGCCGGTTCCTGCGCAAAGGCAAAGATGGCAATACTGAAAAAGACAGGAAAAAGAAGTTTTCGCATTCGGAAGGGTTAGTTTTTAACCATTTAAAAGTAAAGAGAAAGCGGCTATTATGCCGCTTTATTATATTTAGTTTAACGAAAAGGTGGGTTATACCGTCATTATTTCCTTTTCTTTCTTGGCCAGGATTTCATCAATCTTTTTAATGTGCGCATCGGTCATTTCTTGTATATCGTCTTCAAGGCTTTTTTTCAAATCTTCTGAAATATCCAACCCTTTTATGTCTTGGTTAGCAACCTTTCTATCGTTACGCACGCCAATTTTTGCTTCTTCTGCAGCAGCTTTGGCTTGTTTTGCCAACTCTTTTCTGCGTTCTTCGGTTAGGGGCGGCACGTTAATAATTACACTTTCACCATTGTTCATAGGGTTGAAGCCAATATTGGCAAGATGGATTCCACGCTCTATTTCAGGAATCATTTGCTTTTCCCAAGGCTGTATGCTAATGGTCATTCCGTCAGGAGTGCTCACGTTTGCCACTTGGCTCAATGGCGTTGGGCTGCCATAATAATCTACCATTACGCTACCCACCATAGATGGTGAAGCCTTTCCGGCACGAATGTTTACCAATTCCTTTTCAAGATGCTTTAGCGCCTTGCCCATAGCTTCTTTGGTGCCTTCAATTATAATATCTATTTCGTCTTCCATAACATGCCCGCGAAAACGGGTATCTTTTGATTAAACTTAAATTATTTTTCTACAAATTCACTTTAGTACCAATCTTTTCACCGGAAACAACTTTTAAAAGATTCCCTTTTGTATTCATATCAAAAACAATGATTGGCAATTCATTTTCTTGGCTTAAAGTGAAAGCCGTTGTATCCATTACTTTTAACCCTTTTTGCAGCACATCCTCAAAACTGATAAAATCAAATTTTGTTGCCTGCTTGTCCTTTTCAGGGTCGCTGGTGTAAATACCATCCACGCGGGTCCCCTTCAAAATCACATCTGCGCCAATCTCAATAGCTCTTAAAACCGCTGCGGAATCTGTTGTAAAATAAGGATTCCCTGTACCGCCCCCAAAAATAACTACGCGGCCTTTCTCCAAATGTCTAATTGCTTTTCTGCGAATAAATGGCTCTGCAACCTCGTTAATGTTAATCGCGCTCTGTAAGCGTGTGGGCACATCTTCATTTTCCAAAGCACTCTGTAGCGCAAGCCCGTTGATTACGGTAGCGAGCATCCCCATATGGTCACCCTGCACGCGATCCATACCACTGCTGGCACCAGCCAAACCTCTAAAAATATTTCCGCCGCCAATAACAATGGCCACTTCCACGCCTTTATCGGTTATTTGTTTTATTTCGTGGGCGTATTCCTTAAGTCGAACGGCATCTATTCCGTATTGCTGTTCGCCCATTAAGGCCTCACCAGAAAGTTTTAAAAGAATTCTTTTGTACTGCATAGTTTGGGTTTGCTGTGGCAAAAATAAAGAAAATTATTGATGCTATGGAAGGAATTAAAAAAGTAGTTTTTCTATTTATAAGTACCAGACTGCAAAAAAAGTTTGGGTTTATTGATGACATTCGGCTTCGGTATACGATGTAAGCATGTTCAGAAAGATCTAATCCTTAAAATTTCAAAATTATGAAAGCAATCTTACTTTATTTTTTTCTTGGGGCTACTACATTGATGATTTCCCAAAATACAGGAAAACTATTACCTCCATCAAGCCCTTCATTTCATCCTGCCAATATTGAAAAAACAGAGTGTATTACCTATTCGCAACGGCAAGAGTTGCGGGAGAAAATAGCGATGAATAAGCAATTAATACTTCAGAAAAACCCAAATGCATTTCATCGTAGCAGCGCATCACCTTTGTTTATTTTGCCAATTCGTCCCAAAGCGGGCTTTGATGATTACGGGTATCACATTGTAAACAACCAAGTGGACCACGACCCAACTCCCAACGGAAACCTTTTGGATTATGAATGTGGCGAACGAACCTATGATTGGAGCAATGGCAACCATGAAGGTACAGATTATGTACTTTGGCCTTACCCCTGGAAACGCATGCAGGAAGAAATCATGGAAATTATTGCCGCAGCGCCGGGAATTATTATCGATAAACGCGATGGCAACTTTGACTTAAATTGTGAAAACAACGGAAATCCAAATTGGAACGGTATCATCATAGAGCATTCAGACGGTTCGCAGGCATGGTATTGGCATTTTAAGGATGGAGCCATCACTTCAAAAAACATTGGCGATACCGTTGCAGAAGGCGAATATTTGGGCGCTGCGGGCAGCTCTGGTAGTAGCACAATTCCTCATTTGCATTTTGAAATCTATGATGCAAACAATAACTTGATAGATCCATATGAAGGGCCTTGCAATAACATGAATGCGGAGAGTTGGTTTGTGAATCAGCCAGATTATTACGTTCCCGAGATTAATCGACTTTCTACCCACAATTCAAACAATTTTGATGATGAATGTGGCGTGGTGGAGAATACCTATGAAGAACTTAATTTTGAACCTGGAGAATCGGTTTATTTTAGAATCTTTTATAGAGATATTCAAACTGACAGTGATACCCATATAGTGGTTAAAAAACCCGATAATTCTGTGTTGTATGATTATGTGTTTACATCGCCTTGGCCTTTTTACACAGGTGCCTATGCCCAATGGGAATACCCAGTGGATAACAGCTGGCCAGATGGAGTCTATACAATTACTGCTGAATTTGGAGGAAAAACCTATGAAACTATCTTTGGTGTAAATACAAATTTAGGTGTTGAAGAATTGGAACCTTCAAATATTTCAATTTATCCAAACCCTACAACTAATAAGTTGAATATTAAAGCCGATTCAAAAATTGAAAGTATTATTCTTTATGATCTCTTGGGAAGAAAAGTAGTGGAAAGCATTCCTTTAGCTGAAAATACCGAACTGAATATAACTTCTTTAAAAACCGGAATGTACGTAGCCGTAATTACTACTGAAGGGAAAAGAACTATAAGAAAAATTGTAAAGGAATAATTTTTTAATAAAAAGACAAAAATATTCATATAGCTTGAAAGCAAAAAAGAGGCTGAAATCAATCAGCCTCTTTTCATTTAAAATATGCGTATAGCTTACGCCAAAGAAACTCTCTTAAAGCCTACAATTTCTACATCGCCATACGTTTTTACGTACTCTGCAACGCTCTTTTTGTCGTCCTTAATAAAGTTTTGGTCAAGCAACGCTTTTTCGTGGTCAAGCGTAGTATTGTCGCTAATAAAACGCTCAATTTTACCCGGAAGGATTTTGTCCCAGATTTGCTCTGGCTTGCCTTCAGCTTTCAGTTCAGCTTTTGCATCAGCTTCGGCCTGTGCCAAAACTTCAGGAGTCAATTGTGCTCTTGAAATGTACTTAGGAACGTTCTTAAGGGTTTTGCCCAAACGGCCCAACTCAATATTGTCTTTCTCGATAGCTGCAATACGCGCTTCGGTTTCAGATTCTACAAAAGCAGGATCAAAATCTTTGTATGAAAGCGTAGTAGCACCCATTGAGGCAACTTGCATAGAAACATCTTTTGTCAATTCCTCGGCATTATCAACAGCTTTTGAAAGACCTGTTAATGCAGCAATCTTGTTTACGTGAACATAAGAGCCTACAAATGGAGCTTCTAAAATTTCGTAACCCCCAATTTCTATTTTTTCGCCTATAACACCAGTTTGTTCAGTCAACTTTTCAGCAACTGTCATTCCTCCAAAATCTGCTGCCAAAAACTCTTCTTTTGAAGATGTGTTCAGCGCAACGTCGGCCATTTTGTTTGCCATTTCAACGAAAGAATCGTTTTTGGCAACAAAGTCAGTTTCACAGTTTAATGAAATAGCCACACCTTTTGTGTTATCGCTGTTCACTTTTGCTGTAGCCACACCCTCGCTAGAGTCGCGGTCTGCTCTTTTTTCGGCAATTTTTTGACCTTTTTTTCTAAGGATAGAGATTGCTTCTTCCATATTTCCGTCTGCCTCAACCAATGCCTTTTTACAGTCCATCATTCCGGCTCCGGTAGCTTGTCTTAGTTTATTTACTTCTGCGGCTGTTATGTTTGCCATTTTTATAAATTTTTAAGTTTAATATTAAAAAAAGTCGTTCAAATTAATTTCAGCAAAGAAAAGAACCAAACGACTTTTAGATTTTAAGATAAAGTTATTTATTCTTCTTCGTTAAGAACTTCTTTCTTTGATTTTTGACGCACAGGCTGTTTTGCCTCTTTCATTGCTTCTACGTCTTCCTCATCGGTTGAAGGAACTTCGGCTTTTACTTTTTTAGCTTCTTTCTCTTTTTTGGGAGCTTTAGCTTTTTTTGCCATTCCTTCTTCATCGTCATTATCGTCATCGCTACCAGCTTTTCTTTCAGAAAGACCTTCAATAATAGCTTCAGAAACAAAACTCATAATGCTTTCGATAGATTTTGAAGCATCATCGTTAGATGGGATTACGTAATCAATAACGCGTGGGTCACTGTTGGTATCGACCATTGCGAAGATTGGAATGTTCAATTTCATAGCCTCTGCAACTGCAATGTGCTCGCGAGTTGTATCAACTACAAAAAGTGCTGCCGGAAGGCGGCTCATATCAGAAATAGAACCTAAGTTCTTTTCCAATTTAGCACGAAGACGATCTACTGCCAAACGCTCTTTCTTAGAAAGGGTGTTGAAAGTACCGTCCTGCTTCATTCTATCAATAGAAGCCATTTTCTTAACGGCTTTACGGATAGTTACAAAGTTGGTAAGCATACCACCAGGCCATCTTTCAGTGATGTAGGGCATGTTTGCGTTCTTTGCTTTTTCAGCAACAATGTCTTTTGCTTGTTTTTTGGTAGCTACAAAAAGAATTTTGCGCCCACTGGCTGCAATTTTTTTAAGGGCTTCATTGGCCTCTTGGATTTTTGCAGCGGTCTTGTAAAGGTTGATAATGTGGATCCCGTTGCGCTCCATATAGATATACGGCGCCATGTTTGGGTTCCATTTGCGGGTTAGGTGGCCAAAGTGCACACCAGCTTCAAGTAAGTCTTTTACTTCTACTTTTTTTGCCATTTTGTTTTAGTTTACGTTCTGTGAAAGGATAGCAACCGCTTCTATAAGAATTTGGTTTAGATGCTAAACTAACTCCGCCAAAGACGGATAACAGCTTTTTTAATTAATAATGAATATGAACATTTCAACTTCAATTGGGCATCTCCAAGGAGATACCCAATCTAGTTGAGTAATATTAACGTTTAGAGAACTGGAATTTCTTACGCGCTTTCTTCTGTCCGAATTTCTTGCGCTCTACCATTCTTGGGTCTCTGGTAAGCAAACCTTCTGGTTTAAGGATGCCACGATTTTCATCGTTAAGCTCGCACATAGCGCGGGAAATTGCAAGACGAATGGCTTCTGCCTGCCCTGTGATTCCACCTCCAAATACATTTACTGAAATATCGAAAGTCTTTTCGTTATCAGTAAGTGTTAAAGGTTGTTTTACTTTATACTGAAGTGTTCCCGTTGGAAAGTAGTTTTCCAACTCACGTTTGTTGATGGTAATGTTTCCTTTGCCTTCTTTAAGGTACACACGTGCAACAGCGGTCTTTCTTCTGCCTATTTTGTGAATTGTCTCCATTACTTGTTGTCGTTAAGGTTAATAGTTCTAGGTTTCTGTGCTTCCTGTCCGTGGTTTGCGTCTGCATACACTTTTAGGTTTCTGAACATTTCTGCGCCCAATTTATTTTTTGGAAGCATTCCTTTAACAGCTTTTTCAACAAGCCTTGCAGGGTCTTTCTTGTACATTTCTGTAGCGGTAAGGCTACGTTGCCCACCAGGATAGCCTGTGTGGCGAATGTACGTTTTGTCATTCCATTTATTGCCTGTAAGTTTTACGTTATTGGCGTTAATAATAATTACGTTATCACCACAATCTACGTGAGGGGTGAAACTTGGCTTGTGCTTTCCACGAAGTAATTTTGCAACTTCGCTGGCAAGACGACCCAATGCCTGGCCGTCCGCATCTACTACCAACCATTCTTTTACAACGGTATTCTTGTTAGCAGATACTGTTTTGTAACTTAATGTATCCATTAGTTTTTTGTCAATAGGTTAATAAATCATTGTTTCTCACCCTTTAAACAAAATAGATTTTGTCTAAGAGGGGTGCAAATGTAGTGTTATTTATTTGAAAAGCAAGGGATGGGAAAAATATTTTCTTTGAAAATTTGACTTAAGACCGCAGCGCTTAAAGACGTAAGACAAAAGACAAAAAAATCCGTTTCGATTTCGATTTGAGTTTCGTTTTTAAAAGGGTTATTCCTTCACAAACTTTTTCAAAGCCACATTTTTTCCAGAATACAGCTGTACATAATAAATCCCCGAGGCCAAACTGGAAACATCAACGATAGGGGAAACTGTGTTAACCTCCAATTGCAAGACTTTGCTGCCCGTGATTGTGTAAATGTTTATTTGGTTTATTGTTTTGTCTTTGGTGTTTAGTTGTAATGTGTTTTTTACTGGGTTGGGGTAGAGGGTGATGGCATTGTAAAATGGGTTTTCTTCAAGACCCAAAGTTTGAGCGTGTTTTATGATCCAAAAATCATAGCCACCCCTAGAATTTTCAGTTTTGTCTCCGGAAATATTTGACCTTGATTGTCCTGCAATAATAAAACTATCATCAATGTTTTTAACGGCTTTTGGCACTCTTTCACCATCAGAGCCGCCAATTGTATTTTGCCATTCAATAATGCCCACGCTATTTAATTTCATGATCCAATAGTCTGCACTGCCCAAACTATTTTCGGTTTTATCTCCTGAGATTTCTGAATCAGAATATCCTGTTATAAAATAACCATTGTCTGGGGTTTCAATAACGGTATAACAACCATCTGAAAGATTTCCCCCTATAGTATTTTGCCATTCTATATTGCCAACAGAATCTATCTTTAATATCCAATAATCATCAAAACCGTTGGAATCCTCAGTTTTGTCGCCTGAAATGTTTGAATCCGAAAATCCTATTACCACATACCCCCCGTCGGATGTTTGTATTGCATTCGTAAGAATGTCAAAACCATCTGCAACAAAAGGCCTCTCCCAAAATTTAAAACCATCTTTATTTATTCTCATAATATAATAAACGGGTGGGTTATAATCATAGCCTCCTAATAAATACCCTTCATCGTTAGTAGAAATAATTGTAGATAAACGTAAATTCTCGATAAAATCATGAGATTTTTGCCAGAGGATATTTCCATTAGAATCAAGTTTTAAAATCCAAGCATCAGTATATACATAATTGGGCTCTGTTCGATCTCCTGAAATATCTGATGAAGAAGAACCACCTATAAAAAACCCGCCATCTGGAGTTTGGATGATTTCTGTAATTTCATCCGCCCCATTACCTCCTATTGTTTTTTGCCATTCTATATTTCCAGAGGCATCTAACTTTAAAATCCAAAAATCTGAATAACCTTTAGATGGATCCGTCTTATCACCTGAAATTCCCGAAAATGATGTTCCACCTACCATGAAACCCCCATCAGCAGTTTGTTTAAGTGCTCCTAAAATGTCTGATTCGGTACCTCCAAATGTTCTTTGCCATTCTATTTCGCCAAATGAGTCGAATTTTAAAACCCAATAATCTTCTTCGCCTCTCGAATTCTCAGATTTTTCCCCAGAAATGTTTGATCGAGAATAACCACCAACAGCAAAGCCTCCATCGGAGGTAGTAATAATTTCACTTAAAAAATCATAATCACTCCCCCCAATAGTCCGCTGCCAAAGAATGTTTGGGTCTTGGGCTTGGATGGTAAATACAAAAAAGAAAAGTGATAAAAGTGTAAAGGAGTTTTTCATAGTAAGTGCTTCAATATTTTGGCAGCAAAATACTGATTTCCCATAATCCATAACATAAAAAAGTTAAGAAATTCTTAATACGCAATCTACTTTACGGCATAAAGCCTTGAAAACTGTAGCAATATTAATGTGCCTCCAACCAATTTTCACCCACGCCTAAGTCAACATCCAATGGAACGCTCAGCGTATAGGCATTTTCCATTTCGTGTTTAACCATGGTTTTTAGCTTTTCGAGTTCGGGTTTGTAGGCATCAAAGACCAATTCATCATGGACTTGAAGCAGCATTTTACTTTTGTAGTTTTCTGCTTCAAGTTTTTTGTGAATGTTTATCATCGCTATTTTAATAATATCTGCCGCACTTCCCTGAATTGGAGCGTTCACGGCATTTCGCTCTGCGGCGCCGCGAACCACTTGGTTGCTTCCGTTGATGTCTTTTAAATAACGTCTTCGGCCCATGACGGTTTCAACATAACCGTTTTCGCGGGCAAATTGAATCTGCTCGCTTATGTATGAGCGAAGTTTGGGGTAGGTTTTATAATAAGTATCTATCAAATCTTTTGCTTCACCTCTGGAAAGGTCAGTCTGATTGCTGAGACCAAAAGCAGAGACCCCATAAATAATTCCGAAGTTCACGGTTTTGGCATTGCTTCTTTGTTCGCGGGTCACTTCTTTTAAAGGAACATTGAAAACTTTTGCAGCAGTGGAGGCATGAATATCCTCGCCATTTTTGAAAGCTTCAATCATATTGTCTTCTTCGCTCAAGGCAGCGATAATTCGAAGTTCAATTTGACTATAATCCGCCGCCATCAATACATAATCCTCATTTCTTGGAATGAATGCTTTCCGTACTTCTCGTCCGCGTTCGGTGCGAATTGGAATGTTTTGAAGGTTTGGGTTGTTACTACTCAATCGTCCAGTTGCGGCAACCGTTTGCATATAATCGGTGTGCACCCGGCCGGTAGATTTTTCAACCTGCCCCGGTAACGCATCAACATAAGTACTTTTTAGCTTTGTCAATCCACGATATTCCAAAACATCGCGGATTATTTTATGGTCTTTCGCTAGATAGGAAAGCACATCTTCTGCAGTTGAATATTGACCCGTTTTGGTTTTTTTCGGTTTATCAATTAATTTTAGTTTTCCGAAAAGAATATCGCCCAGTTGCTTGGGTGAAGCAATATTAAATTCTTCTCCAGCTTCTTCATAAATACTTTTTTCAAGTTGAAGAATGTCTTTGTCCAATTCGTTGGAAAGTTTTTTCAGAAATTCCTCGTCCAGATTGATGCCTTCCAATTCCATATCTGCCAAAACGCGAAGCAGCGGTACTTCAATATCATCAAAAAGTTTTTGGGTATTTGCCTCGCCCAGCTCTTTTTCAAAATGCTCTTTTAATTGAAAGGTTACATCAGCATCCTCAACGGCATACTCGGTTTGCTTTTCAATGGCAACGTCCCGCATATTCAATTGGTTTTTGCCTTTTTTGCCAATCAATTCCGTAATTGAAACAGGGGTGTAGTTGAGGTAGGTTTCGCTCAAAACGTCCATATTGTGCCGCATATCTGGGTTTATAAGATAATGCGCGAGCATGGTATCAAACAATTTTCCTTTTACCGAAATATTATATTTCGCCAAAACTTTGATGTCATATTTCAGATTTTGACCAATTTTCTCAATGGTTTCGTTTTCAAAAAAAGGTTGAAGCTCCTCCAAAATTTGCTGTGTTTCCTCTTTGTTTTCAGGAAAAGGAACGTAAAACCCTTTGCCCTTTTCCCACGAAAAAGCGATGCCAACCAGTTCTGCCTCCAACGGATTCAAACTTGTGGTTTCGGTATCAAAACATACACTTTGCTGCTTCATCAAATTCTGAAGAAACAATTTAGTTCCCATTCCCGGCTGAACGGTTTGGTAAAAATGTTCTGTGTTTTCAATGGTGGCGCGGGAGTTGTAATTTTTTATTTCTTCGGAAGTGTCTCCATCACCGCCAAAAAGTGAAAACTGACCACTGCCTGCCGACGAGGAAGTTACTTTTTTTGCACTTTCGGAATTTGAAATCTGCGTCACTTTTTCCGTAGCGCCTTCTTCTGAAAACAGTTTTAAAAACTGCTCCTTCAATCTTCGGAATTCAAGTTCTTCAAAAATCTGCTGCACTTTTTCGCCATCGGGCATCGACAGCTCGTAATCTTTTTCATTAAACGTTACATCACAGGTAGTACAGATTGTAGCGAGCTTTTTTGAAAGCAGACCGAGTTCGGCATTCTCTTCAACTTTTTCTTTCATTTTGCCTTTTAGCTTATCGGTATTTGCTAAAAGGTTTTCCATAGAACCAAATTCCGCAATAAATTTCTTTGCTGTTTTTTCACCCACACCAGGCAGGCCGGGAATATTATCGCTGGCATCGCCCATCATTCCTAAATAATCAATCACCTGTTCGGGACGCTCTACGCCAAAACGTTTCTGCACCTCGGGGATTCCCCAAATTTCGATGGCGTTACCCATACGCGCAGGGCGGTACATAAAAATATTTTCGGTTACCAATTGGCCGAAATCCTTATCGGGCGTAACCATAAAAACCTGATAGCCTTGTTTTTCTGCCTGTTGCGCAAGCGTTCCAATAATATCATCAGCCTCCAAACCTGAAAGCTCCACACAAGGAATGTGCATAGCTTTGATTATTTCCTGAATTATCGGGATAGATTGACGGATAACATCGGGGGTTTCGTCACGATTTGCTTTATAATCTGCAAACAGTTCGGTGCGTTCGGCACTCCCATCCTTGTCAAAACAAACGGCCAAATGATCGGGACGCTCGCGACGGATAACATCAAAAAGTGAATTGAGAAAACCCATAATGGCAGAGGTGTCTTGCCCTTTGCTATTAATGGTTGGATTTTTTATAAGTGCGTAATACCCTCGAAAAATAAGGGCGTATGCATCAAGAAGGAAAAGGCGTTTTTGGGTGGACATTTTGGATTTTTTAGACGAATTCCAAAACTACAAAACTTCTTCAATGGTGCGAAATTAATTGAATTGCAATTCGTATTTTTCGCCCATAAATTATTTCAGATGAAAAAATATTCATTGGTAATCCATGGCGGAGCAGGAACATTGGTTAAAGGTTTGATGACGCCAGAAAAGGAGGAACAATATAAATCAGCTTTGAACGAAGCTTTGGAGAAAGGGTATGCCATACTTGAAAATGGTGGAAGCGCTATGGACTCGGTTGAAGTTGCGGTAAAAAATTTGGAGGATTCGCCACTTTTCAACGCAGGAAAAGGAAGTGTTTTCACTAATGATGGTACCCACGAAATGGACGCCGCAATTATGGACGGAAAAACATTGGATGCTGGTGCGGTCTCACTTATTACTGGTATTAAAAACCCAATATCCTTGGCTCGGGATGTTATGGAAAAAACGGAACATGTTTTTTTGGCAGGTGAAGGAGCGATGCGTTTTGCGAAAAGCCTGGACTACACTTTGGAAGCTCCCGAATATTTCTATGATGAACACCGTTACCAACAGTGGCAAAATATAAAGGATAGCGATAAATTTCAGTTGGATCACAGTATGAAAAAGGAAGGTAAGTTTGGAACCGTTGGCGCTGTTGCCTGCGATAAAGACGGAAATATTGCCGC
>TARA_R110002012_G_scaffold180681_1_pt1 | contig 12774 bp, 10 predicted proteins | sample TARA_R110002012 | Tara Oceans TARA_R110002012 (sample SAMEA4396515) | marine metagenome | biome: Westerlies Biome; feature: [DCM] deep chlorophyll maximum layer (ENVO:01000326); material: water (ENVO:00002006), including particulate matter (ENVO:01000060) such as... | depth 40 m
GATGAACTCGAAGACCCAGTAGAGAAACACGAGCGCATCAAGAACATCGAGTGCGTTTCAGCTGAATCAAAGACATCAAAGAACGGTAATGAGTATCTCAATGTCATGTTCTCAAGTCCCGGCGATTACTGGCCACAGAACATGCCGTTGATGATAGGCATGAGAGGCAAGGCTGGCATGATGGCACAGAAGAAGTGGCGGTCACTGACTAACAACCATTGGTGCCCAAGCACCATTGAGCAGGCTTTGGTTGAGGTGAACCACAACGGAGCCATGCAACACATCAAACAAATCACTGTAAGAAAAGAGGGTAAGTACTGGAATGTCGTTAGCGTCCATTTTTGATCGGATCGATGAGCAACTAGCAGAGAAAGACAACCGCTTTCGTGGGCACCTGGGCTTCAGCGGGATAGGTTATGACGATGAATACAAGCAGTGGATGGGATTCCGTTGGTGCTTACCGTCTACCTTCGGCGGCAGGATGCTGCGCCTCTTCGATCTAGGCAACCGCATCGAGGATCAGGTGGTTGAGAACATACGCGATACCGACGTGATATCTATCGCCTCGCATGACAAGGACGGCAATCAGTTTCGCGCATCGTTCCTTGGCGGTCACTTCGCAGGCTCTTGTGACGGCCTCCTCAAAGGCGTATTTCCACCCCCTAGTGAAGAAGTGATTCTACTGCTGGAAGTCAAGAGCGCCAACGACAAGCGGTTCAAAGAGCTCGTGAAGCTTCAAAGCTATGAGGAATGGAGCGAAACCTATCGATGGCAGATTCATGCTTACATGGGCGCGCTTGGCCTAGAGATGTGTATGGTTGTTGTGGTCAACAAGAACACTAACGAGGTGTACGAAGAGATCATCGATTACAACCCAGACATGTGGGATAAGGCTCAAGCTAGGGCTTGGCGCATCATCACCAGTGACGCCCCCGACAAGAGCACGCGCATGTCTGAGAAGGACTGGCGCATGAAGAATGAGTCGGAGTTGTATCGCAACATCTACTTTGGTCGCCGCCTGCCGGAATCGGTCAACTGCAGGAACTGCAAGAACGTGAAGCCACTGACTGAATCAAACGGCGCCGTGTGGTTCTGCAAGCGCAAACAGAAATCTCTGACGCTTGATGAGCAGCGAGAGGGATGCAATGACCACTTGTGGATACCAGAGCTTGTGAACGCCAACCATCTGCCGGGCAAGAGTACAGAGAATTCTGTGGCCTATCAGGTTGGGATCATGGAGTTCTACAACTCAACGTCTGAGGTGACGGGTGAGTATCACTACAGCAGCACAGAGATGCGTGAGTTATCTAAGGCAGACTTTGAGGCGGGCTTGATGATGACTGGCGAAAGCGTGAGGCGTGAGTTCCCTGGTAGCTACCTTGAGAACGTTGATGAGCGCAAGATGCCTTTCTAGGCCCACTCTCGTGGGTCTTTGATGATCAGTATCTTGAGGCCGGGGTAGAGGGCTTCGACAAGCTTCTTCTTGAGGGTGAACACTTGGGTGATGATGCCCTTGGTGTCCTCTACCACTACCTCGCCATCGCGCTTGTAACGAAAGTCCGCAACGTATGAGCAGATCTTTTTGTCTTCACCCTCGACGGTGATCACGCATGGGAAGTCTACTTGGACTTCAAGATCAGTGATCTCACCAGCTTCTTCGTAACGCTTGAGTATCTTGTACCGGGCTGCTTCGAGCTTGGAGTCAAAGACAATACCATCGTACTCAGTCTTCTTTGCGAAGTATTTGCTCTTGCCTTTCTTTGGTGCCCGCTTCGGGATCACATCAACTACCACCCATCAGTTTTTCTTCTTCCTGCTGGCGCAGGAACTGTGATGCTCTTTGAGTTGCTTGATTAAACAACGATGGAACAGACTCCGCAGCTTCTTGAACAGCCTCTCCTGCTCTTTCAAGAAGCGGAGCAGGCCGTTCTTGAGGTGCAGGCGGCTCAGCGAATCTTTGCCTAGTGTCTCTCATAGATCGCCCTATCTCATCAGATATTTGGCCCAAAGGTACAATGTTTCTAATCTTGGTTTCGCTTGCTTCATAGGCGCCCACCGTGACACTAGGCGGTGGTGTGTAAGGGATAAATACGTTGTTCATTACGGCACGCCAATCAGCAATACCGCCAACTTGTTTGCTCAAAACTTTAGCTATCTTCTCATTTGTAACGCCAAGCAGCCTGGCATCGTCTATTGCAATCGATAGATCTCTTGCGGCTCTATATTTGCGCTCATTTGCTTTTTGAAATTTAACCAAAATTTCTTTTGGCGGGCGAGGGCCATAAGCTCTTTTTATTGCTCTAAAATCTTCTGTTGCAGAGGCAAGCTCATTTCTTGCCTCATAAGCTTTGTACATCAAAGATCTTTCCATATCGACCTTGATGGTTTTAACTCCTGTTGTTGCTTGAGCTAGTTCATTGAAAAAATCTAACTGTTTACCGCCTTCACTTACTCTGTATCTAGGGTCTAATAGTTGGCTTTCTACTAGAACAGATCTAGTTAAGTTGCCTAACTTAACACTTCTCATGGGATCTCCATAACCCTCATCAAACACACCCATGGAGTTTAAAATTGACTCCTTTGGGTTTAGCTCTACGGGAGAAACCACTGGGACAATACCGTTAAACAAATGCGCTCCCGCAGCCCACACCTTATCCCCTATTTCATCATTTGGGTCATAAACTTCAGAGCCAAGCCTTGTTTTTCCATCACGAGCAAGCAAATCAAATACTCTTTCAGTAATAATTGATTCGCCTAAAAATGGCTGAAAAAATTCAGCACTAGCATCTGTCATAGCATTGAAAGCTATCTTTTTGAGATCTTCTTCTTTTCTTTCGCCATTAACAACAGCGTTCATCACCGCTTGATAAGGTCTGACCAAGTAGTCATAAGGGAATGTGTAAGAGCCATTCATAACCTCCAGAACATTGCCGTCTTTATCTGTTCTTACAGGAATGATGTTGCCTGTTTTGTCCCAAGGGAATGCGCCAGATCGTTTGTATGCTTCAATCTGATCTTGGCTTGATCCTGTAAGAGAAGTTCCCAAAGCCACAGTTGCTGATGGCAAGAACGTAGTCATCGTTCCAAACCCCATCAACCTTTCCATGCCCCTTTGTCTTAAATATGGATTGTCACTAGCGAGTTCTGTTATAGATCTGCCAAGGATGTTGCCGCTTGTTCTCAAGATCTCTGCCGGGTAAGCAATGAAGTTACCTACAGGGAGCATTCTCAAGTTTTGAATTAGCGTTGGAACGCGAGAGTAGTTTGGAACTACGTTCCTGGTGATCATCGCTGCTTCGGCGTCTACGAATTCATCAAAAGCAGTTGGGGCTTGAGGCTTGCTGAACTCATCAACCTTACCTGAACTTGTTCCAAACTTTTTATACAGTTGAGATACGTCAACATTGTTTGGATCAAGCCCGTTGGCTCTAGCTATCCGAATCTGATCAATGGTCGTTGCTTTCATGTTGAAAGGTTGACCCTTGACTTGAGAGCTTTGAATCATGCCAGTGATCTTTTTTCTCTCTGTCATGTAATTTGCTACACGCCAGAAGTCATCACTTGCACGATAAAGTCTTGAAGCAAAGTTATTTTTTGAACCTTGAGCAGCATCAAGAAGTCTTCCAAGCACAGGAACTTTGGTAGTTTTTCCAGCTGCTATCTCTATCAGGTCTTCAAGCTCTCTTAACTGAGCCTGCTGCCCGACTAAACCTTTTGAAATTAAATCATCAAAGACTGCTTTCTTTCCAGCCTCAGTGGCAAAGCTTTGCTTCAGATCAACCATCAAGAGTTGATATGCATCACTTAGCGTTTTGCCATTAGGTACGTTGCCATTTGCAACAGCGAAACCCATAGCAGTGGTAGCGTTTCTTATTTGTCCTGTCGGGTTGTAAACGGTTTTTGCCAACTGGCTTATACCTTTCAAGCCAAGCATGCTTGCATATATGCCAGACACTATAGGAACGTTTTCAAACGGCATACTGGTGGCATTTTTTTCTATGGCATTGATGTAGTCTTTCTTGACCCACTTCCCAGCCAAACGCCCGTAACCTGGCCCGTTTGGCACTTGAATGTATTCTTGGAGCTTGCTGCCTTTTAACACATCAGACACAGGTTGGTTATCAACAAACATCTTTGCGTCATCAGTGAGAAATCTGTTGTACTCTGATAGCTCACTAAAGTATTTGCCTTTAGCTATCAATGCCGATTGTCTACCAAGAGTTTCTGTAACGCCTTTGAGCAAGCCTTCTGTTCGTTCAGAAGTGGTTCCACGCTTAGCAGTGTATTCACCCAAGAAGTCTCTTATCTCTTTGCTTTGCAAGATTCTTCCGCGCAATGGGCCTCTAGATACACCTCTTAACGTGTCATCAGAAATTAAATCCTCTGGCGAAACCTTTGCGTTATTAAACTGGCCTTTCTGAGTGATCAAAGAAAGATTGGTTGCTGCCATTTCATCTAGCTGCTCACGAGTTAGTTGGCTTGCAGAGGACGGGTCACTCTTAACAATTGCATCTTTGATTACACCAAGCGCGGCTTTGTATTTAGCAGGATCTGCTTCATAGTTATCAGATAAAAAAGCCCTGTACTGGCGGGCGTTATACAAGCCCATCTGACCAACGATGGTTTCTTCTGCACCTTCTGGCAAATATTCTTTGCGACCCAGTATCTCACCGCTGTATTCATCAATTGTCTCGCGCACTCTTTTTGCTGATCGAAACAAACTTAAATCAGACTTAATCGCGCTAGACTTTGTGTTCACATTGAGCCTGTCGCTTTTGACAAACCCCATCTTTTTATCCATTTCAATCAACAGCTTTGCTGCTTCATTTTGTTTGCTTTTCGCGTCAAGTTTCGCTTTTTGTAAAGCAGCAACATCTGATGGATCTATGTAGTCATCGGTCATTGGATTGATGAAGTCATCAAGAGCTTTAACTACCATCTCTTGAGTGTAGCCATTTTCCTTACCAGACTTCATCATGGTCTCTAAGGAGGTGTTTAAATCTTTAAACGCAACTTCGTTTTGATGAGATAGTCTTGCTAGGTTAGTTGCATACAAAGACTTTATTTCTGCAGTCGTTTCGTCTGGTAAGTCGCCTCTAAATCTCACTTGAGACAAAGCTTTTCTGACAAGCGGGCTAGACTTTTCCATACGCCTAACAGTTTCGCCAAAGCCCTCACCAACGGCTGCGAGCCCATCAGCAACTTGGCTGACGCCCGGAACATTTGCCGCGACCTTGGATGTTGTTTTGATCACTGCGCCAGCGCCAGTTAAGGCTAAAGGGACACCCATGGTTATTGCAGCTGCCTCAAGACCTGTCTTGCCCTTGTTGTACAAGGCTGCGAAAGCTCTTTCTTGACCTGAAAGAAACTCAAGCTCTTGTGTTTTGGTCAACGGGTTTGGCAAATAGGTGTCGCCAAAGGTCTTCATGTCTTCTTCAGCAACAAGACCTTCGGCAGCAGCTGTTGCTGCTATTTGTGTTGCTTTGTTTGCGCCTTTGGTGGCTCTAAAGACAAGTCCAGCAGGCAAGCCAAACTGAACTAAAGCTTTGGGTATTTCAGCAGCAAGCCCAAGATCTTCTATGTCTGGAGCGAATCTTTCTTGAACAGCATTTGCTCGATCAACAAGGTCAGATCCAACCTCTTCCGCGCCAGCTGCTTGCAGTCCAAAACCGACTGCACTGGTGATGTTGGTTGGTATTGATACCAGTCCGTTCAGGCCACCTCTAAAAACTTTTCCGCCAAAACTTATGTTTTCAGCTTCAAGTGTTTCACCTGGTTGGTATTCTGCAGAAGCTTTGTATTCTTGTTGTTTGCGTTCAGATCTCAAAGCAAGATTCTGTTCACGCAGCATTCGACTTGCTTCTTCGGGACTATCAGCTTGAAGATATAAGCTTCTACCGTCCTCTCTGACCTTGTGGTAAGTCGGCATTGTTAACTTTGATCTTCAATCTTTGTTAGAAGTCTTGATACGTTGCCCAAACCAAGTTGATCAGAGAACTGCCGCAAAGTTATTCCTGCTTGTTCTGCGCTTGGCATTGCCTTATAGAGAGTGAGGAGTGCTTCAAGCTGAGCATTTGCAGTCATGTCATCAAACAAGCTCTTAAATACTCTACGATCAACATCAGCTTCGGTTTCACCTTCATCTGGTTGAGCGTATTGTCTGATTGCCTCAAACTGTTGAACGATTTCAGGCTTAGCGGCTTGCTCAAGACGATCAAGCTCAGCTTGTTGAATGTCATATTCTCTTCCAGCCAGCGTAACATCGCTGAAGAAGTTGCGAGGCACAAAGCCTTCAGATGGTTGAGCGGCCTTGGCAAGAGCGTATTGCATCCTAGGATCTTGAAGCTTTGCTAAAACATTGCCAGCAAACCCAGACTGCTCTCCACCAATGCCGTCCTCACCAAACAAGAACTTCTTGATGCCAGTAGCCTTTTGTTTGTACTCACCTGTTTCTGGATCTATGAAAACTTGAGCTTGAGCGGGAGGAACGCCAAGTGGTGCTGGCCCTTGTGCTGCAGCTTGTTGTGCTTTTTGTTGAGGGGTTAGTTGAGTTTTGCCACCGGCAGAAGCATCGGCAGTTTCTTTTTCATCGTCCTCTATGAACTGACTAGCACCGTATACCCCACCCACACCTAAACCTAATGCGCCTAATCCTTTTCCAATTCTTTTCCCAAGACTAGGTGGTGCAGGGGGAGTTGGCGCATCATCAAGCGCGTCGGCTACGTCATCAGCTTTCTTTGCCACAGCAGGTGAAATGCCGGGCAGATCCATTTGCGCCTGCATGATTGCATCACCATCTTCAACATCTATATCGCCTTTACGAACAGCGTCAGATACTTCATCAGTAACGTCTTCACCTTTGCGTGCGCGAGTGAATAAATTTCTAACAAACTCCACACCCTTTTCAACAACCTTTCCGCCAAGAGCGTAGCCTTGCACAGACGCAATACCGCCTTCGGCTTTTCTCTGTGCTGCTCTGCTGCGACCACCAACAATCATTGGCTTTTCTTTTTCAGACATCAAAGATTCAATGCCACCACTAGCGATTTCTGGGTCAGGCATGGGCATTTCTTGCGCCATAGCCTCATCTTCTCCCATCACAGCCATTGGAACGCCAGCACCTACTTGAACTTGTAGCCCAGTAGCTGCGCGAGATGGCCCTCCACCAATCTTGCCAGGTATTGCTTCTTGCGCCCTAACCACCTTTTGAACTTGCTCAGCTGCTTTTTGGCCTTTGATCCCCATGCGAGCTAATCGAGCAGCAACGTATGCAGGAGGGAATGCCATGAGCCCTATGGTTGCGTAATCAACTGGGTCTTCAGGATCAAAGAAAAAATCTGTGACATCTCGAAGGTTCATGCCAGAACCCTCTTCGGTCTTCTCAAGTGTAAAGAAGTCATCTGATACAAGGTCGCCTTCCGCATACCCACGAATCGGCGCAACACCTGCCATGATGCCGCCACCCTCACGCATCTGCGGTGTTTGGAACATGGGTCTGTTCATGATTTCGTTGTACATCATGCCACCTTGATTCATCGCGTTTGCTTCTGATAGCGCAATCGCTATCGCCTGCTTTGGATTTGTTACTTTTCTACTCGAACCGCCAGACTTGAGAGTTCCTTCCTTGAACTCCCCCATGACCTTGCTGATCTTTCTCTCACGCTTGCTTTTGGCCACGGTCAACCTTTGAGTAATCTACACGGTAGTAGCCGTCTTCACCTATGAGTACGGCTGAAGGATCAACCTTAATTAATTCTTGAGCCATGACACCTTCAGTTGGTGCATCAACGCCCATGGCTTTCGCGGTGTCATTCCAAGTCCATGTATACCATCCAACACCAGGCTGAACATCACCAATCTTCATGACGTTTTCTTTCAAACGGATGTCAGACAAAGCAAATATACTGGCAATCGTTGATGCACCTTGACCAATCTTAGACATGGTGCTTGGTTCTTGATAAGTTTGATTTTGATTAGATCCAACGCCGTAACCAGACCTAAATCCTGGCATGAACGGCTGAGCTTGCCCAAGCACTTGGAAGCCTCTTTGCATTCTCATAAACGGCTCATCGGCCTGTTGTGTAGCAGCCTTGTACTGAGCATCAAGTCCGCGCTGTTGTATACCTCTGCCTGCCGCACCTAGTCCGCCAAGTGTTCCTATTTGCCCAGTCAACATGTCAAATCCTTGCTGGCCTAGACCGGCAATACCTTGAGCGCCTGCACGAGCTCCTTGTTGGCCAGCTTGGAATGCACTTAATGCATCGCCAAATGCGCCACGGGTTGATCTATCAAGGCCACCTGCTGCGCCAGCGATCCTGCCCATTCTGTCGCTGAATATGCCAGAGCCAAGTTGCTGGCCAGACTGGAAATCTCTCGCCAAGCCAGAGGCGATGTCTGCACGTTGACCAGCTAGACCACCAATACCTTGCTGTGCCTGCAATCCAAGAGCGCCACCTTGCTGTGCAAGCCTACCTGCTAACTCTTGCGTGGATATGCCTAACTGTGCAGCGCGTTGAGCAATGTCTGCCTGAGAGGTCAGGCCACTGAGCCCAAGCTGTCCACCTTCAAGCGCGCCACGTTGAGCTAACTGCTCTGCACTCAATCCAAGGTTCGCTGCTTGCTGTGCAGCACTGATACCCGTCTGTGCGCCCGCCTGACCCAGTGACCCGGTTAATTGTGCGGCTTGCTGTCTGCGTGCTTGTGCTTGCTCAAACGCCTGCTGTGCGGCCTGTTGAGCCTGCTGGAAGCCTTGTGAGCGCAACTCAGCACCAGTCTTAGCTTGTTGTTGCAAGACATTACGACCAATCTCTGCTTGCGCTATGGCCCCACGAGAGCCGCCAAACGCGCCAGATCGCACCGCTTGATCACGCGCAGCAATCTTTTGCTGTTCGCCCAGCCGTGCAATCTCAGCTTGTTGTGCATCAATAACTTGTTGTGTGAACGGGTCTTGAAATCTAGATACGGCTGATGGATCGAACTGAGCGCCGGTGCCTGCAAGACCAGCGATACCTTGAAGTGCAGTAGCTCTACCCATCTCACCGGCAGAACGGAGGTCTTGTCCTGCCATTTGTGTCTGCATTCTAGCGCGTTGAGCCGCATCCATAGCGCCTGCTTGAGCACCACCTACTTGTCCACCGATGCCTTGACCGGCGCGCTCCATGGCTCGTTGACCGATGCGAGACTCTCTGCCTGCGCCCCTAGCCGCATCCATCAATCCTCTTTGAGCAGTAGCAGCCTCTCTGCCCATGCCCCGCTCAGCACCACGAATATCTTCCGCAGCGCCCCTCATCATGGCTCTGGCGCCTTGATCCATAAACTGCGAACCCATGCGCGGGTCATAAGCACCGATACTTTGTTCATACAGTTGACGAGCGCGAGGGTCTGCAAAAGCGCCTGCAGAACGTGGGTCAAAACCACGAGCAGACTGCCTGAATAAGTTTTGAGCTTCTGTTAACTGTTGACCAAAGCCACCAAGGCCACCAGCGAGGTTACGAGCTTGTACTTCTAATGGCGAAAGACCAGCCACCTGTTGAACAGGTATCGGTATAGGGCGTGCCAGCATCCCATATTGAGGATTAAAGTAGAGATCTTGAAGCTGTCTTGCCGCTAATTCTTGTGCAGGATCGGCATATTGTTGTTGAGCACTTGGCTGAACTGTAGGGACATCTGTTTCAACTTGTTTTGTTTTAGAGCTAAAGATACCCATTACGCTTTCCTCATTGCCTTTTCACCGGCACGCTGTAGCGCATACATCATGCGAGCGCCTTCTCTGCGCTGTTCTTCTTTAGACTTGCCAGCACCCTCTAGCCGTCCAATACCTCTAACAGCTTTAGCATTCACAACAAACTCGCCATCGCTAAGCATTGCAGGTATGTCATCAGATGTTTCTGTTCCTGGGCCAGAGATGGGGCCGTTCATGCGAGGAAAGTCAACATCGCCGCCCTCAGACATTTCTAGCTGAGACAAGTCGCCCATTTGATTTAATGCAGCAGTGCCTCCTTGAGGCCTTCCTTTAAAAAGGTCTGTAAAACTTATGCTGCCTATACCGCCACCAGCCTCGTTAGGTTTTTGCCCACTTTTAATATAATTAAGCAACTCTTCACGAGTCATATCTTCAAGACGCTTGTCACCCATTGGTCGATTTAAAGGGCCAGTTCCAGCCATATTTGCTTGAAAGTTTTCTTTCATGCCCGTGCCAAAGTTTTTAACACCTTGGCCTATATTGCTTGCAATATTGCTGAGTGCTGACATGATTCCACCTTCATTCATGTACATTGGATCAAGCGATGCAATTCCGCCTTCAGCTGCATACATTGGGCTCATCCCAGCCATGCCACCGAAGGGATTGAAGCCACCGCCCTCACTACCAATTCCAATTTGTCTTCTTAAATCAGCTTGGAATTCGGCCATAGACTCAAAAGGTTCTTGGCCTTGAGCTATGCGCATTTCATTTATTCTTTCTAATGCTTTATCTGAAGCTGAGAGAGGAGATTCATCCTCTTCATCTCCAACGGGTGTGCCGTCTGGATATTGACGAATGACTTCAGGTTGCGTACCGGGAGGCACAAAGTTAGCGGGCGGTTGAGGCTGAAGGAGTGGCCCGCCAACGTTTGGCCCCATTGTTTCGTAATTTAAATAGTTGGCGCCAGGCGCTCTTTGATATTGAAGAGCACCTGCAAAAGGATTAGCAACACTAGAAGGAAGAAAACTTGTAGTTCTTGCAAAGGCAGGGTTTATTTGTGCAAGAGGGCTCGGGGCAAACCTTTGTATTGAGCCAGGCTGATTAAGAACTTCTTTAGTTCTTTGCTTCGATAGCTCTCTTAATTGTTCTGTGGCTTTTGACATGTTAACACTTCCACCTACGTCTAGCTTGCCGTAGCCTTGAGTTAGGATCTTTCGCTGCTTTAGGAAACTTCTTCATTTGCCCAGCAGATCGAGCGCAGAAAGACTTCCTGCGCTTCGCACGTTTACCTGTGGGCTTGTCCTCCGTTACCGCCGTCTGGAGTTTACTACCAGGATTGGCCTTACGATACGCTTTTACACCCGCTTCTGTCATCCCCGCGCCTTCTTTTGTAGGGCGAAAATTCTTCTTATTACGCTTCGGCATGGTGTCGCGTTTACGCTTAGCGGCCTTTGATCTGCCACCCGTGACAGCCCCACCACCATTGAACTCTTCAGCGTAACGTCTAAACATCAGGAGTACCTAGTCCTCTTGCGACGGTCAGACATAATCGCACCGCATCCTCTATGGTTGCGCATCACTTCGCCACCATTGGCTTTTCTTACCACTCTGCGTCCTCTTGCAGAGGCAGGCGAGGTGAATGTCTTTACGTTTGTAGGCTTACCGCCTACGCCTTGAGGCTTGGCTCGCTTTCGCTTTACTGCACTACGACGCTCACCCTCAGTCATGGCTTTCGCTTTTGACCTAGGCACGCACTTTGGGTACTTACGCTTTGATCCTTTGGTCTTGGCACGCCCGCAGGCTTGGAACTTACCGTCTTTCTTCGGTGCTCCAATATCTACCCAGTCGCCCTTTGGGCCTTTGCCAAACCAATCTTGTAGGCTCATGTCACGCCTGCCATCCTAGCTCTTTTGGCAACAAAGCCACCGGCATTTTTGCGCACCACTCGCCTACCTCTTGCAGATGCAGGAGATGTGCGGACTCTCTTGGCAGCTGCAGATGTGCCGCTACTCTTAGGCTTTGGCCCTTTGAAGTCTTTACGCTTTTTACCAGACGGGTCTTTGATCTTTCCCGCACAGATCTTGCTGGCATAGGCATTTGCGTAAGCTGATGGATAAACATCAAACTTGCGCTTGGCTGCTGCTTTACCCCTTGGGCATAGTTTTGTCATGAACCTACACTCACTACTATATCGCCGTTAGTTATCACTTGAACCGAGCCCACAAGTGCTGTCGCCTCAAGCGGATCAGTGGTGTACGGCAACTCTTGAGACAAACTGATCCAGTTGTCGCCATCGTACACCTGCAACACATTGATTGATGTGTTCCAAATAATATCGCCTCTGTTGAACTTTAGCTCATCCCGCTGTGTTCTGGTAAACAAAGGCGTTGCGTCTGGATCAAGAGAGTCCAAACTCAATTCCAATAAGCGCACAGTTCGATTGAACGTGCCGCCATCGACCATTTGGTTGCCTTGGATAAAAGGCAAACGGCCTTGTAATACTTTGCTCATCGTCTACCGTTTGGCTGCACATCTAGTCGAGTGCCGCCAATCCTGAACCCAAGGCCAAGTCTCACATCTGTTGTTCCGTCATCATCAGACTCAAAGCGTACAACCGCCTGCCTGCCACGAGCTCGTGCATCAATCTTAGTGGTGCTGCCGGTAAATGCCGTAGTTTGGTCAGTAGCTAATGAGTCGCCGGGGAAGTTGCGCGCTTTGATGACAAAGTTCATCGTCTGGCTAGAGCCGCTATCACCTGTGAACTTAACGTCTGGTATGCACCTGCGAATAAACTGAAACTCTTCGCCATCACCCAAGTCAAAGTCCGCGCTTTCAATGAAGACGTTATCCATAGGTGACCCATCATCATCAAAGCCAGTCTCGTGCGAGTAAACATAGTTGCTAGTACCATCGCTTCCTGCTGCACGAGGAAAGCTTTCAAGACCTTCATCAAGCCATGCTGTCCTAGATAGGTTGCCTATGGCCCATGTTTGCTCGACATAGTTGTAGGTAACATATCGGTCAATTACCGTATTTGTGCCAGAGCAGTAGAACCAACCTACCTCATCAAACTGTTTGTTCACGAAAGCAAA
>TARA_R110002012_G_scaffold2391_7_pt1 | contig 12769 bp, 24 predicted proteins | sample TARA_R110002012 | Tara Oceans TARA_R110002012 (sample SAMEA4396515) | marine metagenome | biome: Westerlies Biome; feature: [DCM] deep chlorophyll maximum layer (ENVO:01000326); material: water (ENVO:00002006), including particulate matter (ENVO:01000060) such as... | depth 40 m
CGCATAATTAGTAACCACAACATTAGAGTTAGGAATTTTTGTTACCTGTTGATAGTAAGCACAGTCTCCTCTTATAGGACACTTAAACTGATTACTCTTACTATTAGCTACTGTACATTTAGCTTCATCAACATGAATGTCATAGCATTGAGAATAAGTACACTCTTCTTCTGCCATAGGACTATCTAAGTGACAATGGAAATTATTCCTTCCCTTAACACTAACGAAACCTTTATATTTATCTGTAACATTATCTTCATACTGAGCCTGTTCTAGTTTCGTTGCACATAGAACAAGAACTCTAAGAGAAGGATTCCTAGCAGCTAGAGTTAAAACTAAACCTGTTTTACCAGTTCCAGTAGGAGCTTCAACTACTTTAACTTTATCTACTCCTCTATCCTCTAACCAATTCTCAATCTCTAACCACTCTATTGCCTTGACTTGTCCTTCCCTTAGACTGTCATACGGCAATCCATATTCTTTAGGATTCATATATTTTTCTCGCCTCTTTAATTGCCTGACTCACTTTATGGTTTGTTTCTAATTCCTCTAATATTGCTTTCATACTGCTGTACTCAAACAATTCTGTTATATACATTCTTGCTAGAAATTCATCGTTAACATGCATCTCAAGTATTGGACTTAACCAAGAACTAACACGTTTATTAATCTCATCCCAATCCTGTCTGCGTTCATGTAGAACTCTCATTCCCTTAGTCAACTTCTGTACAGAAACTAGGACTCTCTCAAGCATGGCTGATTTATTGGCTTCTGCCATGTTCTGTTTTTCTAAAATTAAATAATGAGTTATGTTTTCATCTTCAGTTTTTAAATAGTTCTGAACATCCTGTACGCATCTAAAGATTGCTAGTCTAGTAAAGTCAGCTCTAGTTTTTATTGGAAGTCCTGATGCTTTAGCTTCTTGAATCAACTCATCAATAATTCTTCCCATCGATGGATCAATCCTAGAGGCAATGGTTTCACTCTCACCTCTATCATTAGAATGCTTTACATTAAATTCCCATTCGTTTAATTTCTCATCTGGTAAATCTTCTACGTTTGCTCCCCAATCTAAATTCTCTGCCAACTTATGCTCCTCTTTGTAATCTACGTTTAATTTCTGCTTCTTCTTGTATTTGATCTGCTCTCAAATACCATTTACCACCATGATGAACATTTACATATCTATCTTTATTTCTAAATACAGTTCTAGGACTAACCCTTAATCTAGAGGCAGCTTCAGAAACTGTGTAATAATCCTTTAAATAAGATTGAATCTCCAACTCCAATTCTTTAATTTCTCCATCTAAAACTCTTCTCGCATCTTTCTTTTTTAAAATTTCTTCTGATAAATCCTCAATTACTAATGTATCCTGATCTAGACTTGACATACTTAATACTCTTCTCACTTCATGGGATTGCTCGTTAACTGTTTACTAGATGTCTTAGTAAGTAGAGTAAGACAACCAGTTACCTATATAAGAGATAAGTTCTCATAGATTACTCATTCAATGCAAACCAATGCTTAACATTCAAATGATCTCTAACGATTGCAAAATTCATTCCATCCCTAGGAGTAACTCCAGTAACGTTAACTGAGATAAGAGATTCAAATCTCACTCCACAGTCATCGCAAGATTTAAGACGATAGTTATCTGCTAGACCATCTCCATCCATTACAGTCTGAACTCTTCTAGGAGTTGGAGGAAGATTATTATTTTTTCTAATCTTTGCAACCTGATTAGAAATATCAAGTTCCTGAATCCATCTACATAAAGCACTTTCACTTATATCTAATATAAGACTTGCTTCCTTCTGTTCTCCATTAGATTTGATAAGAGCCTCTAAGATTAGAGACTCAATATCTTTTCCATGCTTATATTCCATCATGGTCATTTTAGTTGTCTTTCGTATTACGTTTGGCAAGATACAGAACTCCCTCTCTAGTGATTTGTCTTCCTCTCGTTGTTCTATCTATGAATCCTAGTTCTATTAACAATGGTTCATAATTATTTTCTATTGCTTTAATATCTATATAAGTTGATAAGGCTAGAGTCTTTAACCCTACTGGTTTCATTTGAAACTTATAGGCCAGGTTTTCTAAAATTCTTATATCGTATGTAGTCAATCCGTTTCTATCTATCTGTAAATTACTTCTTGTCTCATCAACAATATTCCTATTTATAGTTTTTATTTTTAATACTGTTGCAACATCTCTACATCTTTCCAGCAATCTATTTGCTGACCTTGGATTAGATCTACATGCGTTTGCTATATCTGCTAATGCTTCAGGAGTTATCTTGTATTTAAGTTTGTCGCTGTTCATCTTTATTATTTGTTTTAATTCCTCAATAGAGTATTTATCTAAAGGAATTATGAATCCAAATCTTTCTCTAAATGGAACAGATAATTCACCTAACTCAGTCGTTGCTCCCATTAACGTAAACTTATTAACTTTAATTTCGTAACTACCATATTTATCTTTTGCTGTTAACTTCCTATCTGTCATCGCTGTGTAAAGCGATTCCTGTAATACTCTTGGCAATGCATGAATCTCATCTATAAATAAGAAGTCATGGTTTTTACATTTCCCTAAAGCTTCATATAGAGTCTCACTTGAATCTATTACTGGAGCTAGAAGTGTTATACATTTCTTTTTAAATTCTTTTGCTATTAGGTTTACTAATGTTGTTTTTCCTAGGCCACTTGCTCCATGAATGAGTAAGTGAGGAAAAGGTTCTTTACGCATCCTAGATGCTTGTAAAGAAATCTTAATTGCATTTTTTATATTCTCTTGTCCTACATATTTATTAAAACTGTCTGGCTCAAAATTCATATTTCTCCTAGAGGTGGACTTACATTGTCTCATATGGGGTTTCACTTGACAACCACTTTTCGACCCCTCTTAGTGCCGATCCATTCATGAAATGCACTTCATGTGTTGGGGGTCAAAAAAAGAGAGAGAGAAATAAATTCCCTCTCTCTAATTTAGTTTACGCAGATTTCTTTGCCTTATTCTTATTGCGGTGATAACTCTTAACATCAATAAGACTGGAATCTTCTAGAACCTCTACAGTTATTTCATCAAGGTTCTTTCGGATTATAAATGCTTCTGTGTAATCATCTACTGCAAGCCCGTCTAGATTCTTTACATATTCTATAAGCTGCACAGCGTAATGATTATGTTTAGCTTCTAAATCTTGATCATGCTCTTCTTGCATAGCCTTTAACATAGCTCTATGCATTGGGGTTCCTACTTTGGCAACATTTCCATTAGACCCAAATGGAATGTCTTGGTCACGCCATAAATCTGAAAACTTCATAACAAATTTCTCACTTTTAAAATCTATATCTAATAATATTTAATACGAATGGTAGATTCTTTTTTCTCTCTTTAACCATCGCTTTATGTAAATTAATCTATTCTATAAAACTCCTTTAATCATAGTGGAATGGATGATCAGGTGTTCCACCCCAACCAGTTATTTCTTTTGCATCAGAACCACCATCTTCAACTTTCTCTTTTTCTTTTGTAAATTTAATCTCTAGCTTCTGATCATTTAATTTATCTAATGCTTTACATGCATCAGTTAACAACGTTATTGCCATTGCTCTAGTTGGCAGATTAGATCGCTTTAAATCATCTAGAACTATTCGTGCTAATCCCATCCATGTTGGAGTAATATCTACTGTTTTTTTCATACAAACTCCTCTCCATGCTTCTCTCTCAATATCTCTTTAAACTTTACTAACAATGTACTCTTTCTCATGCCCTTGCTAAGACCATGTTCTTTTTTAATAATCTGACTACAACTTCTACCTCTAGATAACTGCATACCAGAATGTGCAACCTCAAACTCTAAACCTTTAAGTAAAGTTAAATCTCTGGCCTTTCTAATGTCTGATTCTCCAGTAATCATTACTCCACCATTTCCAAAACTTTCAACTGCCATTGGTTTCTCCTAACATATTGTTGTTTAATAAAAACAAATAATAATTCCAATCGTCTATTAATTCCTTTGGGTTCTCTAGCCAATCCTCCCTTATCGACTTCTTAACTATTTTTATAATCTCAATCTGTGTTAATTGTTTTATTTTAAAATCTAAAAGTAATTCTCTTTGAGAGCTGTTTACCAAACTTCACCATTCCTTAATCAACGTGTCTCCTAGAAATTCAATGCTCTCAATCTTCCAATCTGATAACTCTTCATCATATATTTCTGCAAATTCATTCTCAGGAGATCGATTATTTTCTATATAAGAGAGGCATAAGATTGTCATCCTATCCTCTGGAGCAAGTGATTCTATATTATTTAGCTCTCTAGCTCTATCTATAAATTCTGTAGCTTGAGCTTTACAAATAAATATATAACTAATCGCATCGTTAACATAAAGCAATGCTTCTAATTTATTTCTAACATCTGAACCAGAAACATCCTCAAACGTGTGAGTTGAAACTTCTCCATCAGATGAATTAATTAATACTATTGGTGGAAGATCAAATCCTAGATCTAAATAAGACTTCCTAGCTCCAAGTCTTCCAACATTTTTAAACTGTTCTTTAGTTAATTTCATTCTACTATAGGGTTTTTGACTTCTATATTTGGAAAATCTAGTGATTCTATTTCATCTTCACTCATCCAAATTTTATTTCTAATTCCTAAGTAAGAATATTCTGAAAGTTTTTCTTTCAAGAATTTCCAGGCGTTTTCAAATTCTCCTGCATCGTTTAACTGAATTACATTATAAGTAATATATTCTGCTTGATCTAAAGCATCATTGTTATCAGGAAAATCAAAGAGATGTAATAGTGCATCTCTAGCTTCTGATTCATCTGGAAAATATCTTGTATCATAAATATTGCCTTCAGCCTGTCTGATTAATTGACTTAACTCATCATCAACATCAGTTGCTGCCTCTAAAAAATATTTATTGTCTAGGATTAAAGCTCCTAGAACACAATAAGAATATCTTTCGCCATTAGGTTTTTCAGCTTCAGGCAATGTGTTTCTTGCACTTGTTTCAGGCTGTTTATATTCCTCTTTAATCTGATCAATATAATAAAAACTCTCTTTAGTTTTGTTCATTAATTTACCCCTTTAATGTGTATCAAATATTTTTATAAACTCTGTTGCTACAAACTCAGGATCAATTCTTTCTATTGCTATAGCTATGTCTACACCTGTTTTCATTAACGCATCAAATTCTTTAATTGTTCCTGTTTCAGCAATAGCGTCTAATCGTGTTTTAATTGCGTTTGCAAATGTTATTTGTTGATCTGTCATATGCGCCTCTTTAATTTTGTGGCTTTTACGTTTATCCACATAGCCAACCTTGCGACAAGCTGAGAAGGAGAGCAGAATGCAAAACTGCTGAACTCAGAAATGTATTTGGTCTAAATTGATTAATTTTTATCAGCTAAACATTCTAGGAGTTCATTGCATAAGATTATTTCTGCATAATCCACAGAAGCTAATTCGCGATTAAAAGAAACTTCAAATACATTTTCTTTATCTGCTGCTCCTGCAACTCCATTAACTACACCAGTTTTATACCATTGATCTACATAATGTAGATTGGGATCAGAATCAGGAATTGTTTTAAATGTAGCAACATCCTCAATAATGCTATTAACGTATTCTTTTAAACCCTCTAAAGCCTCACTACCTTTTATATAATGCTCACTAAAATATGTAGGAAGGTAGCCTCTATCTCCAGCAATTACATGATTATGCATTAAGTTTTTCTCCTTCAAGATCATTCCAAACTATCCCTAAAGCATCATATTTAAGTACTGGAGTAAATATGTAACCTCTTTCCCATGATCCTGCAATTAATACAACGTCATCTATAACATATTTATTTACAACTTCTGGCAAAAGCATCTTGGCGGCTCTAAGATGTAATTGTTCTTCTGTTTCATTTCCATCATCTCCACCATAAGAATAAGGAATAGTTATAGAAGGAGTTTTCTCTCCTTCCCACTTGTGCATCCTAGTTGCCTTAATTCTAGCCCCACGTTTATTTGTCATCGGCAACCATTTAGTTTCTATAGCTGTAAAAGCCATTTTAATTTCTCCTTTTTAAATTCACTATTTATTTATCTCTATAGTTAATATCATCGTTCTTAAAATATTCTTCAGAATCTTTAAATTGATAATCAGTTTCTGAAGTCTCGATTAAAATCTGTCCCTTCCCTACTCCTAATCTAGGATCAATTAATCCTGTAGAAACTTTAATTGAATAACAGGGCAAGCAAAGATTAGCCCATAACAATTTATATCCAACTACATGGCCAACTAGATTGTATTCTTTTACAGGGGTGTCAAATCTTCCTTCATTGCTACCACAAAAATTACATTCTGGTAACTCTGAAACCACAGCAACTTCCCAAGCTCTATTAGAATTTGGCATTAAATACACCTCTTGCTTAATATATTTCCTGAAAACTTTCTCTCTATGGTGTCTACAGAAACAGAGCCATTGCAGCTTAAACAATAATTATTAACAGTAATAAATTCTTCTTCTATTTGATCTATCTCAGGCTTTAAACTAAATAACTCGAGGTTTTGTAAACGTTTAGAATATGCTGAACGTTCATAATCCCAATTAGATAAATAATGCTGCATTGATTCTGCAATTCCTTCAGCCTGAGTGATTAAAACATTAGTATTATTCCAAATACCTATTTCCCATAACGCATCCTCTATATCTGAATCTCTAGGATAGTTGCTTTCATAATATCCAATACCTCTCCCTATAAGTTCTAAACGTTTAGAAACTTCAGCAGCTAGAGAATCTTTTAAAACAAAATAATCCTCAAAGTATTTTTTATTACTCCAGTCAACATTTCTCTCACCATTCTTACAAAAACTCTCTACAGATTCTTTAATATTAGATTCAAATTCCTCAAACTCTCGTTGAGAATAATCCTCATCGTCTAGTACTACATAATCTGCATATCTACCCATAATTTCATCAGCAATTATTAATAAATCTGTATGATCTTTATGGATAAAAATATACTCTGACCAACCTACAGCCCAATTACTAAAGTGAGAGATTCTGTAAAACTCATCTCCTAGATAATCACATTCATGAGAATCTAAATTCTTAACTATATAATCCCAATTACTTTTAGTTAAAAGATTAGAATCTCTATTCTGAGAATAGATAACATAGTGATCGCCTAGATCTGTTTCAGAAGTGCTAAAATCTGAAGGCTTTTCCCAAAGTCCTAGATTTTTAGGCACAAAGTCGCTTAATTCTTGCATTAGAATTTTCTCCTAGATTTATTAATTACTACAAGAAATAACAAAAAGATTAAAGTTTTGTGATTTATTTTAATAATTAAAATTATGAGCAGTTTTAAATCTTACTCAGGATTACTAATTTATTTATCTAAATCTTTCTTAAACTCAGCTACTTTTTCTTTTATAGCTTCAGCCTCCTCCTCTTTCTTTTTATCCTCAAGAGTTTTCTTGGCTCTAGCAAAGTCAGGATCATAATCCTTATGCTTTTTATCTGTTAATTCTCCTGAAAGTTCCTGAATCTTAAAAGCTAGATCAGCAAATTCATCAGGAGATAATCCAAGATTTAATTTTACTGAGGTTTTTAAAAGTCCATCCTGACTAGATTCTGATCCTATCCAATTAAATACTAGATTTATATTACGCATCCAACCTTTATATGCCTGGATTCCATGCCATTGGCTTAAATTGAAATCCTTAGAACTATCTATATTTATTTTTTTCTCTACACTTTCATTAATTCCTAGCATTTTTAAATTTCCCTATTAACTTATTAAATATTCCCTCTACTAAATTTTTAATCTCACCTCCTGAATCCTGCATTGCTTTTTTCTTCCAATAATAATCTCTATAAATTTCTATAGAGCCTAGAGATTCACTATCTCCAACTAGATCAGTTAAATCTATTTCATCGTCTGGAATATTCCCGTCAAAAATAAATTTAACAACCACATTAGTTTTAGTTTCTATTATTTTTCCCATTAATCATTTTCCTCATCAGCCATATCAGGATATTTTTCTACCATTAATTTAGCTACAGTAGAAACATGCTCACACAATTCCTCACCATCAAATCCTTTACCACATTTTGCTTCACCTTGATAAGCAAATTGATTTGAGCAATCCTGATTCCAAATATATTTTTCAGTTAAATAATTGTGGTACTCAACTTTTTCTACAAATTGAGGATCTCTTTCAATTTCCTCTTTAACAATTCTATCTAATGCTTCTTCAGCTTCTCTGCTCATTAATATCCACATCCTTCGCCAAGCATATCGTCCTGATTAATAGGAAAAGTTCTATAAGTAAGATGAGTAAAATCTCTATATCTACCCATTAATCCTTTTTTATCCCAATGCTTTTGCATCTGATTAATTAATTCTCTATATTCTATTTTCCAGTCTAAAACCTCCTGTTTAAAATCCTCAAATTCTTGTTCTTGTTTTTCTAGATGGCAATCTAAGCAATCAGAATTTCCTACTTGAGTAGAGATATTACAATTATCTCTATGATTCTTTTCACTTTGCTCTAAATAATTTTCTAGAACATCTTGAATATCAATTTCTCTTTGCATTAAAAGTTTCTCCTAGATTTTTTAATTACTACGTGCGATTAATCAAACACACAGCTTAATTAATCGAATCTAATAATTAAATTGAGAGCAGTTTAACGTGATGCTCAGCACTAGAATTATTTATTCTCCTGTTTCATATCCACCAACTATTCCTAGAACTTGAGTAGTAGAATCTAAAAATCTTTTCCAATCATCTTCTTTTTTTCTTGGTGATTCATACCATGATCTCTTTATAGTTTCTCTAGCTAAATTTTGTAATTCTTCTACAGTTAATTCTTTAATCATATGATCTAAAACTAATTGTTGTTGTCCACTAGATATTGTCATTATTTTCCTTTTTCCAGCATCTAACATTTACGATTAATCAACACACAAACCCTAGATGTTGCCTAGATTTTTCATACTTAAAATTTTCATTGTCAATTGAAATCCTAGAGATTTCCTAGATTTTTTGAACGCACAAAATTTTTATTTTCCAGCATCTTAAATTTTTGAGCTGAGCAGTTTTTAGACTTGCTCAGGTCTGCTAATTTATTTAGCTTCGTTGTTCTTGATCGCTTCCAAAATTTCAGCTTCTACACTATCCACTTTGTATGATCCTCTTGACCATCCATTTGTCTCAATCTCATTACCTAAATAATCTGTATTTCCCGCTGCCGTTTTAGTTTTCGCATCAGTTGAAATTGCTATAGGCATTTTGCCTGACATCAGAGTTAAATCTATAGTTCTGACTCTGTTTCTCATGTCCCTAATTTCTGCCAATTCAGCGTTGAAAGTGTTCATGATTTTAATCTTAAGAGCATCAACTTTCACAGTGACCATCTCAGTGTCTAATTTTTCACCTGAGTCCTTCTTAGAATCTCCTACAATCGCTGTAAAAACTTTCTTTAATTCTTTGTGATTCTGTGCGTTGTACTTGAGATTAGTAACGTGACCTTTCGCATCAACGTCGAGGGTTGCAAGCTTTGTAGCCTGAAACGTAGGAGGTAAAGCTTTGAACTCCTTGTCATCAAATACGAAGCTAGGAAATACCGCATTGTTTTTACTTCCAACCTTGATCTCAGATCCTAAAATATTTATTGTTTCCATTTTTTCACATTTTCCTTTTTTCAAATTTTTAAATTTTTTGAAATCTATATTTTTCTACTCCTCAGATTTCCTGGCTTTTCTGATTTCTTGACACTATTATAGATCCTATAGAAAAATTATATAAGACTCAATGGGTAGCTCACAAAAAACCCACAACATAAACCGAAACCTTTCATTAGAACAGATGTACTGTAAGTTATATAGGGGATTTCGTGATAGAATTGTGGGATGAATGAAGAGATAATAGAGTCAGATAAAGATAGAGTGTTACGGCTTGAGACTGATTTACTAGAAAGTAGAGCCAAGATAGTAGAGTTAGAGGCAAAAACTAAAACAACTCTTACTGGTTCTCAGTTTCTGGTGATATGTTTAGTTGGCCCATTGTTTCTGGCATTCGTTACTTTAGGGGTTTTGATTGTATGGAAAACTACAAGTAAGCCAGCAGAGATAGCTCCTCATTTAGATATAATTCTGGTAGCCTTTGCCATATTCGCAAATCCTGTGACGGCAGCAGCAGGAGTGATAGTTGGTTTGATGAGTGACGATATAAAGTCAAGAATGAAGGATGATTAGATGAGTGAAGATAATAAAGATAAGAAGTCATATAAGTTTTCATTTCGTATTCCTAGCTTGAAGTTTGAAGGAAGTTTCTTTTCACGCATAAAGTTTCCTAGCTTTTTCAAAGCAAACCTACCTTTCCCTACTGGAATATATCTAGGTGGAGGAAAACTAATTCTGGTTTCTCTAACCGCTGTGGCGATAGGGTTTCTAGCATCGATGTTCTTACTTATATCTAAAGGAGAACAGCAGATTGTATTTCCTGCTCTAGGAGCGCAATACGATGCTCCTAATATGGTAGGTAATCCGATTGTTGATGCTGAGTTTCCTGCCGAGAGGAGTCAGACTTTGCAGATAAACATTCCTGCACAAACTAGACTAGATGAGATTACCTTAAAGAATATCTCTCTTGGTAAGAGTGGTTTAACAGATAGCTTTGAGTTAACTGGAACGAGTACGACTGATGTCCTAACTATAGATGAGTTAGTAATTAAGAACTCAGAGTTTCCTTCAATGGATTGGGCTAACGGAAATATATTCCTGATTAACGCTACAAGCTCTGTGGTTGCAGCAGGTCACACTTTTTCTCCAACAATGAGTTCTACAACTAATGATGTAGTCGTAGGTTCTGGTCGTGGTGCTACAAGTTATATAGCGGAGGATATGGTTGTTGACCGAATCATTATTCGACAAAGTACAACTGGTGGAGATGTAATCATAGGCAAGTTAATACTCGATGGGGTAAAGGCTTGGACAGGTGGTTTCGATGCGGATTATTTTGAAGTGGGTACTCTTACTTTGCAGAATGTTCGTATTGGTGATGATGGTGATATCAACTCTGCTGATCTGGTTATCAATTCCTCTGTAAATGCAAACACGATTAATGACGGAGTTTTAGAAGAACCTGTATTCATAAGATAGGAGTTACATGAACGAAGCTACGTTATCTGAACTAGAAGAACATTATGGAGAGAATCAAAAAGATTCCAACGGCTCTCCTATATGTGGCAGAGGAAAGAAGTTGGGTGGAGTTTGTAGGTTTGAGGCAGGTTGGGGAACAGATCATGTAGGGTTTGGCCCATGCAAACATCATGATAGCGAAGAGAAGATGGAGATAGCTTTACCTACCAGAGGTAGGGTGATCTATAGTGGAATAGCGAAAAACGAAAGATTAAAAGAACATCTCCAAGCTGAAGAGAAAAGAGGAGAGCTAGATAATCTAGATGGTGAGATAGTTCTGCTTAGAGCCATGCTGAAGATACTTGTTGAGAAGTATGGGGAGAAGATGGTTGATGATGAGATTATGGATTTATTTGAGTATGGCACAGACTTTGAAACTGTTGATGCTCAAACAAAAAGTCTAGTCAATCTCGTAGATAAAATCTCCAGTTCGATTAAACGTAAGTATGAGGTTCTGCAAATCGCAGGTTCTACTATAACCAGAGAAAGAGTTAGAGATTACGTTAACCAGATTCAACTTGCGTTAGGCCAGGTTCTGCGAAATGAATGTCCTCATTGCAAGAAGTTGCATCACCAAAGAGATAATGCGATTGAAGCCATTAGAAGAGCAGGAGAGCTGTAAGTCTGTTGCATTGGCTTAGAGGTTATAAGGAAAATCCAAATCTAGGGTACTGCTGTATCTGTGGGAACAGAACTAATATGCAGATAGATGATAAGGATTACTTGTGTGGTGGGTTTGGAATAGGAGGACTCAACCCTTCCTCTGATGCGTTCTGTCATGATCTCTATAAAAAGAAGGAGAAGATTAATGTTTGAGTACAAAGTTAAGATTACTAGGGTTGTTGATGGAGATACTGTTGATGCAGACATTGACCTAGGCTTTGACATTATCTATAGAGATCGGATCCGATTAATGGGAATAGATACTCCTGAGTCTAGAACTTCCAATAAACAAGAGAAGGTTCTTGGCAAAGCGAGTAAGGAGAAGCTGAAAGAACTCTGTACTTCCAATAAAGGAAATATAGTCTTGAGAACGAGTAAGGAGGGTAAGGGTAAGTTCGGAAGAATACTTGGCTATCTATTTACTGAAGGTTCAAATGTTTTATATAACGACATTCTTGTAGTAGAAGGACATGCCAGACCTTATTTTGGTGGAAGTAAAGACGAGATGGGAGAGTGGACTAAAGAAGAAGGCTGTAACTGTGGGGGAAAGTGGAAGAGTAAGAGTCAAGAGAATCGATGTACTGGAGAGTGGTTTAGGTGGACTTCTGATGGTTACGTTCCATTTGGGGATTAAGTGATGGATATTAAAAACATGAAAGTAAGTATTGGCATTGTTGTTGCCATAGTTGTACAAGCATTTGGAATTATCTGGTATGTAGCGCAACTTGATTCTACTGTTTCTAACTTAGATTCAACTGTATCTGTTATGCAAGAGTCTCAATCAACTGTCGATGTTGCTGTACTACAGACAACAGTTGAAGGCTTAAAAGAGAAACTTGATTCACTAAAGACATTTGACCCTTCTGATTTAGAAGAAGCTATTGAGGAACTTGAT
>TARA_R110002012_G_scaffold62558_1_pt1 | contig 12768 bp, 14 predicted proteins | sample TARA_R110002012 | Tara Oceans TARA_R110002012 (sample SAMEA4396515) | marine metagenome | biome: Westerlies Biome; feature: [DCM] deep chlorophyll maximum layer (ENVO:01000326); material: water (ENVO:00002006), including particulate matter (ENVO:01000060) such as... | depth 40 m
GCATCATACTCTGCTTGGGTAAGACTTACAGCGTTACCAACAACATCGCTGCCAGTAGGCTCTCCTGTCGTTACAGAATCTAATTTATCAGAATCTAATGTAGATATATTAGATGTGTTTGTAGATACCTGAGCAGCGTCAGTGTAACTCACCTTTGCGTTGTTAGCTGTAATATCACTAGCCTGCTGAGACGTTATTGTAGTGGGCTTATTTGATAAATCATTATAGCTGCCACTAGTTGCAACCGTAGATAAATCTCCGGGCTGTGTTGCCGTATCAGCTTTAGTTCCTTGTGCTGCGCTCGCGGCTGTTATAGTTAGACTGTCTGAATCTGTTGATATTGAAGCACCAATTCCTTTAACACCTCTAAATGGCAAATCAACTCCAACCTTTGATAAAGTCAAAGCTGCACCTGTCCCGCTTGTGCTTGCAGTGTTAGCCTCTCCACCTCCTCCACCGGCAGCGCTTAATGTAAATGTATTGGCACTTGTGTTTATTGTTCCGGTTACATTTCCACCGCTCTGAGTTAGTGTTGCTTTGTCTGCTTTTCCGCTGTCTAGGGCTGTAATATCAGTACTGTTTTGAGATACAACAGCAGCATCTGTATAAGATATTTTTGCATTGTTAGCAGTAATATCATTTGCTTGCTGTGTTGTTATTCCTGTTTTAGCTGTGTTTAATGCTATTGCGGCATCTTGTGTTACTTGCTCTGACTGAATTGTTGCAATATCTGATGCGTTTGTAGCAATACCGCTTATATCTTGCTGGACCGCGCTTAAAGGAGATGCTATTGTTCCGTCTCCGGTTATTGTTGGATCACTTTCAACAGTTTTTATGGCTTCATTGATTTTATTTCGAGAATCTAACCCCGAATCACCATTATTTACTTGATTGATTTTAGCCATGTCAATTGTGTTTTATCAAAAATAACTAATTATTTCTATTTCGTTTTCGTTCTTTTCGCGCCTTGATCTTTTCAATCTTTATTGCCGCTGCTGTTTTCTTGGCGTTTATCTTTTCGTTCCTTCTACTGTTAAAATAAAACCCAATCGTGGCCGTATTCAATGCGCCTATTTCATAAACAATATGCTCCGGCAGAATTACACCACAAATTGCAGCAACAAAAACACCTACTTGCAAAAGCAAAGCAATCAATGCAATAATTGGTCTAACAAGATGCGGCAGCTTAAACGGGCTTGTGCTGTCAATGCGCTGTCGCTCCGTTAGTGTCGCTTGCCTTTCCTCTCCAGATTCTGTTAGCTTATCTGCATTGCTGCCAACGCTATCAATCAACTTCCCTATTGCTCCTAAATTTGCCATGTTACCATCTTGCTTTTGTTCCTCTAATGTCGTAATGCACAAACGTTCTATATAATCCTAAACCGCCTTGTTTCATTCTACCCAATCCAATAAGCCTTTCAATTGTATCATACACCTCCTTTGGAGTATATCCTTCGGCATTTATATCTGCTGCCTTAGCATATAAGTGCTGCGAGTTTTTAGCGCCTCCAACCTTTTTGTTGTGGCTTTCTGTTCTGTAACCGCTCCCCGTTATAGATACGGGCGCTTGCAAATCATCGCGCAATACTTCCAGGCATACACACAAAGTTTGCAAATCGTCAATAAATTCATCCGGTACAATTGTGCCATCTGTGCAGTCAAACTCTTTTCTTTTAAAATGTGGTGTCATCGTTTCAAAAATACTTCGTTAAGTAAAAAACTTGCGCAAAGGATAACGGCATAAGCAACAAAGAAAGCCCACCAAATCGAAGGAAATAAAACAGCTAAAATTCCAGCCAAAGCAACGTGTTTTAACATCTGAAAGAAATGCTCTCCGTCTGTTAAAAATACCAATGCCGTGCTAAAAAGCCACGATGGCTTCCAATTGTGTTTATTTTTCCAACTTGTGCTGTTGTTTAACCACTTTCGAGCTTTCATATTCCAAAAACCCTCTCCAGTCGGATGCAATCTTTTTTTCCATCCGTTCTTTTCTGAGTGCTGTTGAAGTTCATCAAAAACCACATAAACACCCACTAAAATCATTGCTGTTATTATCATATTTATCATTTATTTATCTGAAACTAGTAAACTTTTTAATCCAACTAACATTTCCCTGAGCTTTTGAACGGCCTTTTTAGGCGTTGCAACTTCTAAAAACTCAAGCAAATCAAAATCATCCTCAACCCAATTAACGCCAACAACGCCAATTGGTAACTTTTGCGCCTCATCAGAGTAAATAATTACATTCACATTGCATTTTAAACCCCATTCTGTGAATGATTCTTTTAGCATTGGTGATGAAATATCTTCGACTCCCCTAATATACCAGTTATCATTTATGTTTTTGTCTATCCATTCGCCCATGTGCAACAGTGGCACGTTGTTTATCAGTTCGTTAGTTGAAAACTTAATGCCGTCTTTGTCAACGTATCCATTAAAAGGAACTTCATAAAGCGAGGTTATTTTTATTAAATGCTCGCCTCCAACAGTATACTGGCCATTGTGAAATAAACCCAGCCATACCTGATCCGCTTTTAAATAGTGCCGTGTGCTTTCTAAATGTTGCTTTATACGCTCTGTTTTATCCTTCATAAAGAAAATGCTCTTTGTCAGCCTAGCAGAAGGTTTTTCTTCAACAATGGCACGCTTTATTTCGTTCAATTCCTTAGCTCTCGTGCTGGCATAAACTTTATAGAATCCCAATCCGGCAACAACAAAGCCAGAAAGCATTGTGAAGAATTGAACTATTAAATCTTGGTACTTTAAAATCATTTTGTTTTAGTAGTATTTTTCTGTAAAAATATTATTTTATCATGGAACATCACTAACAATATCGGCAGAAGTCATATTAACCATCGTTGCATCCAAACTTCCGTTGCTATCTGTTAAAGTTGGAAATGTGTCACCATCACCCATTCTCCACCAATGGTCCGGTGTGCTTGTAAGTGTATTCAAATCAAAAGGAGTCCCACTTTTATAAATTGCAGAAGCGTTTGCACTTTCATCACTGGCCCATATTGCCAACTCGTCAACATTACAGTTCCTCATGTATTGACCGCCTCCAGGCTGACGCCCAATCCTAAAAAGCTCTGTTGATATTGCACCGCTAAAACCATAGTTGCTGTTGGTGTTTGTTGGTGTTTCTAACACTCCATTTTTGTAAATTTTAAAACGCGAATAGCTTGTGTTGATGCCTCCACTTCCGTTTTCAGTAGCCCCGCCATCATAAACTACAAGCCAATGCTGCCAAACTCCTGACGTTGTTGATCCTGTCGAGCTAAATATTTCTAAGTTGTTAAAGTTTGTGCCATAAAAAACAGATATGCGTTGCCTGGCTCCGTTGTTTCCATTAAATTTTATTTGCACACGCCCCTCATTGTTTGCATCATCACCGCCAAAGCCCAATATTGTTTGGTTTTGATTGTTAGACGTTCCAGTCTTAAACCAAAAGCCAACGCTCCAAGCTGTGCCAGTATTGTTTCCGCTTCTGTAAAATGGATTTGAAGTGTTTGCTGTTAAATCGCAATAATCATTTTGTCTAAAAAAGACGCTTTTTGTATTGCTAAATGCAGGAGTTGAAACTGTTAAAACTATTGTCTCGCTATCTTCGCCATTGTAGTTTATCGCTTTTACTGGAATGTTGTAACTGCCAGATGATAAACTAGAACCTCCTACTAACTTTCTGACATTTCCTTCAACTGTTGCAACACCAGGAACTAAAGATAAATCCCACTCATAACCAACACCAAAATCTGCTGTTAGCTCATAGTTTAACGTCTGCCCTTGAACCAATGATATTGTAATCGGGCTTGTTATGTTTGGTAAATTTGTTGTTGGCGTTCCGCTTGATTGAAATATTGCGTTTAATGCGTTGCAGACTTCCGTTGCATTGTTTCCATAGCTATTTCCGTTTTGATCTTCAAAATCATCAAACGGGCGTTCTGTTACAATTTCAATATCTCGCGCCAAATCTTTAATGCTGCAATGTCCATTTTGAATAATAGCCTGCAAACTATTGATAAACTGCACACCGTTTGCATCTTCAATAAATATTGCGTTTGCAGAACTGTCTTTGTAAATTATAATCATCTTAAATCTATTTTTATATAGCTCCCTGCGTTAGTTATAGACCCATCTGTTGAAAGTTTTACCTGTAATTTTCCAACACCGCCTTTTGTGTTGTTGTCACCCATGTAAATAGGAAAAGATGTCACTCTTTGATAACCAATGCCACTACCACTGTCGAGTCTTTCACTCCAAAATTTTAGAGCATATTCTCCTGCACCCTGACCTAAAACATACCGTACCTCTAGAAGTGAATTGTTTGTGCCAGGAGTAACTGTAAAATCATTTCGTATTAAAAGCTGACTACCTAAAGTAATATCTGAAAAATCTAAATATCCAGTACTGACATCTAAAACCTCACCGACATCATCAGGTTTGTATAATTTATTTGTAAAAGATCCTGCGCCATCATTAGGAATGTCTGTCCAAACATCTTCCACTAAATCTATTGATCCGGTTGTATCGTTGTAATCTAAAAAGCCCGTTTTTATTTTATTGACTTGTGCATCATCACAAATACTGATCAACCATCCGTTAGTGCTAATCTTAACAACCTCAACCAAACAGCCTTCTCCGGAAGTTTCAATAGCACCATTTAATGATTTTATTGTAGATGCGCCAGATGTTTGAAATGTTATTAAACCATCTCCCGCTTGAATTACCTTACATTTAAACCCAATAGAAACAGCATTACCAGAGTTTTCGTTGAGAACTATGTTACCATCACTAGCATCATTGTAAGCCAACACTGAGTTATTATCAGATTCCTCAATCTCATATCCGTCATCAAAAGTACTGAACCCGCCAATAACAGCATTGCTTGCACTATCGAAATCACTTATAGTGCTTGCAGACTGTGTTCCCGTTTGGTTTGCTCTGTCTGTTATTGTTACTATATTATTAGCGTTCGTTACAATTGCACTAGTGTTTGACGATATGTTAGATCCATTAGTAGCTATATCGCTTGTGTTAGCGGAAACGTCAAACGCAAGGTTTGATATGTTGGATGCGTTTGTTGCAATCCCGCTTATATCTTGGTCTCCCGTATTTGTTCCGCTGGTGTTAGCTAACCTATTCTCATCTGCCAATGGATAAGAACGTTTTGCAGTGTTTGCATTTATAGCGCTTGCTTGCGCTGTTGTTATACCAACTTTAGCGTTGTTAACCGTAATGTCCGCAGCCTGCTGTGTTGTTATGCCAACCTTAGCTGTATTAAGTGCAATAGCTGAATCTTGAGCAACTTGCTCTCCTTGTATAGTGCTAACATTACTTGTGTTAGTCGCAACTTGTGCTGCATCTGTATAGCTTATCTTGGCGTTGTTGGCAGTAATGTCAGCGGCCTGTTGAGCCGTTATAGTCGTTGGCTTGTTGCTGAGGTCGTTATAGCTTCCACTAGTTGCAACAGTAGACAAATCACCAGTATTTACTTTCAAATCTAAAGCTGCTTGTAAATCTGTTTGACTAGATAATGTCCCAGTAATATCTCCCCATGCTGGATTTGTTCCTGCCGCTGGCTTTTGCTCTAACACAAATTGACCGCTTGCAGTTCTATAAACAATAATATCTCCATCGCTGGCTCCCGAGCTTGATACATCTGTTAAATTGTTTAAAGCTAAACTTACAACACCCGTCTGTCCGTTTACGCTTTCAACCGCTTCAACACCACTGCCACCCGAAGCAAAAAAATCTGAATAACTTAAAATTGAAAAGTCTGGAGAAAAGGTAACATCTTGAATTTGTATATCAACGCCCATTGCAGTTTCCACTTCGGGCGATTGCGCAACACCATTAAACTCTAAATATGGCGAAACGCTTATCCCCGTTGGTGGTGGGTTTGTAGGCCAAAAATTAAAATCCTCGTAGTAAGTTGCGGATCCTGAGTTGTGTGTTGTTTCTAAATAAATCAACAACTCCGTTCCAGCAGAATAAGTGTTATTTCCAACGCTAACAGAATTCCATTGTCCTGCTACTAATGTTAATGAGTTTAATATTGTTTCAGAGCCGCTGTTTAAGTCTTTAATAAAAACCCTGTAAGACCAATTTGCAGCCACCGTTGTGGGATAAACTAATATTTCAGAAACAAAAGTGTCCTCTGTGAATGTATATGTGTGGCCCGAAGTAATAACACTATTACTTGTTGTTGTTGAAGGGCTAAAATTATCACCAATGAAAACAAAAGGATCTCCGTTTACTATTGGTGCTGGAGAATCTGTTGTTTCCTTATTTGCAACGGCAAGCCATCCGGAATCTAAAGTAACATCATTTGGCTGTAATACAGCTCCAGGCAGCAACTCGTTAAAGTTTCCAGCCCATCGCATTCTGTCGTTTAGGCCGCCACCCAAACTGCTGCCAATTGAAAATGTAGGGTTTCCAGGATTGCCCGCGCCCGTGCTGCTTTCGTCTGTTACATTGCCTTCTACTCTTGACAGCTCCAACATTGTACACTCAAAACTCTCATCTCGGGCCGTAAACGTGCCGCCATTGATGATGAAATAACGCCCTTCAAAAGTGATGCGTTGGTAAGCCTCAAAGCTGCCGCGAATATCCAGCTCAAACTTTCTGCGCGGGTTTTTACGTTGGTGTACAAGCTCACGAACCAATAATTGATTGATAGCACTGCCGCCCGCTAAAACGCTATTATATCGCCATTGCTTTGTGTTGTTATTATTCCAAAGGAAATAATTTCCCAACTGCAAGGAAATGTCTCTATCTCCAATTATAACATCTCCCAAATCTATTCCAACCGTTGAGTTTGAAAATAAATCGTTTTTCGTTTCAAAATAGTTGATGTTTACACCCGTTCCAGTTGGATCATCATAGAAAATATCAATCGTTGTTTCATTTGTAATAACGTTTACATTATAGTTTGTTCCAGAAGGCAGAACGCTTGTAACCAATACGGTACTTTCAACCTTTATTTCTAAATCATCTTGCACCGGGATTGGCGCAGTAATGAAATTAAAAGGTACTGTTAAATTTTCGGTGTTTCCCTCGCTTATAAAACTACTATTAGTTAAAACGTCAAATGTTGAAATGGTATTCGTCCAAGTTGAGCCATCCCAATAAAACGTTCCAATCTTTAATGTTATCGATGTCGTTAAAGTGTAGTTTATTTTTGCTTGCGTTGCCGGTGTTATTGTGTCCTCTAACTGCACAAAATGGCTGCCTTGAACATCAAGACCTAAAACACCATTTGCAATTGTAAACTGGTTTGTAGTTTGCAACGTTGTTAAATCAACGTCAACACGTTTATAAAACAATGGCGCAAGCTCTCCGTCAAATTTTACGCGCGCATATCTCACCGCTGACAAGAATTGGTAAACAGCATCGGCCTCTTTCACATAATCAAAAGACCAATTTAACCCGATGTTGTAGTTTACATCTAAAGGCACGTTTGAGCCAAGCACTCCAGGCTCTGTTGGCAATATTCCAGAAGTGTACTCTCCAGAATAGATAAACGTGTCTAAATTTGCCTTTTCGTATTCGCTACACTGCAACACATAAAACCGAGCATTTACCTGCATGATTCTACAATTCCAACCGCGCAGAATGGTGTTTAAAACCTCGTATTGGCTGATTAGTTTTTCCTCTCCTGTGTTTTCGTCTATTGTGTAAACAATATTTTTGTCATTGAATTTGGTATGCGTAAAAGGATCGATTGTGTTGCTTGGCATACCAACGTCAAACCATTTAACGCAGCTCTGTAAAATAGGCTCTGTGTCCTCCCAAACGTTATAAGATGGCATTCGTCTAAGTGCGCCAATAATTCTGCTTGTGATATTATCAAACTCACCGCCTGCAATATTACTATTGCCGCCTTTTTCAAATATCTCTTTTAGCTCTCCGAGTCCATCGCTAGCTGTTAGTTCTACGATATACGGATATGGCGCAACCTCATAAGTCATCTCATCCGTTAAAATAATGCCGCGCCAAAATGGAGAGCCATCTTTTAATACCTCAACATAAAACTGAGATTCCTGCGTTAAAATGACCGAGTTTATAAATGCTGCGTCTTGTGGCGTTTGAACAACAAACGGTATTGTAAGCATTGACGCCTTTATCGGGTCTTGAAATTCTTGATCTTCGCCTACATACCAAATTCTAAAACCGTCCTCTGCCGCTGTAAAAGGTAAATTTGCATCTCCGGTAAGCTCAGAATCCAAAATGCGCATCGTGTATTCATGCCCTCCGCTGTCTTGCTCAATGGTACTTTTAAAACTGCACGTGTATCTAATTGGTATTGCCATAATTTAACCGCCTATTCTGCCTCTTGTGTTGCCCGTTCTTTGATTTGCTATGTATAAGTCGTTGCCTCTAACCTTGCCGCCCAATTCAAATGGCAGCGAGCCACCGCCACCAAGACCGCCAAACCCGCTAAACTGACCAAATAAAGCCCCAAAAGAACCAAGTCCGGGAAATATTGCAGTCAAAAGAAATGCCGCTGCTGCTGCTGCTGCTAACTTTTTTATTAAGTCTAAAATCCATTTGCCCATCATATCAAAGAAATTGCCAGCACCATCTAACGCAGATGTTAAAGAATCGGTTAATGCAAAACCAAAACCCATTGCAATTGATGATCCAAATGATATTTGCTCATTTAATGCCGCTTGAGACGCTGCCAACTGTTTTAAATTGGCGTCATAATCCTCAAAATCTGCTTCCTCTTCAAACTCAGGAACAACAGACAAAGCACCACCATCACCGCCACCGCCCATAGACATATCTTTGTCTAATACAGACGCCAAATAAGCCGCGTTATATGCTGCGCTATCAAAAGCTGTTGCGAGTTTCTCAACTTCCTCCGTGCCCTCTTTTACACCATCAACCCAGCCGCCACCGATAAAATCAAAATATCCCTCAGACTCTTTCAATGATTCAGTAAGGTTTTTTACATTTTGATCTGTCTCTTTTACCTTATCCGCTGCCGTTTGTGCCTCTTCGCCAAACAACTTCATTGCAAGCATGATTGGATTGATTTGTGATGCCAAGCCCTTTAATCTTTCAAAGAAACTTTTATCACTTCCAAAAACCTCATTTATATTTTCTAAAACAACGTTTATGCCTTTTAAGCCTGCTAAAAATAAAGGCATTGCATTTTTACCAAACTCAGTTTGAGCATCTGAAAGATTGGCCTGCATTTGAGCAATCTTCTGTGCGGATGTTAGCGCCTGGTCTCCAATCTCAGCCATTGATTGAGATGCAATCTTTCCAACGGCCTCCGCTATCTGTCCAACTGTTGCGGCTTCCATAGAAACCTCACCTAAAGCACCTTTTAATTGGATGGCGCTAATCCCTAAGTTGTCTAATATCAACGGAGATTTTCGACCAATACCCGTTGTGATGTCAGAAACAAGCTGTGTTACACTTTGCCCCGTCTCGTTTGCTCTTTGTGTTGCGAACTCAAAAAGACTTGCCATTTCCTTTATTGGCACGCCTAAATTTGAACCTACAACAGCGGAGCGCATCAACTCCAATTGACTTACTGTGCCTTTAGTGGCTCGTGTTAATCCTTCTAAAACCTTATCGTCTGCAATTCTGGAAAAGGCGCGAGACACACCTTCCGCCTCTGCGGCTAACTTTACCGCTTCTAAAGTAAATGCCGCTATTTTCTCAACAGCAAAAGCCCCAGCGATAACACCACCGAGACCTTTAAATGCACTGCTTAGTTTATTATTTACCTTTTGAAATGATGTTTGAACCTTTTTAGAAGCGCCATCTATCTGCTTAGTGAACTTGTCAAGGCGTGCGCTAATTTCAACAAAAGCATCTCCGATTTTTTGAGCCATATCTTTAATTTAACCAGCCCTTTGCCTTTGCCGCGTCCAACATTTTTTGAGCGGCCTCAGCGTCAAAGCCTTGTATTATTTCGTTGTTTATGTCGTCAATAGACAAAGGATAAATCTTGTGAGACTTTACAACCCTGCTGTTTTTACCGCGATTAACGTTTATTAAAATGGCGGCCAACTCTCGCATCGATTGCCCGTTTGCCCTTTCTACCCTTCGGTAGTAACCATTCCAGCGCCAAATAAAGTTTTTAAAACTGTCGTTGTAAAACTCCTCCAAGTCTTTATAGCCTATTTCAGCGGCTCGATTGAAATACTCTATCCAATCAGGCTCTAAACCGCTGCCTTCATCTTTCCCGAGCGCTTACTCTTGCGCATTGTTTCCGGTGCTGGCAATGATGCCGCAATGATAGCAACGGCCTCTTCTATAAGCTCAACGTCTGTAATGGTCTCGTAACAGTCCTCAATGGTTAAATCAAGCTCAACACCTGTCTTTTGTGCGCCACGTTTAAGCATCTCAAACAATATAGCCGCCCAATTCTCAACGCCATCAACGCGAATGCCGTCTGGACCGCCCATCTTTGAGAGCTTGGCCATTGCAACAGTTATCGATTCCTCATTGATGCGCTTACAAAATTGTACAAGCGTGTAAACATCACTTTTTAAGGTATAATCTTTGCCGTTTATCTTAACCATGTATTAAGTGTTTTCAACGTATGTTACTGATCCAGTTACCGTACAAGTAAAAGATGCTGTTCCTTTGTCGTTTTGCGGAGCGTCATTTGTCAAATTGCTAACGTAGCAGCTTCCAGAATAGTGGCCCTCTCCTGCCGTTGTTATGTCTCCAAATTTGAAGTCTACCAATGTGCCGCCATCGAATTTTGCAAATAAATCTTTTACACCTGCTGCCGCTACCCAATCAAGGTTTAAAGTTGCGTCAAATGTTGCGCCCTTCTCTCCTGGAATAAATGTTTTCCAAGAATCTGTTGAGTCGATGCACGTTGTTTCAATCATATCACGATCAAAATTTATTGTGCGCGTATCTGTTAAGCATGGGATTTGCACCCCATCAAAATCAATTATTACCGTTGAACCGTTTACTGTTGCCATTACTTTTTATTTTTATCAAATTTACTATTTATTTATTAATCTTTCCAAACCGATGAATCTTTCCAAACGCCTAAATCATCCCAAAAACCAGTTTGTAAAATCCAATCACCCTCAATTGGAATTTCCAACAATAAAAATCTGTATTGGTTTATCACTCTGTAACTCCTTTCAGATGGCGTTAGGCCAGAATCTGTAAACCCGTTCTCTAAAGTTAAGTAAACCATGTGCATATCATCAATAGGAATAACTCCCGTTGTGGTGGCTTGCAGTCTATTTATTACAATATCGCTAACGTCCTCCGCTGCCTTTGGGCTTGTGTAGTTTCCAAACGGCTGAGATATTATTTGAATGTCTATTGTACACTCATTGCCAAACAAATCAATGCACCCCTCTTCAACGGTTGTTATATTGCCCATTTGAATGTATAAAGGCGTTGTTCCTTTGCCTAAAAAGCTCACAACGTCTAAAGTGTTGCCATCGTAAACAATACCGTCTAAAACAGCCTTAAATGCCTTATATATTCTGTTCTTTGGGTTTATCATCGCTTTGCAAATGCTTGTCTTAATTCTTTAAACACCTTTCTTCTTGCCCTTTCAAATGCCGGTCGTAAAAATGGTTGTGCCTTTTGTTTATACGTGCCAAACTCAACAAATAGGCCGTAACCTATATTCGTGGCAACCTCCCACGTAAATTTGCCTTTCTTTTCTGCTCTAATACTATTTTTCAAAAATCCCTTGTCTACCGGAACAATCTTTTTAGCTTCTGATGCTGTAAACGCTGCCGTGCGTGCTATTGATTCCTCAACACTTCTCCCCGCCTCTTTTGAGAATTTTTTTATATCGTTCGCAAACTTTCTTTTGTCTGCCGATGTCATTTTAACAGATACACTCATCCCGAATATTTAGCGTTTGCAATTAACGTTTGATATTTGAATTTATCCCAATCACGCTCTACCGATGAAACAACCAACACCATGCCTTCAAAATCAAATTGATCATCTTCTAAAATATTAACGCTGCTGCGCGTTACAATCTGGAAAGGTCTACCAAATGCCGTTTGCTGTTCGTTTAGCTCTCTTGTGCCGCTTAGTCTTGTTACTTGCGCCCATATCTCACCAACATTGGTAAGCGTAACCGTTTGGCCGCCATATTCATCTGTTGCAGTGCTTGGTCTTTGTATTACCAAACGCCTTTTTAGTTGTCCGGGTCTTGGCATTAGTAAACGTTGTTTCTGAATGGAGCGAGTTTCACTTTACTATTTCTGAGCATCTTTGAAACGCTGCCCTCTAAACCTTCCATCCTATTTTCGAAGTTTTCGCTGAGTATTGTTAAAATGCCCTCTTTTATTTGCGGATTAATATTTGCCGGTATTGCCGTGCCTGCTGTGTACTCTACCTCCACAATTGAATTAAGACTTACCAGGCCAGACAAAAGAGAGATGTACTTACGATTTAAACCACCAACGCGGTAATCTGTTCCAAGAACTAAAGCTGTTGTATTACCATCCTCCGAAATAACATTTACACCTGACACGCTCAAAATTGGCGCAAAAGGCAAATAAATGTCGCAAGCAATATTATAATCCGTCTTTTGTAGCTTATAAGTTTTTAAACCAAATGACGCATTGCAATAGCTCTCCGCTTGACGAATGGCGCTCTCAACCATAATAGGCAAAATAGTTGATTGATCCGTACCATCATATCTAATATATTCTTGATAGTCGGCTTCGTTAATCATTCCGGTGTAGTCTGCCGTAAGCTCTTCAACTTGTAAAGCCATTATTTCTGCTCTTTAGTTTTCTTTATTGCCTT
>TARA_R110002012_G_scaffold270024_2_pt1 | contig 12763 bp, 18 predicted proteins | sample TARA_R110002012 | Tara Oceans TARA_R110002012 (sample SAMEA4396515) | marine metagenome | biome: Westerlies Biome; feature: [DCM] deep chlorophyll maximum layer (ENVO:01000326); material: water (ENVO:00002006), including particulate matter (ENVO:01000060) such as... | depth 40 m
CCGCCATCGGTTGTTTTATACATGCCATTGCCTACGGAAAGGTCGGGGCGTTGCAAGCCCTCGCCAGATGCCACATAGAGCACGCTGGGGTTGGACGGTGAAACGGCAATGTCTCCCACAGATCCGGTAGGTTGGTCATCGAAAATCGGTACCCAGGTGCGGCCGTAGTCCGTGGTTTTCCACACACCACCGTTGTTCACGCCGATGTAGAACACATTGGGCTGCTGCGGCACGCCGACTGCACCCACGGTGCGCCCACCCCGGTGTGGCCCAATCATGCGCCACTTCATATCGCCGAATTTTTCCGGCTGATAAATTTGTGCGAACAGTTGAGCGTTCAGCAAGCAAAATATGCCCAGCAAAAGGGCTAGTATTGGTTTCGGTTGGTTTGACATGGCAGATTCGTTTAGTGTCGGAATCTACCAAAAAAGTTGAAAGTGTGGCAGCCTTAGTTGTTAAATGGCTTAGATCGGTATATCTGAATCATATTCAACAGCGTGTAGGCGAGCACCGCCAACGGAATGAAGGGTGGCTTTATCTTCAGCGGCAGCACATCGGCAGGTACATCGGGAAGAAGGTGAACATAGCATGCCACTATCATTATAATGCCTAGTGAGCCATGACCCACTAGCAGTGATACCTTTTTTGAGGCAGCAGAAAATGACAGGAGCCATGGCATGAGCAACAGCAATCCGGTGACGATTTCGCCGACAATACCCATGGGATAGGCAACAGAAGGCATTCCGGAAGTTTCTATTTGCGTGGCGTACCATGTTTGAAAGGGATCGATAAACTTCAGCAGGCCAAAGGCGAGGCTCATTGATCCGAGAAGGATGGAATTGGTTCTGATGGTTTTCATGCTAGTCGATATTGTTGTTCTTTTTAAACACTTTGGCCATCATTGCCCGTGAAAATGATGCCGGCACCACGGTGTTCATCATTCTGTACTTCAGGCCAGGCAACACCGAAGGCCGATTTTTCCTCAATCCCTCGAGTGCCTCACTTACGCATTGCTGCACCGACAGCGGTTTCATGGGCAGGTTGTCTTTTGTGAAGCCAAGCAACGGCAGCACCGGTGTTTCTGTGGGGCTGGTCACCAGCACAGTGATGTGGATGCCACTGGCCTTCAGTTCCGTGTTAAGGGCTTTGGCGAGGGCCTGCACCATCGCTTTGGTGCCCGACTCATTGGCCATGTAGGGAAGTCCATCAATGGCACCCATGGCTCCCGTGAGCAGAATCCCGCCTTTGCCTGCAGCCGCCATTTTCCGACCAAAATGGTGGGTCAATGCGATGTGGGAAAGCGCATTCAGTTGAATGGTGGCCATAAGGTGATCAAGACGAAATTTGAGGAATTTTCCGGGCTTGCCGGTTCCGGCATTTGATATCAGTAAACCGACGTTTAGACCATCGGTGCCTTCAATCACTTTTTCAACACCAGCCGTCGTGGAAAGATCAGCCTCAATTACCGTATAGTTGATGCGGTGTTTTTGTTTCAGCTCTTGTCCCAGGTTCTCAAGTAGCGGTTTTCGTCTGGCTACCAGGATCAGGTCAAATCCCCCGGCCGCCAGTTGTCTGGCAAACTCCTCTCCAATACCGGCCGAGGCGCCTGTGATCAGGGCCCATGGCCCGAACCGTTGTTTGTCTGTCTTCGTCATTGTTACCGTGAATTGTCATGTTCACAGCAAAAGTCCGGACTCTGCACCTGTTTGCTTTGTACAAAAAAGTCAATGAGTTGACTATTCCGGTCGGGAGAGCTGTTTAGGTTTTCGCTGAATTGCGGTAACCGGATGGGGATAACTGAAAAGCGGCTTTGAATGCCCTGGAAAAATGAGCAACGTCATTGAAACCGGTTTGGAACGCTATTTCGCTCACGCTTAAGGTACTTACACCGAGCAACTCTTTTGCTCGCTCCAGCCGCTTGGTGCGGATGTAGTTGGCTGGGCTTTGATGGAAGCTGGCCCGAAATGTTCGCTGGAAAGTGGATATACTCATGTTAGAAAGCCTGGCGAGGTCTTCCAGCGAAAGGTTAGAAAAAAGATGATTGTTGACCACGTCCCGGATGTTGACCTGTCGGGGGGTGAAAAGGTCGGAAAACAGCTGAAGCACCGAGTCGGCATTTTTAGTCTGTATCAGCAGCAGCACCAGCTCCTTTACTTTGAGTTCAAGCAGCTCATCGCTGACCAGGGAAGGGTTGTCGAAGTAGAAGTAAAGGTTTTCAATAAACTTCCCAATCAGCTGGTCAGGAATTACCTTTCTGAAAAACGAATTTGATTCCGAAGCCTTAACAAAAGACGGAATCTCATACTTATAAACGCTTCGGAGGATATCAGGATAAAGGTGCACAACAAGAATCTCGTATGTGTTCGAAGCTCCATACTTAAGCAAATCAGCAAAGTGGCTGCCGCACTTCAGCAGCACGGAGTCTTCCGGCTCCACAGGTAGCTGACCGGAGGGAGAATTGATCCTAGCTTCACCAGCGGAAAAATGGATAAAACAGGCTTCTTCGTGGAAGTCAACAGCAAATCGAAAAGGGGCCTGAATGACCACCTTTTCGATCAGACATTTGTTGCGATAGTCAAACTTTTCGTGACTGATGACCATCGTTATAGCTTAGCGAACTGCTTAGACACTTTCTGTGTGCTTCTTAAAGTTGTCAAGAATAGCCTGCCAGCCCCCTCTCTGCATTTCGATCGGGTTTTCTTTTTCAGGGTCAAAGGTTTCTACCACTTTGGTTTTATTGCCATCGGCAGTGAAAACAATGCTGACCTTGCGGCCGTCTTCCATGGTGTAGGCTATGCTTTCATGCGTTTTTACCTCGTCGTATATTCCGCCGAAGTCAAAGCTGAAGCTACCGTCCCTGGCGGCCATCGTAGTTTTGAATTTGCCCCCGGTCTTTGGGTCGTTTTCGGCAAAGGGGGCATGCCAGTCGTCGGAGGCATGGCACCATTGGGTGATGTGCTCAGGCTCGTTCCAGCAGGCCCAAACTTTTTCAATAGGAGCATTGACAACGGCTTCTATGGTGATAGGTGCAAGGGTTTTGTTATCGCTCATGACTTTTGTGTTTAAGTGAATGAATGATACAAATTTAGGCCATAGCTTCAAAGTGGAAGCTTGCTTAAACCGGCAAATTGGAGGGTGGATTGCGGCAGAAATCAAAATACTGAAGGAATATTAATTTGGAGAAAACTAGCCCCCTATATCAAGAACTATCTGCAAGTTTTTTTTAATCTCATTGATAACGCTTCCTGACAGGGTACCTAGTTTTTGCGTGAGCCTGTTATTATCAATAGCTCTTACTTGATCTATCATAACGTCGCTGTTTTTTTTGAGACCCGCATCGCCCTCTCTAAGGTGGACTCGTAGTATGTTTGCCTTTGGGCTAACTTGGCTGGTAATTGGGCATATGATAGTTGAAGGATGAGATAACTTGTTCAGCAAATTGGTTTGAACAACAAGAACCGGCCTGGTTTTACCGGCTTCAGTACCCATTCGTGGATTTAAGTCAGCCAGCCAAATTTCAAACTGATTAATCTCCATCTTCCAAATCTTCAAATTCCTTAAGTACCTTCATTGAGTTTTCCCTGACCAGAAAGGATTCTTTCGTAAGTGCTTTTTCAATAAGCAATCTCTTTTGAATGTGGTTGTAGTGATCTATTGCCTCATTGATGTAACGATTTCTGGGCAGCTTCAATTCGGATAGGATTTTCTCTGTTTCCATAGAGATATCATCATCAATTTTTAGTGAAACTGTCTTCATCTGGATTTTATTTGGTGTAGTAAAGCAAAGTCGGTTCTCTAGGTTTAGAAAGTCCCCCCTCTGGCATAAGCGGACGCTTGCGCTAGTTTGTATAACAAAAGTATATCATTTTAGTATATTAATTAAATATACCATAAAAGAGTTCAAGCCAGCTTACTCAATCACCACCATCTTCTTTTTGCCCTTTATTTTGAACTTTTCCCTGATGAATAGTCGGCCAATCAATCCTGCGCCAATCAGTGAGCCGCTGATGATCATGGTGTTTTTGTCGAACCGGCCTGTGTTGATCACATCGAGGGCCAGGTAACCAGCCCCGGCAATCATGGTTAGCTTCACAAACCTGTAGCCGAAAGCAAACCAGCCCCTGGTTTTCTGATCAGTATAAAGCACCTCAAAATCGTTGGGGTGCACCTCATAGCCATCGAACAATACCATGCCGTCTCTGAATCCTTTGATTTGGTCGGTTACTTTGAAGTCGTTGTCTTTGATGCGAAAAGCAATGACTTCGCCAGCAAAATACTGAGCCTCACGAGTATTGCTTTTATGGAACAGCAGGTAAGGCTGCTGAGCCCGGAGTGGGAAGCACAGGAGAGTAACGAGGGAGAGCAGTAGCAGAGTTTTCGGCATAGTTGGCAATGTAGCAAGAGATATTTATTGAAATGGCATTTCGATCCACTTGCCACCCATCGAAAGGACATTATCCTCCGGAAGCAGCCTTGTTGGTGTTTTACCGCTGACCTGCGGGCACGATTCCCACCAGGGCCAATACTATTTTCAGGGTGGGTGCAAGTGCCGGTGAATATCAGGCAATGACCACCAACTTCATTTTTCCCTTGATTTTAAAGACCCTTCTGAAGATGACATGACTTAAAACGCCGGCAGCAATCAGAGAGCTGCCCAGGATGATCGTGTTTCTGTCGGTTTCATAATTGTTCAGCAAATCGAGCCCCAGATAGGCAGCACCGGCAATAGAGCAGAGCCTCGACAGCTTGAACCGCAGGGCAAACCAGATAATGGTTTTGTCGTCCATATATAGGTGGGTGATGTCCTTTGGATCGACTTCATAACCATCGAAGAGTATCAGGCCGTCTTTAAAGCCTTTGATCTGGTCGGTTACCTTGAAATCGTTGTCGTTGATGCGAAAGGCGATCACTTCTCCTGCGTAATATTTGGCTTCCCTTATCCTGCTTTTATGAAACAACAGAAACGGCTGCTGGGCAAGGCATTCTGACGCAATGACAAATATAAAAAGCAGGGCAAGCAGGTGTTTGACCATGAGCCAAGACAAGATAAAAGAAGGGGAGCAAAAGCTCCCCTGTGGTTTTAAATATTTCGGCGCCCCCTTCTTATCCGCACTATGATTACGATTATGAGGATAATCAGCACAAAAGGCCATAACTCCACCGTCCAAACCATAAAGCCCAGGAACTTGGCCCAGCCTACGCCAAAGCCACTTCCTACTTTATAGAAAAAGCCAAAGCCCTCGGAGTCGGTCTGGTAGAAGTTGATCCAAAGTGTGGCAAACTTCACCCTGTTTTGCAGGTAGTTCATGCGGCCCTGCATCGATTCAATGTCCGTTCTCACCTGGCCCAGCTGTGCTTCGATGGCCACCATGTCGGTGACCGTTTTGGCTTGCTTAAGCAAATCGATATAGCGGGTTTCCAGCTCTTTTTTGGTTTTGAGCCGGGTTTCCACATCCACATACTCCTCTGTCACATCGATGGCGTTCACATTTTTGTTGTCCACCTTGCCGGCGTACGAAGAAATAGCCGCCATAAATACTTCGAACTTGTCGTCGGGAATGCGAACGGCCACGCTCTGCTCTATCATGCCTTCGTTCTTGTACATGTTTTCGTTGAAAACATAGCCGCCGTAAGCTGTGACTGCTGAGTCAAGGAATGTGCGTGTTTTTCCCACGTTTTCAGTTTTGAAACGCATGTTGCCTTCCCTGATGAGCTTGCGCTCAATGGTGTTGGGGGCGTCGCCAGAGTGCATTTGGGGAGCCTCTTCAGCAGCAGCCATCTTGCGATCGGCGGCAGGAGCCATTTCGCTGCTGAAACCCATGGGTTCGCCGCCGGAGTTGTTGTTGCCACATTGCGTGAATAAAAGTACCAGCGCCAGGCCGGTCAGTTTGATTGTGTTGTTCATCTTTATTTTGTGTTTGAGCAATCTCTGGCATTTTTCATGCCATGAGCCGTACCTTTTATTTTTTTATTTCCTCTGGCGACACTTCTCTCTGCACAGTGTATCCCCAGAAACCGATATTGCCAGTGCCTTCTTCCTGGCCTGTGTTGTCAAACCACCAATCCATGTCATTTTCTACGTCTTGAGGGCCGCCGTCGAGGATTTCAATAGTGGAGCCAGCGAAGCCGCTAAATTCCGTTACCTTCCACGACCACATGACATTTCGGAGCAAGTCTTTGTTGAGGTAGGTTTCCGTGCCATCGGTTGCCGCCACTTTAGCCACAACCAGCCTGTCCAGTGCTTCGTTGTTTCTATCAGCAACGATCGCCCTTGCCTTTGCAATGTCTTCGGCGCTGGAAAGTGGCAAGATGTAGGAGTCGCCCTTTTCGGCGCTAAGCTCAGTGACCAGAAAGAAGACGGTGGTTTCGTTTCTGGGAATGTCGTCGTCGGTTACTCCGCAGCCTGCAAGTGCTAGTCCGCTCAGAAGTAAGATGAAAAAGTGCCTGATACTCATAATGAATTTAATGTTTGAGCGATAGGACACGGGGAAGTGGAAAGGAGTTGGGGCCGCTAGTGAAAATAGGCAGCGCTTTACCTCATGGAATTACATCCAGGCAACACCACAACTGTTGATCTATTCGAAAATATCGCCCACTGTCAGGTTGATTGCGGAAAGCATGCCGCATTGAACATGATCGCTGCCGGAAAGTCTGGCGGCAGACAGGTAATGGCCTTCTGGGTTGAGAAGAAAAATCTCCACGATGTTGTCGTTAGGGAAAACCAACCAATACTCGTTGACCTTATGTTCCCTGTAAAGCTCGAATTTGTCTTTGAGATCTCTTGATGCTGTGGATCGAGAAAGGATTTCAATAATTAGGTCAGGGGCACCTACGCATCCTTTCTCATCGAGTTTGCTGGCGTCACACACGATACAGATGTCGGGCTGTACCACAGTGAATATCTTTTTGTCGTCATCTCCTGGGTTATCGGGCAGGCGGACGTCAAAGGGTGCATGGAATAGGTTGCATGATTTGTTTCTAATATGGGGGCCTATATGGCTTATAAGATTGGTGCTTATCAGTTGATGCCGTGTCATTTGACCAGCCGACATCTTGAAGATTTTTCCTTTGATGATCTCCACTCGTTCCTCGAAAGCCCACCGGAGATAGTCGGCATAGGAATAGGAGGCTTCGGGATCCAGTAAGGTGAAGTCTTCTATGCGTTCTTCGGGGAATGGGTATTCTTTGGGCATGGTTGAAATGCTCTAAGCGCCCTAAAGCCGGGCGGGCTCTTACTTTTTTTTAGACAAAAAGTAAGCAAAAGTCATGAAAAAATTAACGCACGGCCCAAAAACCCTCACCCCTCCACCATTTTTTCCCCTCCCTCCAGAGCGAGAGCTTCAGCGAACTAAGATTGTTAAAGAAAACTCAGTTGTGTTCCAAACCAATAGTGAAGTAGGTTTCCAAGACACTGGCTTGTTACTAGCTGTCAATGAGTTTCGTAGGTTAAAGAGAAAAGAAAAACTGGTTCAATGCGTCCCGCTTGGACCTTTTTCTTTTCTCTTTAACCTCTTTATTAATTAGCCCTTCCTCTCTGGCCGCTTTCTTGGCTCGTCTACTTTTAGTTTGGTGGTGGAAGTTTCTCCGCCCTGGCTAATGGTCACCGTGTAGGTGCCTGGTACCAGGTAGGTCTTGCCATTGTCAGCCTTTTTCACCGCTTTGGCTTTTTCTTCTCCCAGCTCTGCTTTCAGCGCTTCAACTTGTGCATCGGTCACTGTCAGGTCATAGTCATAGTAATTAAGTCCCTTTTCTGCTTTCACAGTGGCCTCGAATACCTTGGTGCCCTTGTCTGAGGTGAGGGTGAGTGCTACATCACCCCCAGCTTTCGCATAGAAGGGCAATGTTTGGCTCGGCTCATTCAAAGGTCTCCATTGGCTGAAGCCTGGCATGCCCCAGCGTTCGCTGTGGGTTACCTTGTCGGTGTCGAACAAGTGCAATGCTTTGGCCAGCACGTCGCCAGTCAGCATTTGCAGGTGGGCCACATTGCCAATGTAAATCGAACGGCCGTGGGTCCCAACGATCAGGTCTTTTTCCCTTGGGTGAATGGCCAGGTCGTGCACAGCCACGTTGGGCAGGCCACCATCAAAGGCCATGAAGCTGGCACCTCTGTCTACCGACACATAGAGGCCGTGGTCGGTGCCTACGTACAGCACATTTTCATTTTCAGGATCTTCCCTGATGATGTTCACAGACTCCTTGGGCAGGTTGGTGCCAAGCTTCTTCCAGGTAGCACCATAGTCTTCCGATACATAAACCAGCGCATCAAAGTTGTCCCAGCGGTAGCCGTTGAGCGAGGCATACACCCGGCTTTCTTTGTGTTTGGAAGGCTCCACATTGCTCACCCAGTAGTTCTGTGGCAGGCCACTCACAATCTTTGTCCAGCTGTAGCCACCGTCTTTGCTCACATGAATCAGCCCGTCGTCGCTGCCGGTGTAGAGTAGTCCGAAGCGTGTGGGGGACTCGGCAATCACAGTCAGGGTGCCGTAGCTTACATTGCCTTTTTTTCCGCCGTTGGTCAGGTCGCCGGAAAGGGTTTCGAAGTTGTCGCCCTGGTCCATGCTGCGGTGGAAGCGGTTGGAGCCCATGTAGAGCACGTCCTGGTTGTGGCGGCTGAGAAAGATAGGCGTTTCCCAGTTCCAACGGTAGGGCCGCTCGCCCAGCTCATGCGATGGCGTGATGCGCTTGCGGTTTCCGGTTTGTGAGTTGCCCCTTATGTAGTTACCAAACTGCAGTCCGGTGTAGTATGTCAGGTTGTCTCTGAAGTCGACCTGCACCTGCATGCCGTCGCCGCCGAAAATGGATTTAAACGGATACTGACCTTCTGCCTGCCAGCCGTTGCTATATTCGTAGTTGCTTGGCCCCATCCACACGCCGTTGTCCTGAAGGCCGCCGTACACATTGTAAGGCGTGGCCATGTCGTAGGTCACAGAGTAGAACTGCCCCAGCGGAATGGGGTTGCACTTGTTCCAGGTTTTGCCGTCGTCGTAGGAAATGTTGATGCCGCCGTCGTTGCCGAGAATCAAATGGCCAGAGCGGTTTGGGTTCACCCACAGGGCATGGTGGTCGCTGTGTACGTTGTCGTTGTCGAGCGACTCCCAGGTTTTGCCGCCGTCCAGTGAACGAACGATGGGCACACCCATGGTGTAGATGTGGTCAGGGTCTTTGGCGTCGATGCGCACCTGCCCAAAGTAGTAACCGTAGCTGTACACCAGGTCTTCGATGTAACCTGCGTGTGTTTTGAACCATGTTTTTCCACCGTCGTTGGAGCGGTACATTTCCCCGCCTTTCACTTCGGTGTCGAACAGGAGCGAATTGGCGTCTTCAGTGTATTCTACCAGGTCGAGCGGTTTTACCTTGCCTGCTTCCACGCCTTTCTTAATGTCGGGGGCATTGTACTTCTGCGGAAAACGGTTGGCGTCGAGGTAGGCGTTAATGTATTTGTTGTCGAGGGCCAGAAAGTCGGCTGTAGAGATGCTTCTCAGCAGGTCTTTGGACACCTTAGCTTCTTCCTCTTTCTTTTCTTCTTTGTCCCGGAAGTCCTGATTATCGAGCATGGCATACACGATGGACGGATTGGATAAAGACACTTCCAGGCCTATGCGTCCTACACCTTTGGTAGTAGGGAAGCCACTTGCTTCGGTATTGATTTTTGCCCAGGTACCGCCACCGTCGGTGCTTTTGTACAAACCGGAGCCTTCACCCGCACCGTCGAAGTTCCAGGCTTTGCGGTCTTTCTGCCAAAGGGCTGCGTAAAGAATGTCGGCGTTGGAAGGATCTTTTGCCAGCTCAATAGCGCCCGACTTGTCGTTGCTGAACAGTGTCTTTGTGTAGGTTTTTCCGCCGTCGGTGGTTTTGTAAACGCCTCTCTCGGCATTGTCGGAATAAAGGTGACCAAGGGCTGCCACCCAGAAGGTGTTGGGGTTGGTGGGGTGCAGAATGATTCGGCCAATGTGATGACTTTCTTCGAGGCCCAGGTGGATCCAGGTTTTGCCATTGTCGGTGCTTTTGAAGACGCCATAACCAGAATAAGAAGAACGGCTGGAGTTGTTTTCGCCCGAGCCAACGTAAATGGTTCCGGTGCCCCAGTCGACAGCTATGTCGCCTATCGACATCACAATTTCATTTTGGAACATGGGGTCAAAGCTGATCCCGTTGTTTTTTGTTTCCCATAGGCCACCCGAGGCATAGGCCACATAAAAATGGGTAGGGTCGGAGGGGTCTACTTCTATGTCATCCACACGGCCGCTCATTACGGTGGGGCCCACGTTGCGGAAGGGAATGTTTTTCACCAGCGAATTTTGCTGAAGTGTCAGCCTTTGCTGGTAGCCCTGCCAGCGCTCTGCGGCGGGTGTTGCTTTGGGCACTATTTCGGCGGGAGTAGCCTTTTTTCGCTGTGCCCATGCTGGTAAGGCCAGGAAAAGGGTTAGCGATAAAGCGATCAGTAGTTGTCTGTTGTTCATTTGAATCCTCTTTTTTTGCACTATTTAGCTAAAAGTAGGCAAAGGTGAAATGGGAATAGTGGTAAGTGGGGTGATGTTGAATGTGGATAGATGGGCAAATTGACTATCTTTAATCAGGTATCGACTACGGAAATGCGAAAAAAAGCTGTTTAACCCACACAATTACACAAACTGCCCCATGATGAAAACGATGACTTGCCGACAGTTGGGAGGCGCCTGCGACAAAGCCTTCCAGGCTGCCACGTTCGACGAAATAGCTCAACTAAGCAAAACCCACGGCACTGAAATGTTTAAAAAAGGAGATGCGGCCCACCTCGAAGCCATGCAGGTCATGAGCGAGCTAATGAAGTCGCCGGACAAAATGAAAGCCTGGTTTGAGGCAAAGAAAAGGGAGTTTGAAACGCTTCCTGATCATTTGTAAAACTGCACGGCGGCTTGTGCGCCTCGTTTCTTGATTCCAATCAAGTGCCCTTTTGGGAGGTAGCGTATAAATTGCCTGAAAAAAAGACATGCTCACTTCCGTTGTTCCAAAGCTTCCTTTTATCAATAAGCAGCTAACTGTTGATTTCTATGTCAATCAGCTGGGCTTTACGCTGCGGTCCGACTATGGCGACTACCTGATCATGGACAAGGACGGCGTGGAGCTGCACTTTTTTTCCTTCCCGACTATTGTGCCCGCCAAGTCCGATTTCATGATTTATGTGCGGGTAAGTGAGGGGATTGAAAAGCTCTACGATGGCTACCTGCATAGTATGCCTACCTTTCGGGTAACGCCTTTACTGACACAGCCCTGGGGACAAAAGGAGTTTTCGATCAGCGACCCAAATGGCACGTTGCTCACTTTTGGGCAGGCATGGCGTTAACCATTTTACCAACCACCAGTAGCTGACTTTTTTATTTTCTGAAAAAAATATTTGCGCAGTTAAATAGCTGCATGTATATTTGCAGTCAAATAGCTGCATAAATGAAAACAAGGCGAGATATTTTCCAGGCAATAGCTGACCCTACACGGAGGGCCATTTTATCGTTGGTGGCTTTGCAGGCCATGACCCCCGGTGCCATTGCTGACAGCTTTGAGTCATCGAGGCAAACTATTTCTAAGCACATACAAATTCTCACCGAGTGCCAGTTGCTCACGCAGGAACAGTCGGGCAGGGAGATACACTATCACTTCAACGCCAACAAAATGAAAGAAATAGCTGAATGGCTTCTGCCATTTGCACAGTTGTGGGACGACAGGTTTAATAAGTTGGAGGCCGTAATGAAACAACACAAACCCCAGTAAACAAGATTGTATGGAACGAAAAACAAAGATTCACGCCGAAGAGGGCAAGCAGGAATTGCTGATCACGAGAGAATTTGATTTACCATTGGAGCTGCTGTTTAAAGCCTATGTAGAGCCCGAAATTGTGGAACAATGGATGGGAACGAAGGTGCTGAAGCTTGAAAACAAAAAGCACGGCAGCTGGCAGTTTGAAACCACCGACCCTATGGGAAACAAGCATGGGTTTAATGGAACAATCCATGAGTTTGTGCCGGATCAGAAGATCACAAGAACATTCGAAATGGAGAATGCGAGTTTTGGTGTTCAACTGGAGTTTTTGGAGTTCGAGCAACTCACCGACGCCACCAGCAAACTCACCATACACGTCGTTTACAGGTCGGTGGTCATCCGGGACCAGATATTGCAGCTGCCGTTTGCGCAGGGTGTCAATATGGCCCACAACCGCCTGCAGGAAATAGTAGGCCAGAGCTAATCCCTGAAAGACATTAAAACTTACACCCGAACGCATAAAATAACTAATCATGACAGAGACACAACCATCTGCCGGAAAAGCAGGAAAAATCACTTACTGGATTGCCACCATTTGGCTCGCCCTGGGCATGACTTCAACTGGTATAGTGCAGCTGATAAAAATGCAGGAAGAGGTAGAGAAAATGGCTCAACTGGGTTACCCCAGCTACATCCTCACCATACTTGGACCGCTGAAACTTTTGGGAGTGGTGGCGGTGCTTGTTCCCAAATTCCCTCTGCTGAAGGAGTGGGCTTATGCTGGCTTTTTCTTCAATATGGTGGGCGCCATCTTTTCTCATGTAGCTGCCAACAGCGACCCTTTGGAGCTCTTTGGGCCAACGTTGCTGCTGGTGCTGACTGTGGTGTCGTGGTATTTCAGGCCGTCGTCCCGCAAACTTGTATCAGTTGCCTGAGCCGGTAGCGATATGTATGCCTCAGATTGTGTTTTTACTGCCTCTCACCGAGGGCAAACGCATTTAAAACTATTTAACTTTGAAATTCTTCTTTT
>TARA_R110002012_G_scaffold15064_4_pt1 | contig 12762 bp, 5 predicted proteins | sample TARA_R110002012 | Tara Oceans TARA_R110002012 (sample SAMEA4396515) | marine metagenome | biome: Westerlies Biome; feature: [DCM] deep chlorophyll maximum layer (ENVO:01000326); material: water (ENVO:00002006), including particulate matter (ENVO:01000060) such as... | depth 40 m
CATATATATCTTCACCTGGCAACGCTTCCGTGCTAGCCCCAATTGTAGGCTGAACAAAAGATAAAAAATCACTAGAAAGCGGTTGTCTTTTGATATTATAAGAATTAGTGGTGTTAACTGTTGTGCACTTTATCTCAAATGGAAGATTTTTTATACCACTACCCACGGGCACTGTAATTGTAGCGTCAACCTTACTACCGGGATGTATAATATTTGCTACAGAATTTGGACTATATGGTGAAATAGTTATAGTTAAATCTGGGTATTGATATGCGATTTTTCGCAATATTAAAGAATCAGATCCCCTTGACGCGTTTAAATCAATACTGTTATCAGCTCGCCTTATTTCTTTATAAGGAGCATGTTGAGTGCCTGGATTAGCAAGTAAATAAAAATCATAGTCAGTAGTAGAAGTGATTTTAGGAAAAGTTATACTACCTTTATGTGTTCCATTAGGCCCAATAATTTTATTACTTAATTTTACTTCATTAGTTTGAAAAGTTTTTGTTGCAAAGTTGTAGTACTTACCATTACTATCTTTGATTTCTAAATCAAAACTAGCACCCGCGTCGCCTGAAACGTTATATTGTTTTATAGCGCCACCGGCGGGTATATTTAAAAATCCTAAATTAAAATCTTGTATTGTTTTATTAGTCATATTATATTTATTTACTACTTATAGAAACATTGGAACCAACAGAAAACATCTCAGTATTTTTAGAATTATCATCGTTTACAAATTTAACTTCTGCATAATAACCTACTAAATCAGTGGTGTTAACTTCTTTATTTTTAGCAAAAGAAATAAATGAATTTGGAGGCGGTGGAGAAATAAATTGATCGTCATAATTTACTTTTATAGTATTACCTATTATATTTACTATTTCCCCAAGTCTTGTTGTACTACTAACTGTTACAGTTTCTTGTCCACCGTAGCTATGCATATTTTGAGAATAAAACACGCTGTCACCCACTTGCACTGAAGCGTTTAAATCTGAAAACGTTAACGAAATTTGAACTATTGGCATAATTTATTTAGTTTAAATTAATTTATTAATATCTACACGCCACCACTACCACCACAAACTACTTGACAAGCACTTTGTGTTGCATAAGTTGTTGGTATTCCTATACCCATAGCTGCTTCACAAGCTGTAGGTTGTACACATGAACCATTCACACAGTTATAACCTAAGTTTGGATTAGGTAAACCAGCAAAAATACAAGAACCATCATCTGTACATGCGGTAGAATCATAATTACAAGCCGTGTCATCTGTACAGCCACTAGTAGCATTTGGATCTAAGTTACACAAAGCCCATGGGAATTCAAAAAGTTTTTGGTTGTCTATGTAACAAGTTCCAACGGTGGCTAGTATATTTAGCTCACTAGCAGAGTATGCACCACCTTGAAGATCGTCCGAAATTGTAAGTCTATATCTTTGAGGATCAACGTTAACTGGAGAAGAATTAGAAGTGTAAACATCAAATTCATAATTATTAGGATCAGCATCTCCACTCCCCCACGTGTAATAACAACCGTTAGTTAAATCACCTGGAGAATTAGCTGCTCCAGCCAATGGGTTATTCCAATACTTTGTATGTACTGAACTCCATTGCACTACACCACCGGCTTGAACAGTTCTTTCTTCAAGTTCTAACTTAACATTGTCAGTCGGATGACCCAGTTGAATGGCTAGTGTGTCAGCATCTCCTTTGTATTGGAACCTTAAAGCGGCATCTATGTTTTGTTGATTAGGTCCTATATAATGTTTTATATGAGCATTTGAATGGGGCGTTCCTTGTGCCGACTCATAATAATAAGGAGCAATTACACCCGCTGGACTAGAAGCTGTTGTCTGTGGATAACTATTATTAGTATCATCTCCTAAGCGTATCATTTCCCACGAATAAATACAACCTTGTTTTATTTCATTAGCATCGCCAGGTGATATATTAGGGTTATAAAAAGGTTGGTTATTATTAGAAGGTGGAGTATTTGCATTTGGATCAAATATACAAGAATCTGGATCCATACAACCAACTATAATTTGATTTCCACAACAAGAGGTGTCACTTCCATTAGGCACCCCAGCACAATCAAGCGTACAAGTAGAACAATAACTAAAATATCCAGAATCTAAACACCCTGAACAAGTCGAATAATCACAACCAAAATTTTGGTTTGCAGCTGGATCATAATTACACGCGTTAGGATCCGTACAACCAGAAACCGGGAAGTTACAACAGTTTGGAATAGTATAAGGAGTTGAATCTATACCATTACCACAAGGAATAGTACACGTCACGTTTTGTGGTGTACCCGTTGTAGCGCCTCCATAACCAGCTGTCCAAGTGTAATTTACAACATAACAACTAGTAGAGAAATTTAAAGGATCTCCTACGTTATCATTATAATTAAGCGAACCTTGAGTTATACAACCAGCACAAGAACTATAATCACAACTACCATCATCTGTATTAGCAAGATGATTATAATTACAAGCTAAACTATCCATACAACCAGGCACAGGATTAACACAGAAACCAGGTTGAGTAGTGTTAGGTGGAGGAGTTAGATTACATGTTGAAAATGGTGGTATTGGGTTGTTAGCGTTATCAACATTTCCAGCTTGCACTTCTAAAACAAAAGAACAACCAAAGTTTAAAGCGTTAGGATCTAAACATCCGGTTATTATACAACTACCATTATCTATAGTAGCTGTTGGATCATAATTATCTGCATACAAAGTAGTACAACCAGTATTATAATCACAACCTCCGGGTTGACTAAGTATAACCGTGTTATACCAATAATCATCCCATGTTGCATTAGGATTAAAGTTATTTGCTGTTGTTCCAGGGTAGTTGCCCACGTTGTAAATAAATTGATAACTAGGCGTAACGTTTTGATATTGATTTTGCACTGGACTACCTACCCACCAATCTTGATTTGAAGTTGCTGAACCACTATAATTTAAATTATTAACAACATCACCATTATCCATACAGCCACCACCAGAACAAGACCCATCTTCTGTTATTCCATAAGATTGGTTGGCTGGTATATACGCGTTTGCTGCGGCTGGGAATGGTACATAGTTTGAAGCCAAACCTATGGTACAGCCATACCACACACAAGTACCATCTTCTGTGTTGATATCAGTTTGAACATCACCAGTTGGCGTGGTATAATTACTCGCCGTTGACTCCATGCAACCATTAATAACCGGGTAACAAGGGTTAAGTGGATCGTTTTGGTTGGCAGTAGGATCATAGTTAAATGCAGTAGAATCAATACAACCAGGAATCCAATACCAACAACTACCGTTATTATAAGTTGCTGTTGGATCATAATTATTTGCGGTAGGGTCAGTACAACCACCATACGCGCAGGAACCATCATCTGTATTTGCTCCTGTGGAATAGTTATCAGCTGAAACATCCATACAACCATATATTATAGGAATACAAGAACCGTCATCAATAACAGCATTAGGATTGTAATTTAACGCCGCGGCATCCGTACAACCTGAAAGTTGAGTAATAGTATAAGTACCAACATATGTTCCTAATCCTTGCATAGCAAAAGAAGCTTGATCAAAATCTGATACAGAAGGTTCTACAATTATACTACCAAATTGATTTGTATTTATTGCTTTACCTTTTATATAGTTAAACCATTTTCCTTCTTTTTCTATAAATTCATTAATACTACCTTTTTGTTTGTTCGTGCTAATATCATCTACAAACCAACCTTTTTTAGGAATACTATTGTAATATTCACCGTCATTTAGATTATTACCCGTGATTGGGTCTTTTATTTTAATTACCCTAGATTGAGTACCTTCGTAGTTTAGTGTTTTAAAAGATTTAATTAAACCAGGGTTTTCATTTAAAATAAGTGTAACGTGGGAGTCTTGCACTTTATCATAAAAAGTATTAAATGTATGTTCGTCGTGATGTACCCAAGCTCTACCTCCTTTAAACGTGTAGTAATTATTTGAGCAACTAATACCGTTCTCAGGAATAAAAGATTTAAAACTAACCCAACCCCTTACGTCTTCTCTAAATGAAAGTGTTTTTTTAGCTTCTTTTAGTGTTATATTATATTCTTTTTGTTTATCATCATAACTACCAATTATACTATTAGTAAGTTTTAAGTTGTCTCTAAACCAATCTCTCATACCGTGATCTGATATAGGAGTCAAACCATCTTTTGATAATCTTAAAACAACTCCACGCGTTTGATCTGAAAAATAAGCTCTATATGCTTCTGAAACAAATGATTCTGGATTTTTAGATATACCATATTCCCCAACAAAAGGAATTGCTTGACCTAAAACATTTGCGGTAGCTACTAATTGTGGATTTCCATCAGCGTTAAATAAAGCATCTTTATTTGCTAGTATTTTTAAAATCTTATTTTCACATAGCGTAACTAAATCTTCATCTCTAGCGTGTAGTTTTTGAATACTTCCATATATAGGATTTATATCTTTAGTTATTTTTTCATAAACTATAAATTGATTTAAATTGTTAATACCTGCTGTAGAATTATATATACCAGAATATATTAATCCAGCTTCTCTATGTTCTTCTTTGTACTTGTTTGCTAAAGTTGTTGAGGCTTTGACCCCATTTGAAAGATACGTTCGATTAAAAGAATCTCTAATTCTATTAGATTCAACTCCATTTCCAAAAGCAAAACAATTATACCAATCTAAAGTATAATTAGAGTTGTATAAAGATTCAAAAAGCACAAGTTCTTTAGTTACTATTCCATTGTAACCACCATCTGCAGCTGAATTAAAATCAATTGCCATTAAAGGCTTTCTAACTTTAACGCCAAATTCCACGCCACTTGGTTTTACAATTTTGATAACATCACTTTTAAAAATCCCTGGTACGGTATTTCCATATTGATCTACACATCCTCCGGGACTTGCAACACAAACGTATTCACTAAGTCTTATTATATTTCCTCGGGTACCAGGATGAGCAGTTACTGTTAATAGACCTGTAGGTTCTGCAGGCCCACTAGTAGGTACATCGGGGTTAAACTCTAAAATACCTTTATTGCTAAGTGTTTTAACTAGAGATCCTATAGGTATAGCTGAATCTATAGTGTCATGTTTTAATTCTATTGGAAAATTTTCACTTATTTCGTAATATATATCTAAATCGCTATCATCTTTTGGCTCTGTTTCCCATATAGCTGGGTTTTCAGGCATGGTCACTTCTTCTTCAACTGGTTTAACAATTTGTAAAGTATAACCAACCGCTTGCATATCCATAGTAGTTCCACCGCCACTATAGTAATTATTAATATTATTAGCAGAGTTTACACTTAAACCGTTCATGGATAATTGTTGAAAAGTTAAAGTGTAAGTGTGAGACGTGTTTGGATTATCAGTAAATATCGCACCTAATGTAGTACCTTCTGAAAACGTACCACCACTATCTACCAATCCTGGTTTAACGGTGTTATAACCACCTAAGAATATTACATACTCACCAGCTTGAGTATCAAGCTCTATACGTGTAACTACAAGTGGATGGTGAAGGAAATTACTACTATCAAAAATATCAGTATCAGCACATGTTCCATTTTCAACACGAGTTAGTCCTAAGCCCGTGCTTGCGTTTATATTAAACAGCTCACCAGTAGTGGTGTCTATTGTGTCATCAAACATTGTCTCATCAACTCTAATAATATTACCAGAAAATCCACCAATAAGAGCTGTTGCGGTAGCGGTGCCATTATAAGAGGTATTAATCTCGCGACCACCAGGAATAATTCCTTCTATACCCCCATTTGTTGGATCCCAACTCATAGCAGGTTCAAAAACTATTTTTCTATTTCTAGTATAATTCTCAGAGGTATAAGTATATGGTTCATATTTGCTACTAACCTGAGAAATTTGTTCATTTGGTTCTTTGGTTTTAGTACTAAATCTAATTTTATTAGCAAGACCTACTTGTTCTGATATAGTGTAAACTTGACCGTTAGGATCTTCTGACCATCTAAATTGTATGCCTGGTTCAAGACCCTTTAGTAGTTTTATTTCTTTTGTATCTTCCCACTCACTTCTATTGGTTAAACGCCAAAAAGTTCTCATTGGATCTCCATGACCTCCCCAATGACATAGATCTTCACCGTCTATACTTCTGTCAGTTTCTGCAAATATTGGCCCAATACCAATATCCATTCTACCAGCAAGTCCATGAGCAAAGTTTTCAATACCATAAGAACTGTGAAACCCACTTCTTCCTAAATCAGTTGTTTGCCCAAATGGTGTCCACCATGTACCATAATCTAGTGTACCGTGGATATGACCACTAACATGCGTTCCAGCATCTAAAAATACAACGTCTTCATACCCATCAAGTTTATTATCAGTTTCGTGTTTAAAGTTACGCATTTCACTATCATGCGCTATATTAAAATACAAATCAGATCCATACAATCCCTGTGATGCTGGTGAAAAATTCTCACCAAAACTTATCGCGGCTCCTAATTCTCCACCTATAGTAGAGCCTTTCCAGTATAAAACTTGAGGAATACCAGGTTGCCATGTGCCAAGCGTGGTGTATTCAGAGGATTTTGGATTTGCTTTTGGAACTTGATTAGTTGCGTAATCATCATCTGGATCTTCTACGTAAAAAATTGTAGCAACGTTATGTTTAAAATAAGCTCTCCATTTTTGAAAATGTCTTTCTGTTCTATCTTTTACCCCAGCTGTATCTCCATCTAAAAACGCATTTCGAAACGCTTGACCCTGCGTGTCGTTAGCCTTATCATTTTCATCATCCCAATCTGTATTCGCCAAAGGATTAAACCAAACTGGATCCACTATATCTTTCCAATAATTATCATTATCAAAAATTTTATAACCATTTCTACTGTGTTTATCTCCAGAATCTGAAAACTCAGTTAGATAATATACTTTTTTATGCTCTATAACGTTGTAATCTGTTATCTCTGGACTACTAAAAGAATTAGCTATATTAACGTTAAAAACTTGATCAGCAAATATTTTAACAAAAAACATACCATCAAATTTAGCGCTATTTTTAACTTTACTTTTATAAAAACGTACTTGGATACCAGCTTTAAAATTTTGAGGTGTACTACAAGCACCTGTATACACATCAACATTACCACATAAATCTTCCTCTTCAAAAAAACCATCTATAGTAAAACTATATGCATCATCTCCAAAACCTACACTTGTTATCTCGTATTTTTTAGAAGTTCTATTAGCGGCTATATTATGAAACTCTACACTTAACTCTTCATCCATTTCATGTATTTGAGCTAAACTAGAGCCGAATAACCTGTCTTTTTGACACTCAAAAGTATTACCACCTATAAGTGGGCATGCTTCGTTATCAATAAACAATATGTTGGTGCCACTATCTTGATTAAGTTTACCTATGATTTGAGTTTCGGTTTTTATAGAATCTGGAGCCTCTGCTTCTATTGCTAATACTTTATATCTAGCTTCTTCAGCTACTAAATCATTAGATTCTATACCCTTTTTTAAGATAAGATAGGTATCTATATCAATTTTGTCTCTATCAGAAGATTGAAACGCTAACCAAACATTATCGTCTTCAGTTTCGTAAAATCTACCCATAGCTAGATTGTAATACTCACTAGAAGTTTCTTTTATAAAAAACTTGAAATACTCCATGTCATTAGGAATATTACTACCTTTAAACCCTACTTTTATTTTATTTTTATTTTTAGCGGCGCTTTTATCCACTCTAAATTCTGCAGATTTATTTGATACTACCGGTGTTTCCCTACCATATCTATCAACAAATACAACTCCTAGTTTGTAATCTCTTAATGATTTTACTGATTGTATACTTTTTCCTAAATCTAAAGATACTATACTATGTTTAAATTTAGGTGCAATTTCTTTGTTGTCAGTAGTTAAATTATATCCTTGAGTATAATTACCATATACTAATCTATTACCAATTATTTCTTGCGCTAAAGCTGTTTTAGGTACGTTATCATAATGTCTAAATACTTGGTTTTCAGGTAATATAGCGTGGATTGTATCGTTATTTATTGTAAACTCTTTAAGATCCCACGCGTTAAGATTACTAATATCACTTTCAGATTCATCATTTGGTCTAATAGTTTCTACTACATATATCTCAGGACTTTTGTCGTCTTTATATAATATATCTATTTCAGTAACATCCTTAGGCATGTCTTGTGATATAAAACCCCTTACTTTTACATCTAATAATCTATTAGTCATACCTAAATTATATCCTTTTTTAGCGTGGTAGTCAAAATTCCCAGGTAAAAAGGCAACTTGAGTAAACGGAGCAAAAGTAGAATATTCTCCATCTTCATATTTGTATCTATAAGAAAATCTAGGAAATTTAAATTCAAATAATTTATTATCAACTGGGGTAAAAATATCAACTAAAAAATTAATATTACCAACGCTACTAGTAGCAACGGGCGCTGCGCCAACTATTTCTTTTACAATAATTTGAACATTCGCAGGGCTCCCTGGTGAAGCATCAAGTTTATGTGTAAAACCATCAATAGTTAACGTACCTCGTATAACATACTCACCACCACTAATAGGCATATGTGGAATAGTGTTATCCTCATTAAATTGTCTTATTACTACATCTTTTCCTGGTGCCCATCCGCCAGACGCTAAATCAAAAGTGTCATTGTCATGTTCGTCAAGCTCTATATTTATAACAAATTGAGAATTATTCCAGTTACCAGGTTTATCCCATCCATCTGTATTTAAACCTCCAAAATCATGCCGTGTAAAACCATAACTACTGTCAAATGAAGATTGGCCCGCAACCGGGGAGATAGTCATTTGTGCCCCATGTGATTTACCAATATCTCTACCAGTGTTTAGCTGCAGATCTAAACTAGATTTTGGAGAATGTTTTATAACGGTAACGTGATCTTTACGAATTGGTATATCCCAATTAAAATTAAGTTTTAAACCAGCGGCTAAACTAACTCCAAGATCTTCTGATATTAAAACTTCATTTGGGTCCGTACCATCTGGATCTATTTCTAAAACTGTAACGTGTTTAGATTTTAAATCATCACAAACACCACCTATTGCGTTTTCACAAGTTACTCTTTGACCAACTTCTACGCCCTCTGCTTTAACGAGGCTTATTCTATCACTATAAACAGTTGCAATATTTGACACTTCACATATATTATCATAAGTACTATCATATGGACTTATATCTGCAACTTCATTTATAAGTTTAGTATGAATATTACCACTTGGATCAGTTCCTTTTATAGATCTAGATATGTTTATTTTTTTAGGTTCACTAAACCCGTCTGTCCAAAATAACATATCATCAATAATATTAATACCTGTTATTTGCCTATTAGGATTAAGTTCTAAAACCTCACTAACAAAGTTAATATGAGTTATTAAACTAGGAAGTGGCTCCCAACCTGGATTATCATCTTGCCACTGTGCTATACCTGCAGGTCCTATATCAATAGTTGATGTAAAATTTCCGTTTGTACCGGTTTTATTTTTCATCTTAGGGCTATATAATAATGTATATAAAACTGCTTGGTTAATATTTGAGCATGATAAACCAATCTCATAATGTGATCTTAATTTACCATCATTATCAGTCCAATTAGCTATTAACTTTTTGCTTGCAACATAAATAGGATTATCAAGAATAGTTGAATAATCAAAGGGAAGTTTGCCATCCATAATACCCCATAACTCAAGTTTATCACCAATTCCAATATCTTTACCGTCATATATTTCAAGTAGTGGCTCATCCATATTATAACCTAAACCATGAGATACAAAAGGAAATACAGGTTGTGGTGCCGCAGCATAACCTTCATTAATCGCTAAATTACGTTGCGATGTTCCCGCAGCATTCTCATTTCCACTAAATATAGTAGTAGTAACACCCGCGTCATCAACAAAAACAGGGTCAAATGGGTTTTTTGTATTGTCTTTTGGTTTAGTATAAATTCTATATATACCTTCTTTTCTTTTTTTTGTCAAAAAATCAGAGTGAAATATTGACGTTTGCGTAGATCCCCCTTGCCAATTATAACCTTCAACAACGTATATTTCTGGATTAGAATCTATTTGTACGTTTTCTTCATTAAAACCAAATGCACTTCGAAAAGTATCTTGAGCTGTAAACCAATATATATAACCATTTTTTTCATCAGCAATAGAACCAATACATTTAGATCCTTTGGCTATTTTCTTTTGGTCCAGCATTTGATCTAGCTTATTACCAAGTATGTTTTGAATAGTACCAATATCAGAACCTTCTGAGGTTGATACTTGTATATTCATAGCATCACGATATTCTCCCATTGGGACAATTCTTTCATCAAAATCCTTGTTCATTTTACCAGCGGTAAAATTTCGCTTCATTTCAGCCATGAATTAGTGTTTTATTTGTTTTGATTTACCTCTTAAAATTTGAGTGATTTCTTCTAATTTAATATTTGATAGTCTTAACTTAGCTGTTCTTGTAGTGGCAAATCTTTCTCTTTTAAATCTTCTTACTTGGTGCTCTGGGACATTGGCTCTACCAGCTAACATAGCATAAGAAATCCATTTGTACATTGCTTCTTCAGCAAATTTATGAACCTGCATTTCAGAATCCGTACCGAGACTATCGCTTATATAATCTAATATTACAGTTTTTCCACTAATATTAGAACTAAAATGAATTTTTCCAGAAACACAATCTATATAAAAAGATCCGTTAACTTGAGCGTGCTGTGGATCTAAACCAAATCTTGACCCTTCAGCCGGCCAATAAGTGTCATCTTGATAATCGTCTTGGTTTTCAGATGGAGTTGACGACTTGTAATTATCCCAAGTATCTGTATCCGCGTTTAATGAAATAAAAGTTATTTCACCACCAGATGCTACTGCTGTGTCAGGTAGTTGATCTACAACTATTGTTGTATCAAAAATATTTGTTACAACAGTTCCTATTGGAAAGTTATCATGAGAAACTATCATGCCAATTTCAATATCTGTTAATTCAGATGCAGTACCTGTTATTTTATAATTCGTAATATCCCAAGATAAATTTTCAACTATATGTGAAGATTTTTGAGGTAAAATTAAAGAGCCATCTGTTTTTGTAAAAGTTAAGGTTGTACCTGTGTTACTTATATTAGTAGAAGTTCCAGGAATTAGTGGTATTACATCAACTCCGTTTGGATTTTGCATTTCTACTGTTGTTATACCACCACTATTGGATACCGCACTAACAACGGTAAGCACTGGAATATACGAACCACTAACATGCATGCCCACTACTACATCTTTATACTCATCGTCTAAAACCACGCTATTAGATCCAGAGACTAAAGCTCCCACTGCTTGTAGTGTAAAATCTCCATCTGAATCTTGAAGTGGATTAAATGATGGATTAGAAGTTTTACTCGTTGGATATAGCACATGTTTTATACCAACCGAATCTACCCAAGATATTTTTGTGTAGTTAACGTAATCTTGTGGTAACGTCATTTGTAATGTTGCTGGTACTGTAATTTCTTGTGATTTACAGGATTTAAAAGTATCAAAAGATAATTCGGCTAAAGCTCTTTGAGCGTGAAATGCAACGTCCAATCTATTTGCCTGGGTTATAATCTTATCTTCTCCAACATAAACAGCAATAAAATTATTTATAATACTATCTAAAGAAGTAAATTGATAATTACCATGATCATTTCCATTGTAATATTCTTGTTGCGTAACGTTATCTAATAATCCCATTTATTTATTATTTTTCTTGTTGTACTTGTGACGTTTCTAGTCCGTGTGCTCCCGCTACTAATTGATCTTGTTGTAAAGTAAATCCAGCAAGTTTTAATATTTTATATATTAACTCGGATTGATCTGAATGATGTAATTCGAAGTGTGTTGTTTTGTTAGGATTACTATCGTATAAAGCTTTGCCTTCCATAACAAAATACCCCCAACTTACTTGCTTAGGAGTTCTTATATAGGTGGCCGCAATATTATTTGTTATTATAGCGGGATACACCATTATTCTTTTGTTTCTCCTAACATAAACAGGTCTAGATAACGTTGGCTCTGTTAATTTTGATTTACCATAAGTTACTAATTCACCACGATCAATCTCTTGAACCACAATATCATCTAAATCTCCCATTCCATATAATACTGTTCCTAATCTCCACAAATCTGTAGTAGTTGATGATGACGATGGATAAGAAAAACCACCACCACTATATGTTAATAATACTGGTCCGGTATCAAATATTTGAATTTTCTCGTTTAATATCTTTTCTAAATCAGAATATTCAGTTTCATTAGCCGGCATTCTATTTACTTTATTTTTATCATAAAAATATTGCTCGAATATTTCCAGTTGTGCTTGATTTGCAAGTAGATTGAACTCTTGAGGTGTTATATATCCTCTTTGCTCTTTATCCGCCATCGCTAATACGGTTTGGTATACTCTATCAATATTTATCATGTCTTATTTATTTATTGTAAGGAAACAATCTATTTAGTGTTTCTTTTCTTTTTCCACAGTTACAAGGTTTTTTAGTTATTTTACTAACTGTATCTACGACTTTTTTTATCCCTGTAGCTTTTGTAATTTTTTCTATTGAATCGCCTAATCCTTTTGATTTATTTTTCATATAATTAAATTTTTGCAGTTTGCAATCGCCCCGTAGAGCGACTGCATCTACAAGTGATTATTA
>TARA_R110002012_G_scaffold114559_4_pt1 | contig 12754 bp, 6 predicted proteins | sample TARA_R110002012 | Tara Oceans TARA_R110002012 (sample SAMEA4396515) | marine metagenome | biome: Westerlies Biome; feature: [DCM] deep chlorophyll maximum layer (ENVO:01000326); material: water (ENVO:00002006), including particulate matter (ENVO:01000060) such as... | depth 40 m
TGTCTCTAAAAAGTGGGGCCGTTTTCGGGGAACAGGTGTGCTAATAAACGACCACGGCCAATGGAAAATCGCCCACTACGCTATGTCAGTGCTAGTGCCGAACGAAGCATGGGAAAAGGTCGCCGAAATTAATATAAAAACCTTTGCGGAGCGGGCAAATAAATAGCCTTAAACTGGCCTTTAACGGTGAAATTATCAACTAAATTAGTATTTAACTCAGCAAATAATGAAAAGAAGCAGGGCATATTCTTGCTATTTTGCTGCGATAAAATAATCTCTGTTTAGTTTATTGCAAATCAAAAGTGTTTAGTATTTACTAAAAAAGTAGCGTTCAAAACGCTTCAACATGAGTGATTTTGTTTCTTGCTACTTTTTTAGATATATATACTTCAGTTCGAAGCCAATATTTTTAATTGCCTAGAGTCAGAACAAAAATTTCGATCTCTACCACGTAATTTCACTAATTTTTTGTGACGTTTTGTCGCATTTTTACAGGACATTTCCCTCTCAATATTTACGTATTTTGGGAGTATTTTTTGTGTTGGTTGATTTCAACCGTGTAAAACAGCGAGGATTAGAAATGCAAGAAGACTTAATAGATAAAAAATCTATCCTTTCGGTTTTTTCAGAGTGCAAGTCGTCCTTAGCTAACGTGGTGCGACGATACGTTAAAAAAGAATACGAGTTAGAAGATATCCTACAAGAGGCCTTCGTAAAGACTTTTGTCGCAGATAGAAAAAATCAAATAAAATTCCCTAAGTTGTATTTATACAAAACCACAAAAAACTTAGCGATCCGTGAAAATAGTAAAATTTCGACCCGAATCACTGAATATATAGAGGATTCTAGTGAGTCATTACTCATTAGCAAAGAACAAGATGCTTTTGCCCATTTATCGGAGCAACAAGAAAAAGCATTATTGCTAGCCGCTTTAAATTCGCTACCAAAACAGTGCCAAGAAGTAACGCGATTAAGGTTAATAGAAGGAGTTAGGGTAAAGGATATTGCGCTCAAATTGAACATTGCGGTTAGCACCGCAGAGAAGCATATCGCAAAAGGGTTAGAGCGCTGTGATGATTACATTACTAGACAGCAGGAAATAGGATTCACTAAGCAAAGTGATATCGAACGAAATATGAATCAAAGAAAGAGTAAATAGGAATGACTCAGGTAGTTAAATTTCCGAATGATAAAGAAAGAGTAAAGCGCGAAGCAAGTGAATGGATTGCCCGTATGGAACGAGGTGAACTTACAGCCTCAGATAAAACTGAATTAAATGCTTGGCTAGCAATAAGTCCGGAACATGAAAAACAGCTAAAGCGACTTGCACAGTTATGGGACAAAATGTCAGAAATAGGACAGCGTTCCTCACATCAACAACGAACAACCGAAAAAGAGAAAAAGCGTTCTTTTTTTGGTCAGAAGTTTGCTGAACTATCCTATAAAACAGCGGCCTTTGCCGCATTGGTGTTGGCGATTCCGATTATTTTTTATTTGCAGGGTTCACTAGAGAACGCCTCAAAGAATGACCAGTACTTCACGAAAATTGGTGAGCAAAAGAGTATAATTCTCACCGATGGTTCGGAGCTTTTATTAAATACCAATAGTATTGTTGAAGTGAATTACACTCGTAAGCAGCGAAATATCACTCTTTTTCAGGGAGAAGCTAATTTCGATGTAGCTCCTGACAAAAGCAGGCCTTTCACCGTAAAAGCAGGAACAGGGGACGTTCGTGCATTAGGTACTAACTTTTCAGTGCGTCTTGAAGGCAATTCGGTCAATGTTTTAGTATCTCATGGAACGGTAAGAGTCAGAGCAAATGACAATATTGATGCAACTCATCACGCAAACAACCCTGCTCATCAAGACAAAAATCAAGTCATCGTTAGTGCGGGTAATAACGTGGTATTTGATGATATTGAAGTCGAGTCTGTAGAACAAGAAAGCGATAAATCTATTGCAAAAAAACTCTATTGGAGAAAAGGTTTCCTGTCTTTCGATGATGAGCCGTTATCTGACGTAGTAGCTGAGTTATCGCGTTACACCAAGCTAAATATTGTTATTGCAGACAAATCAATACAAGCGATGAAGGTGGGTGGATTTTATCCCATAGATAACCTCGAGACTGTTTTTACTACATTGGAATTAAACCTTGGTTTAAACGTTAAGAAAATGAGTGGTGGGTATTACTACATAACGAATCCGAACAGCTAATCATATTCTCAAGCACACTATTTCTAGTTATTTCGAAAAAAAGTAGAGGATTTTTCTTTTTCATTACTCTTTATAGAAAGGTTGAGCTACAGCCAATGATTTGCTGTGAATGCTTCGTTGGAAAAAGTTGCAGTTCAATCTGAAGTTGGGAAAACATTGATTCGAAAGATACTAAACTTTGTTGCAATTACATTGCTCGTTTATAAGTCAACTTTTGCTTTAGCGAAAGATGATTTTATAGAACAGAAAATAACGACTGTGTATTTTGACATTCCTGAAAGATCTGCCGGAGATGGGCTAAGAAATTTTGCGCAAGCGACTAACTTAGCTCTGATTTTTCCTCAAGCACTTGTGACCTCGGTGACAACAAACAAACTGCGAGGTCAATTTTCAGTTGATGCTGGTCTTATCGCTTTACTTGCAGGGACGGGCCTCAAAGGGACCATTTACGCTAATTCTACAATTGTTGTTGAATCAAGCGCTGATGAACCGAGAACTATAAGTCCCTCTATCAAAGCAGATGATATGAAAACAGCGGCATTAACGAGAAAGACAAAGTCTAGTACTTTGAATAGGAGCGCCCAATTGGGGCTTTCTTCCTCTGTAGAAGATGGATATGAAAATATAGTGGTAACAGGTGTACGGGGAAACCCTAGAACCGTTATCAAAAGCCCTATTCCCATCGATGTTTTCACCAGTGAACAACTTGAACAACAAGGTCAAGCAGGACTCTTTGAAGCGTTGCGCTTTCTTGTTCCATCACTTAATTTACCGCAGCGTTCAGGAGGGGGCACGGGAACGATTATAGCTTCAGCAGGCTTAAGAGGCTTAAATCCAGATCAAACGCTTGTATTAGTTAATGGCAAGAGGCGCCACAAGACCGCATTAATCAATACCAGCACTGGCTTATTCAGTGGCTCAGCTGGAGTCGACTTAAATATGCTCCCTATCTCCGCAATAAAGCGCATTGAAGTGCTGCGCGATGGTGCATCAGCTCAATATGGCTCCGATGCCATCGCTGGGGTAATTAATGTTATTTTGAAGGACAAACCTGGAACAGGAAGAGCTGTCTTTAGCTCTGGAAAGAACTTTGATCGCAGTGACGGAGAAAAAGTCAGTGTAGGTATAAATAATGGCTTTACTCTAGGTGAAAGTGGTTTTATCAACTTATCCTATGATTTTATCAAAAGTAAATCATCTAATCGTGCTCACACTTTAGCTTTACCTGAGGACGGAGGACGCAACCTATTTGCCCTTTTACAAGACGGTAGCTTTGATCCTAGAGAAAGCAGCCTTGATCGTATGGTGACCAAAAATTTTGGTAACTTCCCGCAAGCGACAAATATTTTTGGTGTTAATGCTAAAGCGAATCTTCAAGACATCCACCTTTATAGTTTTGCCTCATACGCTCATCGAAAATCAGATCTGACATTTACTTACCGACTTCCTGGCGACATACGTAATATTATCGATATTTTTCCTTTAGGTTTTCGTCCAGAAGAGCAAATAGCAGAAAATGATTTTGAGTTGGTCGCTGGTCTCATAGGTACCACCTTAGAATTTGATTGGGATTTTTCGACTAGCTACGGTTTTGATGATACCACTTGGAATAATACCAGCGGTCTAAACGCCAGTTTGGGTACAAACAGCCCGACATCATTTTTTCTAGGTAACATGAACTCAGACGAAATGATAATTCAACTCGATGCAACCCGCTCTCTCGCGTTAGAAAGTAGTGATCTGCAATTCTCATTTGGTCTGCAATATCGACGAGAAGGTTTCGAAATACTTAGAGGGGAGTACCTAAGTTACGCTGACGGGAATAATGGGTTAGAGCCAGGCGCACAAGGCTACCCAGGCTTTTCTCCTGAAGCCGAAAGTAACGTTTCTCGTAATAATATAAACGGATACATAGATTTAGCATGGGATGTTTCCGAAAAGCTCTTTTTAGCAGGCGCGCTACGTTACGAAAAATTTAATGACTCTGCTGGTGATGAAATATTGTGGAAAGTTAATCTTCGGTATGAAATCAACGACAGCGTCGCATTTCGGACTTCCATAAATACAGGCTTTAGAGCACCAAGTATTCAGCAATTGGGTTTCCGTGGTAGTCGTGGACAATTCACCGATTTGGATAACGACGGTTTCGCTGAAATTATTGTGTTACGTCAGACTTTACCTCCGACCGATCTCGCTGCAAAGGCTTTAGGAGCAGACCCTCTAACTCCTGAGACATCCGTTAACGTTAGCGCTGGGATTAGCTACACCCCTAGAGAAAATATATCGTTTACCATGGATTTTTATCAGATTGATGTGGATGACCGTATTGCGCAATCGTCTCAATTTAATCGCGGCGATAAGCGTTTGGCTTTATCTGGCGGTACCATAGGTAGTGAAATTTCAGCCCTTCTTGATGAAGCAGGCTTTGATGCATCATTAGGCGCTGTAAACTATTTTACGAACGCCATTAATACACGGAGTCGTGGCGTCGATATCGTTGCCACTTGGTCGCCGAAAATGGTAATGGGTAATCTAGTCCTGAACGGTGCATACAATTACAACAAAGTTGATGTTGTTAATTCGCTCGACAATCCACAGGAGTTATCAGGTTTAGTGTTAGCTGATGGCTCGCAAATAGAGCAGTTCGATCGAGAACGTTTAGGCACCTATACCGATGCAGTACCTGATTCTAAACTTAGCATTTCTACCAACTACGGATTAGATAAATGGCTAATAAATGCTCGCGCCACTCGTTTCGGTCGATGGACAGTCAAAGGTACGACTGAGAATCTCGATACAAAAAACCAAGCAAAATGGATCGTTAACCTAGAAGCCGGTTATCAATTAGAAAATGGACTCGCATTCTTTGCTGGCGCTAACAACATCTTCAATGTTTATCCAAAGGAACGCTTAGCTAATTCTTTAGGGACTAACTTCTATGATACGTATTCGCCCTATGGTTTCACTGGAGGAAGCTGGTACATACGTAGTTCTTATGCTTGGTAATCAGAATGATTGCCGGTAACCCAATGATAATAGAGACATTAAATAATGATGAAAAGTGAATTTTTCAAGGCGAATTTAACTACATTTTTTAGCACTTTGCTAAACAACATTTCAGCAACTTTTACGTTGATTCAACGCACAAAATTTAATACTGCGGGCTTCGTTTCCTGCGCATGGGGATAATAACATGAGTAAGATTTTAAAGAATGGGATCCTAGGGTTAACGTGTTTGCTTTCACTTAACACCATAGCTGAAACGTACACTATTGGTACTGGTAGCCAAAGCGGTACCTATTATCCACTTGGGGGGATGTTAGCGAAGATCTGGAGCGAAAATATTGAAGACTTCGACATGCGAGCTGAAGTAACGGCTGCTTCAGTTGAAAATACCATCAAAGTTGCTACCAAAAGGCAACTCGCAGGGATCGCCATGGGTAATGTGGTTTTACAAGCACATGAAGGCGTTAAGCCTTTCCCTCGAAAAATGGATGTAGCCGTTTTATTTGCTTTATATCCAAATGTAGTTCAATTCGTTGTATCAGCAGACTCAGATATACAGTCAATTCAAGACTTAAAAGGCAAACGCGTTTCACTAGGTGCGCCAGGCTCTGGTACACGCGTGAGTGCAACTAATATTCTTTCAGCCTTGGGCATAAGAAATAATGATATTGATGCTCAATCTCTAAATTACACCGCAACCACCAATGCCATTTCTGCTGGTCAAATTGATGCAGGTGTAATCGTAGGCAGTATCGGTGTTGGGGCAATCACTGAATTGGCGTTCACTCATAAGATACGAATTCTATCTTTTACACCAGAAGAGCTTAAAGCTGTTTCTGATAACAATGCTTCATATCAAGCAATTGAAGTACCAAAAGAAAGCTATAAAGGTGTTACCGCATTTAACGCACCAGCGGTATGGAATATTCTTATCGTAAACAAGGATCTTGACACCGACCTTGCTTATCAAATGACAAAAGTTGCTTTTGAGAACATGAATAAAATCAATCAGGTTATTAGCGCCACTAAATATACAACGCTTGAAAATATGAACAAGCTAGACGGAATCAACTTACACCCAGGCTCGTTAAAATATTTAAAAGAAAAAATGTAGGTTGCATGCAACTAAACAATCACGCTGATGAGTGGTAATTGACGCGAATAGTAAATCTTGATTGCATTAAATAAGCATTCAAACCGCTGCAATCATGCACCAGCCTAAATTCGAAATACAATCACAATAATGAGTGAGTTGGTAGCAATCAAGACTACCTTCGGAGAATCGCATGATGGATCAAACAAGTCTCAGTAATTGGGTAACAAATAAAGTTGTGCTAATTGCAGCATTGGCAGCAATAGCATTATCTATTTTCCAAATTTGGCAGGGTATAACCGCAGATTTATCTGCGCCTGTTTTTAGACCGATACATTTAAGTTGGGTACTGATCTTAGTATTTTTAACTATTCCGTTAATTAAGACCCAACATTCCTCAGCGCTATATCTATTCGGTCGTGGTATTGACATAGTTTTTATTATTGCCACTGCGTGGGCTTCATATCACATTATTTCCTTTGATTACGATGATATTTCTTTTCTACTCGATGGGTTGACGACGCTGGATCAGTTGTCCGGTTTAATTATTATCGTGTTACTGCTTGAAGCAACACGCCGTACAGTTGGTGCAGTAATGGTATTAATTGCGGCACTATTTTTGTTCTATGCAATTTTTGGCGACGCATTGCCTTCAGTCGTGGCCAGCAGAGGGTTTTCAATAGAAGAAATTGTCCGATTCCATGTGTTTTCAACCAATGGTATCTACGGTGCTCCACTTGCTATTGCTGCAGGGGTCGTATTTATTTTTGTGTTATTTGGTGCATTTTTACAGGTTACTGGCGCTGGCAAGTTCTTTATAGACGCCTCTTTTTCAATTGCCGGAAAGTACAGAGGCGGACCAGCTAAAGCCAGCGTTATTGCTTCAGCAGCGCTAGGTTCAATCTCAGGATCCGCCATAGCCAACACCGTGACAACTGGCGCATTAACAATCCCTATGATGAAAAAGCTTGGCTACAAACCAGAGCAAGCTGCCGGTATCGAAGCCGCTGCATCAACGGGTGGCCAGATCATGCCCCCTGTGATGGGCGCAGGTGCTTTTGTAATGGCACAATTTACCGGCATTCCTTACAGTGAGATATTATTAGTCTCAATTGCACCAGCCATATTATACTTTACCTGTACCTTGCTGTATGTGCATTTAATGGCTTGCAAGCTAGGCTTACAGGGTATGGAAGTAACTGAAAAAATCTCTACTGTACTAAAAGATGGCTGGCATTTTTTAGTGCCATTAATCTTAATAACCACTCTGCTACTGATGAGTTACTCGCCTATATTAGTAGGTATTTCTGGGTGCGTTGCCATATTGGTCGCAGCAATGTGTAGAAAACACAGCCGAATTACGATAGCGGTCTTTTTTGCAGGAATGAAAGAAGGAGCTTTACTTGCACTTCCTATTTCAGTTGCATGTGGAACCGCTGGCATTGTGGTGGGTGTAGTTGGTCAAACAGGCATAGGTTTACAATTTACGCAGTTTTTAATGGCCCTTTCAGGTGGGTATTTGTGGTCAGTATTAGGGCTTATCGCCATTGCCGCCGTTATTCTGGGTATGGGTTTACCTGTTACTGCTGCTTATATTGTGTTGTCCATCATGGCTGTTCCAAGCTTAACTGAGTTGGGAGTTGGCTTGCTGGCTGCACACATGATTGTATTTTGGTTGTCGCAAACCTCGAATGTCACCCCACCTATTGCTTTAGCTGCTTTTGCCGCGGCAGGTATTGCCAACACATCACCAATGAAGTCTGCAGTCCAAGCTTTTAAACTCGCTCAAGGTTTTTTTATTATACCGATCATGATGGCATTTTCTGGATTGATCTGGATGGAGGGTCAAAATATTGATTTTGTAATGGCGATTATTCTAACGATTGGTTTGATCATTTCTTTTGCAGGAACCATTGAAGGAAGGTTAGCGACAACGTTACCAATAGCTGCCAGGGGCTTATTATTGATAGCGGGGTTAACTATGTTGGCCCCTAACCTTTATATCAATATTTTGGGTATAGCTATTATCGTAGTCACGATGCTAACCAACTATCGCTCCTCTAGGTTGGAAGCGTTACAACCTTCCACTCTAATTTAAAAGTAGCTTGGCTTAGCTATTGGACCGAAGTGTTCAATAGCTGCTCTCTCCCACATCGACAATGTTACTTATCGCAGTTCCCAAAAACAAAAAATGAATATAATAAAGTAATTTACACAGCCTATTATGGCGTGAGCTTTAACCGAAACTGTGACAACCAGTCTAGCGTTTAATATTTAAGCGCTTCTGCATTCCTCACATAAAACAAACATAGATTTCATTAAGTTTAAATACCTCTATTCAGCCGAGTTGAATAAACGAGTATCTGCGCACATTGCCTTCTTCACGGAGTTCGGACCCATCAATACCGATAATTTACACTACCAATAAATGATTGGTTACGGCTAATTTTACAAAAGAGTAGAGGTTTTTTATTTTTCATTGCTCTGTATAGATAGGTTGAATTGAATGGGTAGCTTGATGCGAACATTCGCAACGACTGTCTGTACATATCAGCCTTAAACTGGAAAAGCGTTGATTCGAAAGGTATTTAACTTTGTTGTACTTACATTGCTCAGAAGCCTGTCGGTTTTAGTTTAACAGCCAAAATTTCGACTAAGTAAGCCTCTGAAACTATGTATTTTAACATACCCGAAAAATCTGCCGGAGATAGGTTAAGAGTGTTGCACAGCAACTGGCTTAGCTTTGATTTTTCCTCAAGCACTTGTGACCTCAAAAACATAAAACACACTGAGAGGTCACTTTTCAGTTGAAGCCGGTTTTATTGCTTTGTTAATCGAGACGGGCCTAACAATGACCTTTACTCGAATTTCACAATTCATATTGTGAGCAAATGTTGATGACCCGAGTGCTTCCTAGGACTAACAAAGAGCAGAGAATATGAAAAATAAAAACGTAAAGGGTAAAGTAAAAGCTGGCACTTATGGTCTTATCGCATCAGTCATGGCCGCTTCGTCGGCAGTAGCTCAAGAAGGTGACCTCCCCTCAAGCAGCAATGATAAAACAACCGACTTAGAAAACATCGTTGTAACTGGGGTACGAGGTAACCCTAGAACGGTTATTGAAAGTCCAACTCCTATTGACGTGTTCTCCAGTGAACAACTCGAGCAACAAGGACAAACAGGACTATTCGAGTCTCTACGATTTCTTGTTCCATCCCTAAATCTTCCACAACGCTCTGGCGGTGGCACCGGAACCTTTATTGCATCTGCAGGCTTGCGCGGCTTAAACCCCGACCAGACTCTCGTTTTGGTGAATGGCAAAAGACGTCATAAAACGGCTTTAATCAATACCAGTACCGGTTTATTTAGCGGCTCCGCTGGCGTAGATCTAAATATGATCCCCTCCTCTGCCATTGAGCGCATTGAAGTGCTACGTGATGGAGCATCAGCTCAATATGGTTCTGACGCCATAGCAGGGGTTGTCAACATCATTTTAAAAGATGATGCTGAAGGCGGCCGTGCTGTCGTGAGTACAGGACAGAATTTCGACCGTGGTGACGGTGAAAATTTCAGTGTTGGCATAAACAATGGCTTCGCACTGGGTGAAGATGGTTTTATTAACTTATCTTATGATTTTAAAGAAAGTAAGTTATCTAACCGAGCACGCACATTAGCGCTACCAGAAGATGGAGGTTTAAATTTATTTTTACCGCTTGAAGATGGTAGTTGGGATCCTAGAGAAGCATCTGTTGACCGTCAAATAACCAAAAATTTCGGTAATTTTCCTCAGCAAACCAGTGTATTTGGTATCAATGCAGGAACGAGCATTGGAGAGATCGAATTTTATACCTTTGCAACGTATGCTAACCGAAGTTCAGACCTTACTTTTACGTATAGACGTTCTTATGATGCCCGTAATATAGAAGAAATATTCCCCCGCGGATTTCGTCCTGAAGAACAAATCAAAGAAGACGATATTGATGTCGTCACGGGCTTCAAAGGAAGTAACTTTGATTTTGACTGGGATTTTTCAGTAAGTTACGGCAGCAACGAAAGTAGCTGGTACAACACCAATGGTTTAAACGCGAGTCTTGGCGCTGCAAGCCCTACATCGTTTTTCCTAGGTGAAATGAATGCGGACGAAATGATTGCGCAACTTGATGCTACACGCGCAGTTTCTCTTGATGACAGTGATTTGCAAGTATCTTTTGGTATGCAATTCCGAAAAGAATCTTTTGAGATTATAAAGGGGGAGCCCCTTAGTTACGCCGATGGTAACAACGGCTTAGCACCGGGCGCTCAAGGCTTTCCGGGTTTTGAGCCAGAGGCAGAAAACGATGTATCACGTAATAATATTAACGCCTATGTTGATTTAGCTTGGGATGCAACAGACAAACTGTTTATTGCTGGAGCACTTCGCTATGAAGACTTTAATGACTCAGCAGGTGAAGAAGTGCTGGGCAAATTAAATGCTCGCTACGAGATTAATGACTCAATCGCGTTAAGAACATCTATTAGTACAGGATTTAGAGCGCCGAGTATCCAACAATTAGGTTTTCGAGGAAGCCGCGGGCAGTTCACAGATCTAGATAATGACGGAATAGCCGAAACCATAGTATTACGCCAGACTTTGCCGCCAACAGACCTTGCAGCTTCGGCGCTTGGCGCAGCTCCCCTAACTCCAGAAACGTCTGTCAATTTTAGCGCTGGCATTAGCTATACGCCAGCAAAAAATATGTCATTTACGATAGATGTTTATCAAATTGATGTCGATGATCGCATTGCTCAATCTTCTCAATTTAATAGAGGCGATACTCGATTAGCGTCATCGGGCGGTACAATAGGTGATGAGATATCAGCGCTGCTTGATAGCGCTGGCTTTGATGCCTCATTAGGTGCTGTCAACTACTTCACCAACGCTATTGATACCCGCAGTAAAGGCGTTGACTTAGTGGCCACATGGACCCCTGAAATTGACGTTGGTGAGCTTACCCTTAGCGGAGCTTATAATTACAACAAGGTCGATGTCGTCAACATTGACGATAACCCCGAAGAATTATCTGGCTTAGTCCTCGCGGATGGCTCACAGATAGAGCAATTTGACCGCACTCGTTTGGGAACTTATACCGATGCGGTTCCAGATTCTAAAGCCAGCTTATCGGCTAATTATCGCATGGATGGCTGGGTAGTAAATGCTCGAGCAATTCGTTTTGGCGAGTGGACCGTAATACGCAGTTCAGAAGCATTAGACACTAAAAATGAAGCTAAGTGGATTGTAAATATGGAAGCGGGTTATCAAATGGAGAGTGGTCTCGAGTTCTTCGCGGGTGCCAACAATATCTTCAATACTTATCCTAAAGAGCGCACAGAAAGTTCCTTTGGAACAGGTTTTTACGATACCTATTCTCCTTATGGGTTTACAGGGGGCAGTTGGTACGTGCGCACGTCTTACGCTTGGTAATTGTTTGTTTTCTAAGGAAGAGTTGGGATTGTCTCACCTCCTCCGCATTTAACTGTGTTTTATAATTCACAACGACTGTTCCATAAATTGGGTCTATTTTCACGGGTGCCTTACCTCATTAATAACCGAGCGAAAATTGACAAACAAGTTAGATGGTCGATAGGGGAAATTTAATGTTAAAAACTAGATATTTTAAGATGCATACAATTGCTGCGGTATGCTCTCTCGTATGTGTTAGTGCTATAGCATCACAGACAAAGTTTACGTCAATTCAAACTGAGACCTTTAATACTCCAGGCTCAGTTTCTAATGCTTGGGGCGATTACGACAAAGACGGGGATCTCGATTTATTAGTCTCGATAAAGGGCGGAGAAGTTCGCCTTTATCGCAATGACGACGGTGTTTTTGTAAGTGTCGGCAAAGAATTAGGCCTCCCGATTAAAGGTGATCAAATACGTGGTGTGTCATGGGGGGATTACGATAACGATGGAGACTTGGACATATTAGGTGGTTCGAATGAAATGCCAATACCAAGTCGGAGCTATGTTTTTAGAAACGATGATGGAAAAGCGTTTGTGGAAGTCGCTGAGTCCATCGGACTATCTATACTAGGCCGCATTAGCCGCCAGTCAAACTGGATTGATTACGATAATGACGGAGACTCTGACCTCTATGCCGCCAACCGTACTGGGGCAAACCAACTTTTGCAAAACGAAAATGGCGTATTCAAACCGCTTGGGTATGCATCAGGCGTATATGATTCCAGAAGAACTGTCGGGGCTTGTTGGTTTGATATTGATAATGATGGTGATCTGGACTTTTTCTTAGCCAATCAGTCAGGTGACAGCGATACGGTTGGTAGAAACGATATTGATAAATTTGTTGATATAGCGCCTGACCTTGGCATGGATGAAACTCAACGTCTTTATTCGGAAGGCGGCGTGGGTTGCGCGGTAGGCGACTACAATAACGACGGTTTT
>TARA_R110002012_G_scaffold116879_1_pt1 | contig 12752 bp, 11 predicted proteins | sample TARA_R110002012 | Tara Oceans TARA_R110002012 (sample SAMEA4396515) | marine metagenome | biome: Westerlies Biome; feature: [DCM] deep chlorophyll maximum layer (ENVO:01000326); material: water (ENVO:00002006), including particulate matter (ENVO:01000060) such as... | depth 40 m
TAACTGTATGGTTAGATTCATTAAGCGAGAGTATTTTTTTATTCGGCGAGAATGCAACCCTTAAATTTTAAAGGGCTGTATTAAAACAATATGAAAATCAGCTTTAAAACCCCAGTTTCTTCAAGTTTCTGTCAGCTTTTAATTTTCAGCCAATCTTTGACTGCAACCAGTATTAATTTGACTCGCTAGTTAGGCGTATATATCTTTCAGTAAACTTGAAATGCAGCCATATAATAAACGCATCAGCAATTCATGTGTTTTAGTAACTATTTATCTATGCCTGAGGTTTAATTGATCAGACAGTTGTGTTGTTCTTGTTCATCTTCCTTTTTAGATAAATCTACAATTGGAGAGCATGCAACGAACTTACCCTTCTGATCCAGAATAAGGCTTTCAGTGTTTGTCACCATAACCGTTAACTCCTTATTTTTATGTATCACCCTACCTACCAACTGTTTATTAGTATCGGTATGTAAAATTGAACATCCAGCCAACCTTCCTTTATTTTCATCATTATTATTTATTAAAATGCAAACTTCACTACCTATATCTAATCTTCCGCGTTGTAATCCGTACTCATATGACATAGAGAAGCCCCATGCTAAATACATAAGAAAAGTTACCAAAAAAAGTACCAGCCCATAAAACCCTAGAGCAAACATTACAGGATAAGCAATAATTTTTTTTAGCCATTGCTTAGCTTTGTTTGAAGAGTTGTTTTCTTGATTATATTTTCTTTGACTATCTTCAGGCTGCACCTTCTTTGTCTTTGGAAATATAATGGCAAGCCATAATCCACCAATAATGATAAAAATTACGGTTGGCCAGAACCCCATACTAAAAAGCGATTCGGTGTCCTTCAAAGTTTCTTGATGAAAATCTCTTAAAAACAAAGTCGTTTGAAACGTAATTTCTTTCTGAGATATTTCAATTTCTCTCAACCCAAGGCCCATTCCTTCAAACCTTCCCTTTAAATAACTGTACCCTGCAAAGTGATTGAAAGTGACAAGCGCACTACCAATAAAAGCCAATACAGAGCCAATTTTTGCAAATGGTAAAAGTTGAGCTAACGCAGTTTGTTTTTCTGACATAAAATTTCCTTCACGTATGTGTTAAATAGTTGGTTTACTGGGTTTAGTTTTAATCTTTTGCTTTCTAGGGATTGGCGTAAAATTCTTAGCTAAATGCTCCCTAAACCATTTACGTTTTGCTAGCTTTCGTAAAGACTTCAAGCGAAAACGTAATGAGCAACACCCTAATCTCTTGCCGCAACAGCAAGGGCATTTCAACTTGTTTGCCTCTCTATATTTTAAGCCCAAAGCCTTCAGCCCAACCATCACTGATTTCTTACCAGTTACACCGAATAGGCTTTCATAATCATCTATCAGCCCGTCTTCACCATGCTTCAACTCACCAAACGGTGCGCTACCAAATTTGACTTTGTATGCGATGCTAAAGAGGCAAGGCTCTACAATTGAAGCAAAAAAACCTTCAAATTTAGAATTGTCAAAACAAGCCATTCTCAAACGAACTTCAGAGGTCAAGCATAGGGAGCCATCTTTATATGTATGAAAGTCAGGCGTTCTGGGAAATTTATTTGATATCTCGTATACAGTAGGCACATCATTCGGATAGTTGCTTGGTATTACTATCTTTAGGTCAATGACATCATCAATTATTTGACCGTTTCCAAACTGTGCATACAGCTCATAAGTTCCTTCTAACTCAACAAAATCATCACTCAATTGAGTCATTCTGAGGGTACTGTGGTGAGCAAGGAAATCTCGCACGCCTAATTCTTCTAGCCATGTCATCTATAATTTGCACCAAGGGCGTGATGAAGATTGAGGAGCAGCTTTGGGTTTTGGAGAAGCAACTGCTGGAGTCAATCCTAATGTCTTATAAATAAAGCTTTTATCTAAATTATGGTTAAAGCCTCTTTTAGCCGCTTCAAGAATGTTTTTGACATTCTCTGTACTGCGCAAAGCTTCAAAGTCTGCTTGTGCCTGAAATAACCAACGATTAAAGTTGTTTTCTAGATTTAAATGTCTGTGATCGTCGGAGTACCACTTATCAGCAAAATCCTCCACCGGGTTTACGGGGTTTGGAACGCGTGGAATAGATGGTGATATCAATGTCCCCATTCTATTCAAAATATTTTCCATCGCAGACACTAGATCCGACTCACCTGAGTAAGCCTTTGCAGCTAGTGTTGTGATAATAATTGAGATTGGCTTTGAATCATCGTCGTTTTCAAACATAGTATCGCGATGGCGCTTTAGCAGTTTAATAACCATCTGAAGCGGTGTCTTCCATCGGTAATTAGGCAACTCTTCTATACTGGCTTTAGCTTCAAACATTCTTTGATTAAGAACGGCTTCGGCTAAACGCATTCTTGATTCAAACCATTGGGCATACCCTTCAGGGTTGCTAATGCGCCAGTCGTTGGTGTATTGGCTGTATTGTGGGTCACTGTTATCCGTTATTGATACGGCTAATTCTGACACCTCTTCCGCCAAAGTGTCGTTGAAACTGGAAGATTCAATCATCCGTTTTTCAAGAATTGCTTTTTTACCAAAATCTTCTGGAATACATGGAACAATATCCATATGAAAGCTGATATCATCAGCATAATCTAAACGCCAACAGCGGCGTTTTTCACTTAATGCTTCTTGTATGCCCCTAGCATTTCTGTATTGCTCAAGATCATCACCAACAAGCTTTTTCAAATGCTCTTGAGTAGTAATGTCTTTGGTAATTCCTTCTTGTAGGTTACAGCTCATATCGAGATCATATTGCTCGTTTTTGAGTGGACGGTTCGCTGTTCCTAGCCTAAAAGAGCCTTGTGGGCTAATTTTAGGTTCAAACTTTGAGCACGTTGATTCTTCGCGATGAAGCCATTCTCCAAGATCCTTGTATCGACCTTCTGCTCTTTCATACGCGCTATCAGGTAGTTCAATAGCCGATAAAATATTTTCTAAAATTACATTACTTGAGTTATCAGCCATTGCTGCCTCCTGATAATACTAACGATTGGGTAAATTTCTGGTTTGAAGGGTTATGGTCGTACACTATCCAGTCCATATCTGCCTTCGGCATTCTTGCTCTCCCAAGCTCTATACAGCAACTTACTGGCATAACCGGGAATATATGCAACGGCGTAGCGTTACCGTGGTGCTTTTTAATATCCACCATAAGCTTTCGTATCGCTTGTCTAAATAAGACGAGTTGAATTTTTGATTGAAGAAAGTCGTTATGAGGGGACTCAACAGTTACTTCCCACAGCGAGAGGTTCTCACCTAATACGATGCGAACTCTTTCATGGTCAACGTTGTCGCTCAACGAAAATAACAACGCTGGCGGTGCAGTCTTGTTTTGAGGTTCTTTTACTATGAATTTAAAATCGTCATCGAAGGCTTGCCATCGCCAACCTTTCGGCTCACGATGAAGTTGGAATGTTTCAACATCAAGTTTGTCAGTAAGTAATGCACCGAGCTTAATCAAAAGGGGTTGTGGAGCGAATGCAAAAACTGAAAAATGTTTACAATCATCGCTCTTTGCATGTCTTGCAATTGTATTTTTAAATTCTTCTTCTAAGTGAGCATTTTCAGCTTGCCAATATCCCTCACTACTATCTCGAAGTGATGAGTGCATTGACAACAAAACAGGTTTTTCATTTGCGGGATAGTAATCAGGAAACATTGCCGAAACACAATCATGAAATACCAATGGTGATGACTCTTGTCCTATATTTGCCCCATACATGACAACATGCGACTTTTTATCACTAGCTATTCCAGTAACAATTTCTACCCTGTCTTCATGCTTACTTTTCCAGTCAATGAGCATGTCCGCAGGATAACGCTCTGGCGCTCTATCAATTTTCAAATGACATTCATGGCAAGCTAACATCAGATTACAAATATCATTTAGCTTATTAAGACCAGTTTTAAATGGTCCCCAGCCTCGCGGCCCGTTTTCAGAAAACGAAAATATATGTGCTTTTTGCGCAGTATGCACCGATTCATTGGTTACTGAAGATCGAAATAATATCTTATTACAACCGTCAAACTGACAACGACCAGCAGACCTCGCCCATAGCTCTCTTTCAATAGTTGGTTTTATATGTCGAGTAACTTCAGTAGCCATAATGCCTCCTACAATCTACCAACCAAGGGAAGACTTCTAGGTGTAATCGCATCTAAGGCCAAATGGCTTAAATACCCAGCACCAGCACATAGCAAAATGCCGCGAATTACTTTTTCTAATTTATCTTCAGGTTGCCAGTCATAAGCTTTCTTTACCCCATATCCAACAGCAGCTAGTACGGCAATACTATGGAAAAACTGCCTATGGTGAGGATTCTTAAATGCTGGCTCAATAATGTCTGGCAGCTTGCCAAAAAAATTCCCAACAAGAGGCCCTGCAACTAAAAGTTCAGGGGTATCTTTAATTGCTTCTTTATCTAGCATTGGTACTGCCAATCCTACAGCAGTACCTGCAAAGCTATGTGCGTGACCATTTGCCAAATTTATTTCTCCTTCCGCACGCCTTTAAATGGCGTTTTATCTGATGTTTTTACATCCATAAACCTTCCAGTTTCTGCATCACGCTTAACATAGTGACCAGAAGGGGTTTTAGTTTGAGAACGACTTTTGACAGCACCATGTCGTCTGTTGTCGCCTGTTTTTCCATTTGTAGCCATAACTCACCTCATTAACTTTAGTTTAGATATTAACAACTGTTAATATCGTAATCCATCTAGCGAAATAGATCAACAACTGTTAATATTTAAATTAACGGAGGGATATATTATGGCTGACAAACATCAGCAAGCCGCGCTTATCAGTAAAAACATCAAACATATGAGAGAAGCTCTGGGTTGGACACAGGCAAAGCTTGCAAGCGAAGCTGGGGTAACTGCGGCAGCACTAAGCAAAATTGAAAAAGGTGATGGCAGAATGCCAACGATCGTTGTATTGCGAAAAGTTGCTTCAGCATTAAATGTAAAGCCTTATGAAATTACTGGTGAAGATGCACCAGAAGATACAGGGGATAAAAAGGTTGAGTTCTTTCGTAAATGGGGAGATCTTGATAAATTGCCAGAACAAGATCAGCAAATACTACGAGATATGATGGAGCGCTTCACTAAGAAGTAAAGGAGTACCAGTGGAAGAACAAAAAGGAGCAGTGGAAGCGGAGTCGTTACTAGAAGATCTAGGCTTTGACCAGTTACCCATAAAAGTAAGTCAGTTTATTGATGCCGTTTCAGATGGCAGTTTCCCTATTACGATGGAATACCATGCATTTTCATCTAATCAGTTTTTAGGTAAAGCGGTAGGCAACGATGAAGGTGCAGGCATTATAATAAATAGCAATATTCCTGATTCACGAAGATTGAACTTTACCGCAGCTCATGAAGCTGGACATGTCTGTATGCACGTTATGCAGGGAAAATCTCAAAACTTTTCATGTGGCAATAAAGAGCTAGGGGACTACTTTCGCGACCCACTAGAACGTCAGGCAAATGGTTTTGCCGCAGGGTTATTAATGCCAAAGCTACTAGTAAAGAAACTTACTGACGGTGACGTAAACTGGCAAAACATTAAGCAAATATCGGATAAGTGCAACACGTCTTTAGAGGCTGTGTTTCGTAGATTATCATGGTTAGAAAAAGCGCCAGTAGCAATGGTGATTCACCAAAAAAAGCAATTTAAGCGATTCGTACCTACGAGTCATTTTGATTTTTATATACAACAAACCAACTTAACTTCTGAACAGTTAGAAGCATGTACAAATGTAAGCGAAGACTCTTACCCTAGTGACTTTGACGTAGTTGACCCTATTGATTGGGTGACTCCTGAGAAAAAAGGGCTACGTTTAACTGAGTTATATACAAGCTCAATAATGTTAAACGATGGCTTTATTTACACACTACTAAGTTATGATGATGACTGCTTTGAAGAAGGTGAAGACTGAGAATGTATGAACACTGAACAACTAAAAAAACTTGAAAAAAGCTTATGGGCAGCGGCAGATAACTTAAGAGCTAACAGCGATCTTAAATCGAATGAATATGCTACGCCTGTGCTGGGGCTTATTTTTCTTAAGTTTGCCGATAACAAATACTCCAAAGTCGAAAATGAAATTGTAGCAGAACACGCTAAATTAAAAGGTAGTCGCAGAGAAAAGCCTTTATCAGAAGTGGCAATTGAAAAGTGCGGATTCTATTTACCAGAGCATGCCCGTTATGATTATTTGCTTAATTGCCCGGAAGAAGAAGATATGGCGAAAGCAATTAAAAGGGCAATGGAACTAGTAGAAGAGCATAAAAAAGAACTCGATGGTATTTTACCAAAAGATGAGTACTTTGCTTTGACTCGCACAGACCGAACTTTGCCAGCCCAGTTACTTAAAACCTTTTCAGATATTCCGCGCGATGCGACAGGCGATATTCTTGGTAAAATCTACGAGTTTTTCCTCGGTAAATTCGCTCTTGCTGAAGGACAAGGTGGAGGTGTGTTTTATACGCCCACTTCGGTTGTGCGTTTAATGGTTGAAGTGATTGAACCATACAAAGGCACTGTTTACGATCCAGCATGTGGCTCTGCGGGTATGTTTGTTCAATCTCAGCAATTTATTGAAGATCATAATGAAGAGCTTGAGCTACTTGGCGAAAAACATGATGAAAACAAGTTATTCGTATATGGACAAGAAAAAACGCTAGATACCGTAAAGTTAGCCAAAATGAACATAGCGGTTAATGGCTTACGCGGAGAGATCCAACAGGCAAATAGTTATAAAGAAAACCCATTTGACTCCTATCAGAAATTTGACTACGTATTAGCCAATCCACCATTCAATGTGGATGACGTGCCCGTTGCAGATGTAGAAGATGATATTCGTTTTAATGAATACGGCATTCCAAAGAAAAAAACGAAAGCTAAGAAAAAAGACGAAGGTAAAGAGACCGTTCCTAACGGTAATTACCTTTGGATCAATCTATTCGCTACTTCTCTTAAAGAAAAAGGTAGGGCTGCACTGGTAATGGCAAACTCGGCTTCTGATGCCCGCCACTCTGAAGCTGATATTCGTAAAACGCTTATCGAAAATAACCTTATATATGGCATGTTAACCTTGCCATCCAATATGTTCTATACGGTGACCTTACCTGCGACACTATGGTTTTTTGATAAAGACAAGCAAGACGACAATATCTTATTTATCGATGCACGCAACGTATTCACCCAAATTGATAGAGCGCATAGAGAGTTTAGTCCGGAGCAAATTAGCAATCTAGCTATTATTAGCAAGCTTCAAAAAGGTAGGCGCAGAGAGTTTGTTCATTTAATTGATACCTATTTTGAAAAAGGTATGGATTTACTGGTTGAAAACAAAAAGCAAGTTGAACCTGTGAGCGAACAATTGCTGGAGGTGCTAGATGATGAGCAAGGAAAAGTTGCTGTTGGTGATTTAGTTAAACAGTGGAAAGAGCTAAATCGACTACAGAAAAAATACTCTGAATATCAATCTTCTGTGATTGGTAAATTTTCAAATGAGGAACAGGTTGACACTATTAATAGCGCTCAACATTCCCTACAGAAAAATTTTGATCCTTTCTTTGAGGCTCTGCATCAAGGTTTAAAGCAGTTAGATAAGATAATTCGTAAAAAAGAAAAGATTAAAGCCGATAAAGCTAAAGCTCAAGGAAAGAGAGTCACAACAGATCGTCAAACTAAGCAACTCAAAACAGCAATTAAACAGTTACATGCAGAAGTTAAAAGTGCAGAAAATTACTTTAGTCATGTAAGTTGGCTTCATGATCGCTTTCCAAATGTTCATTATGAAAATGTTACGGGACTTTGTAAGTTGGCAACATTGGAGGAAGTTGAGGAGCAAGACTATTCTTTGAATCCAGCGAGGTACGTCGGCATAATAATTGAAGAAGATGGAAAGTCACAGGAAGACTTTATTGAATTTATTTATCAAAAAAATGAATCACTCAAGTCAATGACTGAATCTGCAAATAGTCTCATCAACTCGATAGATAGCAATTTGACGTCTATTTTGGAGGACTAATAATGAAAGGATTCAATGAGAAGCTTCTTGGTGATATCGTAACTTTTCAAAGAGGTTTTGATATTACAAAAAAGGAGCAAACTGAAGGACCAATCCCTATTGTTTCTTCATCAGGAGTTTCGAGTTTTCATAATCAATCGAAAGTAAAAGCTCCCGGAGTGGTAATCGGAAGAAAAGGAACTTTAGGGACGGTACATTATTTGAAAAAAGACTTTTGGCCTCATGACACAACTCTTTGGGTTAAAGATTTCAAAGGGAATGATCCTAGATTTATTTCATATTTTTTGAAAACATTAAAGTTAGAGGTATTTGATACAGGATCGTCTAACCCTACTTTAAACAGAAACCACTTACATAAAATTAAAGTAAAATTCCCTAATCTTGATATTCAAATTAAAATCGCAAAATTTATATCCGCTTACGATGATTTAAGAGACAACTATTGTTCACAGATAAGTGAGATTAGTTCCATTATTGATGAGTTATTCAAAGAATGGTTTGTGCGATTTCGATTCCCTAACTTTCAAAATGTAGAATTTTCAAAAGGCATTCCCGCAAGCTGGAACATAACATCGATATTAGACGTGCCCGGTATCGAGTTAATTAAACCAAACTTAGAAATTTTTGAAGGAGAGAAAAAGTATTATGCTACTGCTCAATTGGATGGGATCAAGTTATTAGCTCCTACGGCTGTTGTAACACATAATGAAAAACCAAGTCGAGCGCAGTATAAACCAATAGAAAGCTCCATTTGGTTTGCTCGAATGAAAAATACTTTCAAGGTTTTGGCTGTTTCGGAAAGCTGTACTGAATTTATAAACACATCAATTTTATCAAGCGGATTTGTTGGCTTCAAAGCTGATGAAACTAATTTTCCATTTTTATATTGTTTAATCAGAAGCAAGTTATTTCATGATACCAAAGATGTTTACTGTACAGGAGCCACACAAGAGTCGTTAACTAATGGGGGGCTAAAGCACGTAAAGATTTTAGTGCCAGAAGTAGATTTAATTGAGAAATTTTCAGTACTTGTAGCTCCTTTAATAAAACAACTTATTCAATTACGATCATTGGAAAATGCAGTAGAAGAGCAAAAAGAAGCCTTATTATTAAGAATGTTGTCTGGCAAGATAGCTCTGGAAAACTTAGACCAACAACATTAGCAAGATATTAATTAGGACAAGGAATATTATGGTTAAAGGCAAGGTGAGGAACATTATCAGTGAAGATGATATTGAACAAACATTGGTTCAACGGCTTCAACATGTTTACGGAATTGATTCATTAAATTGTTTTACTGCAAAACCTGACAATTTAAACGATGGTTCGGGCCGAACAGATAAACGTGATGTAATTTTCGCTGATCGTTTAAGAGAGGCTTGCCTTGCTATTAACCCAGATATTCCTGAAAAAGTCATTGATGAACAGGTTGTTGAGAAAATAACTGACCGCCGGGCAGCAATGAACCCAATAGTAGCGAACCGTGAACTCGATACATTTATTCGTGATGGTGTACCTGTTGAATTTAATGATGCTAATGGTAGAAAACAAAAAGAGACTGTTCGATTAATCGATTTTAATAATTCGTCACCAAAAGACGGTCCAAACAAATACCTTGCGGTTACACAGCTTTGGATAAAATCATCTGTTCAAGCGCCTAAAGCTGGCTACCGTAGACCGGATGTTATCTTGTATATCAATGGGCTACCTCTAGTTTTTATTGAACTTAAAAACTCTAACGTAAAATTACGTTCTGCTTACGACGACAACTTAAAAAGCTACAAGCATGACATCCCACAGCTTTTCCATTGCAATGCATTTTGTGTTTTATCTAATGCAATTGAGTCTAAGGTAGGCAGTTTTACAGCAGGTTGGGAGCACTTTTTCAGTTGGTTACGTGTTGATAATGAGAAAGAAAAAATCAATCGCCAACAGATTAAAGAAGAAGGGATTAGTGTAGAACGCGTCATTAACGGTTTGTTAGCACCTGAAAAGCTGTTGGACTACATTGAAAACTTCGTATTATTTCATAAAGAAACTAACAAGATTATTGCCCAGAACCATCAGTTCATGGGGGTTAATCAAGCTTACTCAAGATTTTTAAGGCGCGAGGAGCTAGACGGTAAGCTTGGTATTTTTTGGCACACGCAAGGCTCAGGTAAGAGCTTTTCAATGGTGTTTTACGTCAGGAAGATATTCAGAAAAGTAACAGGCAATTTTAGCTTTGTAGTAGTTACTGATAGAACTGACCTTGACGATCAAATATATCGAAACTTTTTGCATTCAGAAGTTATTAAGAAAAAAGATGCCGCTCAACCTGCTGACTCTTCTGAGTTAAGGGATTACCTAGGTAAAAATAAAAAAGTTGTATTTACGCTGATTCAAAAATTCCGCTACGACAAAGGTAAGCAATACCCACAATTGTTTGACCCTAAAAAGGAACAGCGAGAAGTAATAGTAATCGTTGATGAGGCGCATCGAACCCAATATAAATCGTTAGCGGAAAACATGAGGGAAGGCTTAAAAGGAGCACACTTCTTAGCCTTCTCTGGTACGCCCCTTTTAGGTAAAAAGTATAAAGATCGCTCAGTTATAGGTAAGACTGAAGAGTGGTTTGGTGATTACGTTTCAGAATATACCTTCCAAGATGCTGCTGATGATGGTGCAACAGTACCGCTTTATTACGAAAAGCGTGTACCTGAAATGTTGATCCAAAATGATGACTTAAGTGATGAGTTTTATGAGTTATTAGAGGATGAAAACCTAGATGAGGCGCAACAACAAAAGCTAGAAAAGAAATTTTCAAATGAGATGAACGTTATTGTGCGTGACGACCGCCTTGAAACACTAGCTAAGGATATTGTTTATCACTTTCCAAGGCGTGGATACTTAGGTAAAGGCATGGTAGTTGCGTTAGACAAGTTCACTGCTGTGAAAATGTATGACAAGGTTCAGCATCACTGGAAAGAAGAAATTAAACGCCTTCGAGGTCTTGTTAAAAAGTCTACCAGTGACATTGAGAAAGCTCGTTTTAAGAAAATTGTTGATTACATGCGCTCTGTCGAGATGGCAGTAGTTATTAGCGACCCGAAAGCAGATCAAGAAAGATTCGAAAAAGCTAACTTAGATATCAAGCCGCATATTGCTCGACTAGAACAATTAGATAAACACGGTCACGATGTTGAATATAACTTTAAAGATCCAGAACATCCTCTTCAAATAGTTTTTGTGTGTGCTATGTGGCTAACAGGTTTTGATGCCCCTACCGTTTCAACGCTTTATTTAGATAAGCCCATGAAGGGGCACACTTTGATGCAGACCATAGCGAGAGCGAACCGAGTTGCATCTCATAAGATAAAAGGGTACAGCGGAGAGTTCATCGAAAAGAAAAACGGTGAAATTGTCGATTACTACAACGTCTTCCGCAATATGAAACAAGCCCTTAAAGATTACGGGCAAGGAGAAGACGATACATCTGGGGAGAAAGAAGGCGAAACTCCTTCAGTTCAAGAAAAGTCAGAGTTATTCCGGTTATTAGATGATGCAATAACTCAAGCGAATAACTGGTGTAAGGAAAGAAACATAAATCTCAAAGCTATTGCTGATAGTGAGGATGTATTTCAAAACATAGAATTGTTTGAAGAATATGCCGATACCTTACTAAGCAAGGACGAATGGCGTAAAAACTTTTATGTTTACGACAATACTGTTTCTTCATTGTACGAAGCATGTAAACCAGAAATATTGAAACAGGCTCGTCGCCCTCTAATTGCAGTTATACAATATTTAAGAGGTGTAGTTGACGCACACATTGAGCAAGTTGATGTGGATGATTTGACGCAGAAAGTTTCTGAATTGCTTGATGAGAGTGTAGTGGTAGATAACGCTGAGAAGTTTGCTGTTAAAGAGCACAAAGCCAATTATCAAATAGTTCAAAAAGGTAAAACTTGGGATCTCTCAAAAATTAACTTCGAAAAGCTGAAAGAAGACTTCAAAGAAGCTAAATATAAAAATGTAGAGATTGCTGAATTAAAGGCATTTATTGAAGATAAACTTCGAAAAATGATGGAGCAAAATCATACCCGAACAGACTTCGCTGAAAAACTACAACAGATTGTTGAACAATATAATGCTGGGGGATCATCGACAGAAAACTACTTTGATGACTTAATGAAGTTTACCGAGAGCATGAAGGAAGAAGATGAACGCCATATGCGTGAAGGTTTGACCGAGGATGAACTCGAACTCTTTGATTTATTGAAAAAAGATAAGATTACAAAGGCTGAAGAGCAAAAGGTCAAACTTGCAGCTAAGCATCTGATTTTAAGATTACTTGATGGGCACCCGAAAGTACTAGTTCAAGATTGGTGGAAAGATGGACAAACACAGCTTCAGGTTAAGAATGCAATTGAAGAAGTGTTAGATAAAGACTTGCCTGAAAGCTATGGTCGAATTGAGTTTAAAGATAAGTGCGACAAGATTTATAACTTAGTTGTAGACTTTTCCGCTAATCATAAAAAATGGGTAGCATAGGTAATGACGCTAGTAGTTGCAGGTTATAGACAAAATGGATTTCGCTGGAATACTGAGGAGTCAAAAGGGTTAGTGCCTGATAGAAGGTCTGGGATAGACCCTGTAACACATTTTGTGTAACTGCCAGGTTTAAATAACAT
>TARA_R110002012_G_scaffold14416_8_pt1 | contig 12750 bp, 7 predicted proteins | sample TARA_R110002012 | Tara Oceans TARA_R110002012 (sample SAMEA4396515) | marine metagenome | biome: Westerlies Biome; feature: [DCM] deep chlorophyll maximum layer (ENVO:01000326); material: water (ENVO:00002006), including particulate matter (ENVO:01000060) such as... | depth 40 m
ATAGCTTGAATTATTATCAATAAAAGCAAGAACTGTTCCTACAGTATCGTCTTGATAATCGAAGGGTCTTTTTTCTTTATCTGATTTATTTAAAATATAAAACTCGTCAGCATAATTTCCGTTTGGGTCTTTCCTTCTATCGATTGCTGTGCCAAACATCATATGTCTAACCCGTTGTTTTCCTCGAACTAAAATACTGGTAAACCCAGAACCATCATTAAATTTTGGACCAATAATAAGAGGAATTAGGCTTATTTCGGTTAATGGTTCTGAAGAGTCTCTTTCTTCTTTATTATATTGAAGGTCTATAGATTTAGCCCTATCAGTAGGAATATCAGAAGCAAGAACATCAGTAAACAAATCTTGTTGAACACCACCAATCTTTTTTAATAAAACTTTTTTTCTTTTATTAAACTTCTTGATATTGCTAGAGGCTTTTTTCATTACTCTTTCGCCAGCAATTCTGTCAGGTGGATAGTTGGACTCTTCGCCAACTTTCATTTCTGCAACGCCTCTACGATATTCTTGAATGTTTTGTTCTATTGCTTTTTCTATTGAATTTAATTCATCTAAATCTTTTCTGTTTCTATCCGTAGCTGCATCACCAACAATGGGATTTATTGTTTCTAGAAAATCAGGATTCTGTGCTATCTCTTTATCAAGTTTATGCAATGATCTAATTTGACCTCTTTGTCTTGCACCAATTTCACCGCTTGCAATATCATTTAAAACTGAAGTAGGTGTAGCAAATCCATTGCTTATTGTGTTTGTAAACGTAGTTAAAAGCTGTAATATTCTTTCAATAATATTTTTAGCTTTAGGCGCACGGATAATGTCTGGATTGGAGCGATACACTGCAAACAGTTCAGCAACAAGTTCTTCTTGAAAATTAGGTTCAGGCAAGTTTGGATAATTACGCCTCATTTCATCTATTTGTTCTTTGGTAAATACACGATTTGCTGTATCTTTAAGAATCTTCATTTCTTTGTCAGTCAAAAGATTAAGATCAATTAAAGCATGAACACCTTCATGATCTACAGTTAGTGCAATAGAATCTTTTAATTCTTCAATTGTTTTACTTAAATCAGGGTCAGCTTTTTCCAAAGAAACCAAAATAGTTTTCATAGGTCTGTCATAAGTTCCTTCACCAAATATTTGTTGAAAATAATAACGACCTGTTTCTGGGTCTTGTCTTACCCTTAAAGAATCTCTTAAAGCATTATCAAATGTAAGCGATATATCTTTTAAACCTAATGCATTTAATCTTTCTCGCATTTCTTCTAATAGCTTTCCATACTTTTGAGGGTTGCTAGGAGGCGGTAACATCTTAAGGTCTTGTTGAGACAATATCTCTGCATCAGAAGATGCTTGATTAGCAACGATCTGTTCAATTTCTATGTCTTGCAATTCAGTGGTATTTCTTAATCTTTCTCTTAGTTCTTCAGGAGTGCTTCTCGGATCATCGGCTTTTCTTGCTTTCTGCAAATCATAATCTTGAGTTATCTCTAATCTATTCTTAGATATAACTGCTCTGCCACTATCAACTAAGTCTTGTTTTAATTTTTGTATTTCTTTTTGTGTTAAAGGCTTTCCTGTTTCTAAATTTTTTATTTGTTCTTTAATTTGTTTCAAAGTAACTTTTTGACCAATATTGGTTTTATAAAAATTATCAAGTTGTTTTGCTGTGTATGGTCTAGGACTAAAATCAGGAAGCAATCTTTTAGAGTTATAACGAGGCAAAGTTAAAATTCTTGATATAAGCAATTGTTTTTGCCCATTGGTCATTTTATTGTACAAAGGAGTGCCTGTTATTGATTCTGCAAAATATTTAAACGCATCAGAGTTAAGATCAATGTCTATGTTCTTTTTATCAAAAGCCTCTTTTAAAGCTGTTGGACTAACATCTACTTCGCCTTTTTTATTTCTTTTAACTCCAATTTTTTCATTAAGAATTGCAGATATCTGAAACTGTATTTCAGACTTTTCTTTTAACAAAGCATTAAAATCTTCTGGTTTTAAAATCTTTTTAACTTCAGCCAATGAATAAAAATTCTTTTTTTCTATTCCTCTATTCTTTAATTTGTCATAGAAAAGACTAAGCTGACTAGTAACATCTTCTAGTCTTGCTGCATCTTGAGGTGTAGCAGGATCGAACTGACCAACAACAGGTCTAACCTTTCCATCTTTGCCTTTTCTGGTTCTTTGTTTGTAAGTGGGATATATATTTGGAAGTTGATCTAACTGTTCTCTTAGAGCAGAAAGCTCAGATTCAGTCAATGCATCTACTTGAGGACCAAGTAGATCACGCAACATATTGTCTTTCATGACATTAGACAGCTTATAAAATTCTTGCCTGTCAATTATTGCTTGTTCTTTTTTAGATAATTTTTTTTCTTCTTTGTATTGTTCTTTTCTAGCTGGCGATACTCTTGAGTCATAGTTTGCTACAACTTTTGCATCGAATGTATTTTGAAGAGGATCATAAACTCTCTGACCAATAACATAAGATGTTCCACTCATATCCAAGCCATTAATTTTAATTGCATTGTCTACAACTGTTGATAGCCAAACTTCTCTTACAGTTTTGTCTAATTGTAATGCTTGATTTCTAGCTTCATTATCTGTTTCAAATGTTCCTTTGGTAACGCCTGAATCATTGCCAACAACACTATAAGTTCCATCTGGATTAAACTTAATAGTATGTGTTTCTAAAATAGGAAGTTCTCTTTCGTCTTCTGGAGATGGTCCTCTTCTGCTTTGTCTTTCAATTTTTAAAGCATTAAAACTGCCAACAAAGTTTTCATAAACATCTTTGTATTTAGGTTTGTTTTCATAAAACTTCATTGCTTCTTGATATTCCAATGCAACGCTATCAAGTTCTGCATCGGATAAAGCAGTAAGGTCTGTTCCTGCAAGATCACCATAAATAACTTTTGCATATGGATTTTTCTCTGCTTGTTGTTCAGCAGTTTCTAGTTGAGATGGAAGAACAACTGAGCCATCTGCTACAGCTTGTTCGTATCTTTCTTGATATTCTTCAAACCTTATGTCTTCTTGTTCTTGTGCATCTTGTGCTTGTTTCCTAAGATAAGCGTTTCCAGCCGACCTTCTGCCCAAAGCTCCACGAAAAACTAAATCAGATACCGCACCGACTGCACCACCAACTGTTAAGTCATCAAACAAACTATCGCCCAAAGGAATCTCATCACTGTATATTCCTAGTGCTACTGCATCTTGAGCAATTCCAGCCAAAGCCTCTTGTGCTGCTTCTGCTGAACCAGTTTGTATAGCACTCCTTATTCTTTCAGGTATTTTGTAATATTTACCCGGTGCTTTTGCAATACCCTTTAATAGTCTTTGCACAGAATATATCTCAGAAGCCCCTATAACGCCCCCTAATAGCTCTGAAGCAATCTCTTGACCAAAACCTACCTCTTCGCCTAACGACCTCGCTAACTCGATATTTTGAGCCTGTTCAGATATACCGACTGGTACAGCCAAAGGAAGAACTGCTCTGGTTTGTAATTTTGCAAGTTGTTTTGCAGCTTCTTTAGCTCCTGCACCGCCAGCAAGAACTTTGCCCCCAAGTCCTGTAACTTTACCTACTGCTGCACCGGGAACAAAGAATGAGGCAAATGAACCCAAGCCTTGTCCAAACTTAGATGAGAAAGCATCTTCATAACCTTTGTCTACACCTAATGCGCTTTCATTTAAACCTTTCTGTAAGTTTTTAAATAAATCAACAGCAGCACTATCGTTGCCTGCTGAAAATAAACTGGATACACCTTCTCCTGCTGACAGCATAGTAGAAGCAAATCCTCTTGGAACGCCTTTAGCAACTTCTTCTAGGTTGCCAAAGAAAGTTCTTCCCTGAACTTCTGAGCCAGTTGAAGAATCGTATGCAGAATAAGTTTCTGGATATAACTGTGCTAAATTGTTTTGGATTTCAATTAATTCTTCCTTAGATGCAGTATCAGGAATATCTAATTGTCTTCCATCTGGTAAAAGATAGAGTGCCATTTTATTTATTTTCTATTAAATTTGATAACGTATCAGGAGCTAATCTTTCTACGCTACTTGGTAAAAGCTGTGATAAAACATAATCAATCTGTCCACTAATTTTAGAAATTTCTGCTTCAGCTTCTTCACCTAAAAGATTTTCAGTTGTTTGTTTTAATTGATCTAAAAGCAATTCATATGTTTTATTTAGTTGTTGATTTTGAGAATCTGCTATTTGTGCTTTTAATAAATCAAGTTTAATAATAGCACTAGCAGCATCAACATTATTTTTCTCTGCACGAAGGAATAATTCTTTATGTGCTAAATCAACACTAGCCCAATCTTTTGTCATTTTATCTGCGTGCATATTGTATTGCATATTTCTTTGCAATGATTGTTCAACAAGACCTTGTGCTGCAATACGAGTATTATTATCTTGATTTCTAGTTTGATTATCTAATTGTTCAATTTCTGCTGATAATTTAAACTCTTCAATTTCCATTGATCTATTAATTTGAGCAACAGCATTAGATTCATCTCTTTGTGCTTTCTTAACTTTTCCAATTTCTGGAACGCCTTCGCCTATTACAGCAGCAGCTTCACCAAGATTTTTAGAGCCACCTATTGCTTTACCTAATAAAGCCAGACCCATACCAGATAATTCTCTTTGTCTTTCTTTTTCAGTAGGCAATTCGAATTCAGGTTTTTCTAAACTATCAAGTCTTGCTCTTAACCCAGCAACTTCCGATCCATCAGCCAAACTTAAGTTTAAGCTATCCATAATATTTCTTTCAACTCTTGTTCTGTTTGTTGTCATCCGATCATCAAAAGTAGGAACTTCATAATCACCGCCTCTTAGTTCATAATCTTTTGCAAGTTGATCTCTTAAAGTCAATACTTCTTCTGTAGTGTTAGCAGGTGTTTGATCGCCCTGATTAACTTGACTCAAACCACTAGTATTAGTTGTTCCTGAGGTGCTTGTTCCTGAGGTGCTTGTTGTTGCTGCATTTTCAGCTTCTTGAGCATCAATTAAACTTTGTAAAATTCTGTTTTGTTGGTTTGCAATATTAAATTGCGATGCATCTGCTTCAGGACCTAATAAACCAGCACTCCTTACTGCTTCTAATCCTGCTATTGGATTAGCATTACCGCCAGCATTGCTGTAAATTTCATATGCCTGTGGATTAGATGCAATAAAATTAAATATATCAGTGCTAGTTTTTGCTCCTCCTTCTTGAAAATAACCTCTTATACCGCCTCTATTTTGTCTAAAAGCTGCTGTGCTTGCTACATCATCAGATGGAAACAAAGTTGGAAATTTTTCATCACGATCTTGATACGATTCTCTGTATAAATTTTCTGCAAGAGTTCCAAAAGGATCATACCCCATACTGCTTGGGTCTACTGATTCAGGAACTTCTTTGCCTCTTCTCAATTGAGTAGGATAAAAAAGTTTATCCATTGCTCTTACCCTGTCTGTAACAATTTCTTCAGCTAATTGAGTTACATCAGACCTACCCATATTATTAATGCCATCAATGTTGTAAGCTCTTCCTTTTAACTCCTCATCGGTTATGCCAAAAGATTTTAAAAGATTGTAATTGCTACCGCTATATTGAACTTGCCTTCCTTCTTGATAACCAACCCTTCCTCCAGAAGCCATCATTTGTATACCACCTTGGGGCATCATCTCTTCGCCCATCATTGCTTGTTGATCCATCATCATCTGTTGATCCATCATGGGTTGAGCTTGAGACAAGCCGCTTTGTGCAAACTGATTAACAGCTTCTTCATATACTGTTTGTTGTGGATCGTTCATCATTGCTTGTTCATTAGCAACAGCACGTTCTTCAGCAGTTCTTGCTTGTATTTCCATTAATATAGAAATTTCAGGATATCCAGAATTTCCACCTTGTGCCATTTGCACAAGCATTTCTTTTGGATAATCTGATAACTCAGCAGAGATATCGTTTAGTGATCGCATAACTGGCATTCTATCCTCCCATTCCTCTATATAAACCTAAACCACTTAAACCAAGACCTACAGCCTGTTGAAATAATCCGGGCTGTTGTTGATAAGTGCTAACAGTTTGTGTTGGTTGTAATGGCAATCCTTGTATTAAATTACTAAAGAACCCAAGTCTTTGCTGAGGATAAGCCTGTTGTCGCAAGAAATCCTCGTATCCAGTATCAAGACCAGCCTGTCTTAATGCACGCATCTGTGAACCTTGACCTTGCAAGGCTTGTATTCTTTGCATTGCATCTTGTGTTCTTGCTTGACCGATGCCCAATAGTTGTTGTGAAGATGCCAACAAATTTCGATTTGTTAAATCATAAGCAGATTGTGAATATTTTTCTTGGGCTTGTCTTGCAGCTTCATTTTGTTGTGCTGCTGTTAATCCAAGTGCTGCTGCTTGTTGTTTTGCTTGTTCTCCTGCTCTATAAGCATCTAGTCTTAACTTCTCTTGCGCCTGCCTACCTTGTTCTGTCATTCCAAAAGCAGATTGTCTTAACTTCTCTTGCGCTTGTTGTGCTGCTGCTGTTTGTTGTTGTGCGCTCATAGCCATAGCTGCTTCTTGTTGTCTGGCTTGTTCTTGTGCGCTAAATCTCTGTAAGCCAAACTGTGCGCCACCAAGCCCTGCTGCTCTTTCTCTTTCAAGCTGTTGTTGTGCTGATTCAAAAGCTCTTTGTGAACCTTGAGCCTGAATATCCCCTAACTGTCTCGATAAACCACGTTCTCTTTCTGCTTGCAATATTGCTTCTCGGTATCCACCCAATCCACCAGACATTGCTGCTTGATCAGCAGTTTTATCAGCCATCATTTCTGACTGTCTTATTGCTTCTCTTTTTTCCATATCAACAACATTTTGTTGAAAAGGTGACATAAACCTGTTGATATTCTGTTCGTAACCTAACCCCTGATATTGTGGTCCTGCATAACCAGCACCATATCCAGATGTTTGTCTTTGCGCTCTATAACCACTGCCTATTAATCCAGCACCATATCCGGGTTGTAATCCAGCAGCAGTATATCCGGGGTCTGCTAGATTTGCTTGATAACCAGAATACAAAGGCATACCAGCCATTGCTGCTCTCTGTGCAGCCATGTTCATTTCTTGTGGAGAACCAGCACCAGCAAAACCTCTCGTCATTGCTTGTGCATTTACTTCATCCGGTGAAAAATAAGCTATTCTTTGTCCACCATAAGGTGCATAAGGCTGAAGTGATTCAGCTTCTGCTCTTTTTAATAGTCTCGTATAATAAGGTGCTGCTTCTTCAGGAAACTGAGTTTGCTTTACAACTTGTTCAGTTGGCTGACTTCCGCCACTACTTCTTCCGCCCATTATTCTTCCTCTTTAAATTTAACTTCATAAAAAACATTGGTTTTCTTCCATCCTTTTTTATGTTTTACCCAATGCCAAAATCCGGGTCTAGATATAAACTCAATGCCATCACATCCATTGTTTTCTGCCCAAGCATAAAGTGTATCTAATCCTTCATGCGCCCAATCTTCCATTTTCTTTCCAGCTAATAAATCAATATTAAGCATTCTTAATCCTGTGGGATATTCTTGAAATTGAGTTATTGCACAACCTTCTATCTTTAGTGTATCTGTATTGTAAGCAACCCATAAATGACTTCTTTCATCAATAACATTGTTATAAATATCAATAACAGACATTCTTCCATACGATCTTTTTACGGCTCGTTTAAGTATTTTAGAAACAATATCCCAAACAGAATCAATGTCTTCTGGAGGAATAAATGAAATATCTAATACTGGTAAAATATTTTTAGCTACTTGGTTCATCTAGGTAACATCCTTTTAGCATCAACACGATTAGGTGCTTCTGTTGTGCCTGTGCTTTCTTTTCTTGTTCGTGCTAAAAATTGATCCATTTCTTGACCGCCTTTTTCTACATCGCCATCACCTATAGCGTGTAACACATCTGAAGGAACAATATACTCTTGATTAGAAACTGCTATTTGTTCTCTAGCCCCTATTGTTCCGGGAATAGAATCTGAATATCCAGTGCCTTCACCCCTGATCATTCCTTGTGTTTGTGATCCGGGTGCTATTTGCTGTAAGACAGATTCTCTAATCATTTGATATGCTTCATTTCCATACTTATCAATAAAAGTATTTACAACGTCTACGTCTTCACTCTCGCCAACAATAAACATTATAAGCTCTTGGGTAAGTGGGTCGCTCATAATTTCTTGAGGCGTTGCATTAGAAGCATCAGGTATTGGCGTATCAACTGCTTCAATGACACTACCTTCTTGATACCCTTCTATTTCAGTTTTACCACCTTCAACAAAACCACGACCTCTTCCCATAAGATTCATTTGAGGATCAGCGTTTGGTGTAAATGGAGATGTCATAGGCATTTTAGGACCACTATAATAAGTTTGCGGTATATCTACAATTTCTGTTTGTGCAGCATCAGCCATTCTTCTTTGCAATACTGGATTATCAGCTATTACTTGCTGATCAATTCCAGTTCCAAATGCAACAGGCGGAGGCGCAGGAGGTGAAATAGATACAGATTGTTGACCTTGTTCTGCAGGTAAAAAAGATTCACTTATACTAATTCTAGGAGGTCTAACCCTATCATCCATCACTCTAGTTTGCTGTGGATAAATTATTTCACTAAGAACATTTGCATTACCTCCTGAACCTTGTTTACCACCAGTTCCGGGTGGTGTAACAGGAGGCTCATCAGGTGGAGTAATTACAGTTGGTGGAGGTGCAGGGGGAGGGGGAGGTGGAGGGGGTGGAGGTATATACGGATCAGGCTGGAAGAAACTTTGTTGTGGATAATACGAAGACATTCCTCCAAATGGTTGTCTCATTCCTCCAAAGCCACCGCCATATGGCATCATTCTTGGTGGGCTATAAGGACTACTAATTGGCGCATAAGGATTTAACATATAAGGTGCGCCTTGTCCTCCTCCATAAAAATTTCTATATCCCGGACTTTGTAGGGGTGAAAATATTTGATTAAAGTTATATCCAGCATTTGGATCAACTGGTGTTTGTTGTTCTTGGTTTTGATCTCTATCATCTATACCATCAAAATTGCTGTCTTGCATATCAGCAGTTCTAAAGCCACTAGAAGGTACGTTGCCACCTGTAGGCGGAAGCTGTGTTTGATTTTGTTGACCGCCTGTTAAAGCAGTTGCACTGGGATTTAAATTGTTAAAATAACTGAACTCAGGCATAAATCCAGATTGCATACCCATAGGTATATTTATTGGTGTTCTCATAGCTGGTGCATTGTATAAACCACCAAAGCCACCGCCAGCAAAACCACCATACGGACCTGATGGAAAGCCCATACCCATACCCATGCCCATGCCTCCACCGCCTCCACCATATCCAAATCTACCGCCCGGTTGATAACCTTTTCTTTCTTTTTCTGGATTGCCTCTAAGTTCTTGCTTGCCACCAGTTCTAGAATATAAAACTGGAATTTGTTCAGGATTATTTAAATAGTTTAGTCTTTCTTTTTCTTCTTTCTCTTCTGCTCTTCTTATCATATCTGCTTCAAACATTTCTTGAGATTCTAATATGCCTGTACCACCCAAACCAATACCAAGAGGTATAGCACTTGCAGGATTAGCTACAGCACCAGCAACATTGCCAAGAGTTTGAGAGAAAGTAGGATTTGCAGTCATGCCAGCAGCAAGCTGACCAGCATCTCCAAGTTGATTTAAAGAAGCTAGAGCATCGCCACCAATTACTGGATTGATACCACTACTAATTACATCGCCAAAACCCGGATTTGCAATGCCAGCAGTTATTTGTGGAGCATCTCTTAGTGCTTGTTGTCCTGCTTGATCTATAATTTGTGTTGAAAGATCAGAACCAAGATTTTGACCAGCTAGTTCTTGTCCAAGATTCTGAGTTAAAGTTTCTGAACCTGCTTTACTAAAAGCATTTGCAGCTTGACCCATTCCATAACCAGTCACTGCTCCTAACAAGCCTTTCTTAAAATCTCCTGTTACTGCCCATGTTGCAAGACCGCTTAAAGCAGATGTACCCAAAAGACCTAGTCCTGCCATTCCACCTAGTGTTGAAGCAAGTATTGGTGCTAAAAAAGGAAGGAAGGCTTCTGGCTGTCCTGTTTCTGGATTAATTGTTAATGGCACAGCTTGGGCTAAACCTTGCATTTCTGCTGGATTAACATGAAGTAACATAGAGTCACCGAAACGACCTTGTGCTGCTACATTGTTTGCTTGTTCATTTAAATTCATTTATCTTTCCTCTTTTGTTTCACAGCCAAACATATTAAAACTCATATCGACTGCACTTGTATAAACTTTAACTACATCAGTTTGATTTAATGTTATACCTAAAACTATTGCTAAAGAATCATTAGCTCCAACTGATTTATCATAATATAAATATTGTTTGTCATCAGCACCTGCACCACCAACATGAATACTTAATCTAAATGTAATTGCTGAACCTGTTCTATTAGCAGCAACAATTGAACTTACTGTTGTTTGTGTTAAGTCAGGAACAGTATAAAGCGTTGTTGTTGTGGTTGCAGAAGGATCAACTTGTCCTAATACTTTTAATGTATCAGCCATGTTTTACTCCCATCAATAAAAACTGATGTCTCCTAACTGCTTTACTAACACCTGACTCGTGTAATCTTTTTAAATTACCAACTTCTTGATTAAGGTCATCTAAAGCTTCCTCAATGGTTCTTCTCGTAAAAGATTCTTCAGCTTGATCATATTGTTCTGAAGCCAAAGGCAAAGGTATACTTGTTTTTTCAGCCACTATCTTCTCCCATCAGGTCTAATTTCTAAACGGATATCTCCTAATCGCCAACCATAATGAATATCATTACTAGATACTCTAATAGCACATTGTCTGCTTCTTGCCCTAGTATTTACAAAAGTAGACTCAGGCGTAACAGAAATAGTAGACAAAGTGCTTAAAGACTCTAAAGGATAGTTTCTTCCCTTTATGCTTACAGTAACTGTATCGCTGGTTGAGTATTGATCTCTAAACTCAATGTCAGGTATAAATTTACTAACGAACATAAAGTTTTCTCCATCAGGGTCTAAATCAAAATCACTAGACTCTATGTAAGATGTAAAAGCAGAACCATCAGCACTGTGACCTATTTCATGATCATACAAGTAGTTAGCATTGCTATCATCGTCTTTGCTTGTAGCAAGAGGATAATCTAATGTTAAAGCTACATTCCACGCAGTTCTTGTAAAGTTATCGTTATTTGTTCCTATAGACCAAACATTTTCAATGTAATTGTATATAACATAACGATCTATTTCAGTTGAACTAGATGAAGGATAGAAAAACATAACTTCACCTTTGTCTTCATTTGCTGCTGCAAAAACTTTAAACAACTGATCATAGTTTATGTCTTGAAAAATATAATCAAGAACTGTACAAGGCAATCGTTGAGCAGCACCACTGTAAGTATAAAAACCTCCACGATCCATAAAATAAACTTTATTGTTGGCATTAACGCAAGCATTTGGAGAAATCATTGATGGTCCTTTGGCAACCTCATTAAAAGTAAATATAAAGGGTTGACCAACAAAACGCATAGAAGTAATACCAATATCAGTCCAAATTAATATTTCTTGTCTCGTTTTTAATGCGCCAATAATTGTAGAACCAGCAGAAAGTTTTACACCACCAGCACTGTTTGTTGATGTTGGAGTCCAATCGTTTGCACTTTCTTTATCTGACCATCTAACCAACAAGGGTTCTAGATCAGAAGAGCCTATAGGATTAGCACCAAAACAAATAATATGACGATCTACATCGGACATCATAATTTGTAATGCTTCAGTAGGAGTATCGCTTGCACTTCCTAATGAACTAAAAGCTATTGCTCTAGTTGATGTTCCAGATGATTCATCCCAATAAAAGATTCCACCGCCTCTTATGCAACTTATAGCATCATCTCCAAAGTTATCTACGCTCCAAAGCCTAAGTTGATTTACTGCATCAATAGCTGTAGCAGAACCAAATGTAGAATCTCCCCAAGGACCAACGCCCCAACCTGTTGATTTAACATAATCATCTAGACCTACACTTATTTGATATGCTCCAACAACGCTTGACCCACCATTTCCTGAGTCACTTGCATTTGCTGTAACTGTAGCACCATCTGTATCCTTGGCTTCTATTGTATAGCTATTTGCATTTACAAGAGTTGCAACTTGATATTCTTGATTAAGAACATTCGCAACTATATTACCACCCAAACTTGCAGCACCACTAAAAGTAACATAATCATTTTTTTTAGCTCCGTGAGAACTATCAGTTACTGTTATTGTTGCATCGCCATTAGTAGCTGAAAAAGTTACATCGCCAGCAGAAGTTGTTGAACGCAATGGTGTAACGTCATTAAAACCAGTACCTTCTTTTATATATAGTTTTTGATGCGTTCCCAATACTTGATAGTTTGTTTGATCAATATCACGATAAACATGAATTTTTCTACAAGTACCAGCAAAACTATTGTTGCTATTTTTTCTCCAACCACCTATGCGTTCGGGTCTGCCTTTTCTAAATCTAATTTTATCAGAGTCGAACCAACCACCTTCATTACTATAGTTCGTGCCTTCACGATTAACTCCGGGTCTGAATACAAACTTTCTTAAAGGCATTTTTTTTCCTCATTATCTTTTAACCAAGCTACCACCAAAATACATTCCAATAATAGCTGATACTAAATTTGTGTCTAATTGTGTTAT
>TARA_R110002012_G_scaffold9587_7_pt1 | contig 12743 bp, 11 predicted proteins | sample TARA_R110002012 | Tara Oceans TARA_R110002012 (sample SAMEA4396515) | marine metagenome | biome: Westerlies Biome; feature: [DCM] deep chlorophyll maximum layer (ENVO:01000326); material: water (ENVO:00002006), including particulate matter (ENVO:01000060) such as... | depth 40 m
TACTCAAATAGCGCAGGGCATCATGCGCTTGAAAAGTGCCGCACGAGGAGAGGCCTAGCTCAGCTCCGAAATACGTCTGTATCGTGCCACGCTTATGACCCGTTTATAGAAAGGAAACAGAATGCTTGAAAACGCCAATGATGCGCCGCTCGAAGGCGATATCGTCAATCAGGAACCACACCTGCAGCCTGACACCACGATGGCAATGGTGATCTATGCGCTCTACCTGGCTAGCTTCTTCCTCGGCTTTACGTCGCTTATTGGCGTCATTATCGCCTACGTCTATAAAGGTAAAGGCCCGACGTGGCTAGACGAGCATTATCGTTACCAGATTAGAACGTTCTGGATAGGGCTGGTGTACGGCATTCTTTTTTCGCTATTGACGTTTGTGCTGATCGGCTTTCCGCTGCTGCTGGCACTGGCGGTCTGGCTGATCATCCGCTGCGTTAAAGGGTTCAAAGGCCTACAAGAGAAGCGCGCGCCCTCCAATGTAGACACCTGGTTGGTGTAGCGATGACGCTACCAACGAATGACACCAGCGGGCGTTTTACCAAAGCCAGTGCGATCAACGGGCTTTGGCGACAGCTGGCTCGCTGGCCGCTGTCGCGGTTGTGGCGAGTGGCGTCAGCGCTGGGACCGCTTATTTACCGTTTCAATAAGCGCGAGCGCTTGGTCACTGAACGCAACCTGGCCGTTGTTTATCCGACGCTTAGTCCCGCTGAGCGCAAAGCTCTAGCCCAACACAGTTTGCGCCACTCTTCGGCCACCATGCTAGAGCTTGGCCATGCCTGGATGGCGCAACCTCATAAGGTGGAGGCCAGCATTCTGGCAGTGCACGGCCGCGACAAGCTGGACAATGCACGAGCGGAAGGCCGAGGCGTCATTGTACTGGCGCCGCACTTTGGCAACTGGGAAGTCCTGAACTTTTGGCTATCGAGCCATTTCCCCTTCACGGCCATGTACGAGCCACCCAAGATCTCGGCTCTTGATCCCATTATTCGTCATGGCCGCGAGCGCATGGGGGCAAGCCTGGTCCCTACCAATCCGCGTGGCGTAGCGGCCCTGCTTAAAGCGCTTAAACGCTGCGAGGCCATTGGCATCTTGCCCGACCAGGAGCCCGACTGGGGTAGCGGCGTGTTTGCGCCATTCTTTGATCGCGATGCCTACACCGCCACCCTATTACCCAAACTGGTCGCCCGCACGCAGGCGCGAGTAGTCACCGGGGTGGCACTGCGTATCCCCGGCAAGGGCTTTGAAATTCATTTCCTGGACGCCGATGAACGTGTCTATAGCGATGATGACGTGCCCTCCGCCACCGGCGTCAATGCCAGCGTAGAGGCCGCAATTGGCTTGGCGCCTGCGCAGTATCAATGGGAGTACAAACGCTATCGCAAGGTGGTGCAAGAGCAGCAAAAACTGCCTAACTCCAAAGATTTCCGGCTTTATTGAAAAGAGTATCTAATGACACAAAACTACCTGCCTCGCGATGAAATACGCCCGCCACAGATTGTTTACGCACTGTTTCTCGCCGGGATCGTGACGGCCAACATCACCCTGCTTATTGGCGTGGTGATTGCGTATGTCTACCGTAACGAGGCCGCCCCTTGGTTGCAGCAGCACTACCGATATCTGATCCGCACGTTTTGGATCGGCACGCTGTATGCCTGCATCGCCTTTTTGCTCAGTATTGTCATGATTGGCACGCTGCTCTGGCCACTGTTAGCCGTGTGGCTAGGCGTACGCTGTGTGCTTGGCTGGACGGACGTTCGCAAAGGCCGCCCTCCGGCAAGGCCGTCAAGCTGGCTTTGGTAATTAGGCGTCACTCATGGCTGTCACGGGCGTAGACATCATCCAGCCGCTCGATATCGTCCTCACCCAGATAGCTCCCCGACTGCACTTCGATCAGTTCCAAGGGTATCTTACCGGTGTTTTCCAGCCGGTGTAGCGCGCCGATAGGGATATAGGTGGACTGGTTTTCACTGACCAGGAAGCTGCGTTCCTCAAGCGTCACCCTGGCCGTGCCACTGACCACTATCCAGTGTTCGGCGCGGTGATGGTGACGCTGCAGCGACAGTCGCCCACCGGGCTTAACGGTAATGTGCTTGACCTGATAGCGCTCACCACCATCCATCGATTGAAAGCTCCCCCAAGGGCGCTGAACCTGTGGAGCTGAACAAGGTTCGCTACGCCCCGCTTGTGAGAGAGCCGAGACCAGTTGTTTTACCTGCTGCGCCTGATCACGGTGGGCCACCAACACACTGTCTGAGGTCTCCACTACAATCAGGTTCTGCACTCCCAATGTGGCCACAAACCGGTGTTCGGCGAGCACGAGCGAGTCTTGTGTGTCGTCCAGCCAAGTATCGCCTTTTGTGGCGTTGCCCGCCGCATCAACCTCCCCCGTAGCCCAGAGTGCATCAAAGCTACCAATATCGCTCCATTGAGCGGTTAACGGCACCACCGCGGCGCAATCACAGTGCTCCATCACTGCGTAATCAATGGAGTCCGACGGGCACCGGCGAAACGCCTCTTCGTCCAAGCGTAAAAAATCCAGGTCACCGCGGACCTGGGTAACGGCGTCATCACAGGCTGAGAGCATGGCGGGCTGGAGCTTTTGCAACTGGTCTAGATAGGTTGAAGCACGCAGCAGAAACATGCCGCTGTTCCAAAGATAGCCACCGCTCTCCACCAGCGCCGCTGCCCGCGTGGCATCGGGTTTCTCAATAAATGCAGCAATGCGGTTGCCACTCTCTAAAGGAGAACCGCAGGCAATATAGCCGTAGCCGGTTTCAGGCTGCGTGGGCACCACGCCAAAGGTAACCAGGTAGCCATCATTGGCTAACGGCACGGCTTGCGACACGCTATGCTGAAACGCCTTAATATCGCCAATCGCATGGTCAGCAGGCAATACCAGCAGTAGCGGATCATCGCCAGACTGGCGTGCCAACAACGCGGCACAAGCAATGGCCGGGGCCGTGTTACGCCCTTCGGGCTCAAGTACCAACGTCGCGGCCTGATCGATTTCACGCAGCTGCTCAGCCATTAAAAAACGGTGGCGATGATGCCCCATCACGATCGGCGCGCGGTCAGTTAATCCTGAAAGCCTGCCCAGCGTTTGTTGCAGCAGGCTTTGCGACGAGGTTAAACGTAAAAACTGTTTGGGCATTTGCTCCCGAGAAAGCGGCCATAGTCGCGTCCCGCTGCCCCCACTTAAAATTACCGGCTGTATCATGGTTCCGTCCTTAACGTCGTCCTTATGTCCGAGCGAGCAGCGGTGTTTATGACTGGCTGCCCGAAATCCTCCTGCAGCCACTGCCTTAGTTGGCTCATTCGAGGTGCCGACCCGGCCTGCTCAAGCGCTGGCAGCGTTCCAGGCACAAAGCCATGGGCCTTGAACGGGGCCAAGAGTGATGCATCCGCACTAATGATATGCACGGGCACCGCTGCGCTGGCGTTATCACCGGTAATCAGCGGCGCTGGCTGATGATCGCCCAGCACAATCAGTAACGTGCGGTCATCAACAACACGTTCTGCCCAACGTCCGGTCACTTTGACAGCGTAGTCCACCGACAACGCATAGTGATCACGGATACGGTCGATATCCCGCCACAACACCTCGGGTGGGTCACCCGCGTGTTCCCAAGGCGCGAATATGCTTCCATCGCCAATTAACGACCAATCTTCAATGACCGGCAGAATCGGTGTCCAGGGAGCGTGACTGGAGATCAGCGCCAGTTGCGCAAAGACAGGCGAGTCACCCAACAAGTTTTTCTGGGTGTAATCAAGCGTGAACTGATCGGGCATCGCCACCCAGTTAAGCGCAGGGCCAGCGTAGTCGATATTGTTGGCGACCGCGATATCATCGAAACCATAGGCAACACCTTCTGGCCATGCCATGGAAATAGCCGGCATGACCCCCAGAGTGCGCTGCCCGGTGGCGCGAAAATCATCAATCAACGTGGAGTGACGACTGTCTAACATTAATCGATACCACAGCTGGTTATCGATCCAGCGCCCGCTAAGGGCGGTCGCATGGGCAAGCCAAGACTGCCCACCGCGAATAGGTGATTCCAGCATACCTGATACCACATGCAGGCCCTGCTCGCCGAGGCGGCGCTCCATGTCAGCAAGGGTAGGTAGCAACACATCAGAATAACGTGGGTCATCCAGCGCCGAAACGCCATAGGACTCAATAAACGTCAGCAGGACATTGCGTCCTTCGAGCCCAGGTAACGGCTGCATGGCTAACGGCGCGGCTTTCAACTGCGCCGTAAAGGCTAAACGCGCGGCGTGGGTGTCAGTCACTTGTTGCCATTGAAAGCGGGTAGCCTCCACCATCGGTAAACGCGCACTGTCCACTACCCGCACACCTTTGAGTTCCAGCGCCGCGCCACCTGTTGCCATGATGAGCAGGAGTAAAGCGAAAGCACCCGGGAGCCGCTTTATGGAATACGAGACCGGCGGTAGCAATAGTTTCACCAATCCCACGGCGCTAACCACCAGCAAGCCTGCGCCTAACAGCATAGCGCCAACAGCCATCAGTTGGCCGACATTACCCACGAGCAAGTGATAAATTGAGCGTAGTAACGGCACATCTAGATAAACATTCAAAGGTCGAGCAAAAGCCATGTGAGTGGCGGTACTGCCCACGTTGATGGCGATCACCAGGATGACCCAACTGATGAATCCAACGCCCACCCAGCGGCGCGCTTTTCCGCTCGGAAGTAGCATCATGAGCGGCACGATAATCAGCGCCTCCCAGGCAATTAAATGAGCACTGATATCTTCAAAACGCCACCACAATGGTGCGACGAGTAAAAAATTGACTACTAATATCGTTAATAATATTCGACTCATCGCATTCTCATTGAAGCCCGATTTAGCTTACAGTGTGTGGGGCCCCCTATCAGTGCTCGCACTCGTCAGAGCAAGGAATTAAGGCGGCCAAAAACGCAACAACTGTGTACTATGGCGGTCAACTGTATAGTTTTTGTGTAAATAAAACCATGCTTAACCTGGCCAACCGCCATACGTTTTGCAGGCCTTCACCCGAAAGGATTTCGCCCATGCTTTGCAATCTTGCTGGTAGGTGGATGGTAGTACTCGGCTGTGCGGTAGCGTCTACCGCCTTTGCCGAAGACGATAAACACTTCGATGCTGTCATTAAACGTGCTCAACAGCTTGCTGCAGAGGCTTATACTCCCCCAGAAGAGACACTACCGACGGTATTAAAAGAGCTTAACTACGATACTTATCGGCAAATTCGGTTTTCGCCCGAACACGCTTATTGGCAAGGCGACAGCCCCTTTAGCCTTCAGTTATTTCATAGCGGCTTTCTCTTCCAGACCCCGATTGCGCTTAACATTATCGAAAACGACACGGTGACGCCGCTGCCTTTTTCAGCCGACGATTACGTCTATGAAGGCAATGCTGAAAAACTGACCGAGCACGACCTAAGCGGCAGCGGTCATGCCGGGTTTCGCCTCCACTACCCCCTCAACAACGATGACTATGCTGACGAGTTTGCCGTTTTTCTCGGCGCCAGCTACTTCCGCATCGTGGGCCGTGATCAAGCCTATGGGCTATCGACCCGAGGGCTGGCGATCGACACCGCCTCGCCCGATGGAGAAGAATTTCCAGCCTTTCGCGAATTCTGGCTGTATAAACCCGATGCCGATGCCGAGCAGGTTGAGCTATTGGCGTTAATGGACTCCCCTTCGCTCAGCGGTGCCTACCGCTTTATTATCCAGCCGGGTGAGCAAACCCAAGTAGAAGTCGAAGCGGCCCTGTTTGCCCGCGACGATATTGCTAAGCTAGGCGTAGCACCGCTGACCAGCATGTTCACTTACGGTGAGGCCAGTCGAGAGCGACCCGATGATTTTCGTCCTCAGGTTCATGATTCTGACGGTCTACTCGTGCATACCGGCAACCGCGAATGGATCTGGCGTCCGTTAAGCAACCCCGACCATGTACGCACCTCGGCATTTCTGGATGACTCGCCCCAGGGCTTTGGATTGATGCAGCGCGAGCGTGACTTTAACCGCTACCTGGATACCGAAGCCAACTACCACCGCCGCCCCAGCCAGTGGGTACAGCCGTTGGAGGAGTGGGGGCCGGGTCGGGTAGAGCTGGTCGAAATCCCCACCCCTGATGAAACCCACGATAATATTGTCGCGTACTGGGTAGAAGACGCCCCGTTACGGGCAGGCGACACCCGACGACTCCACTACCTCACCTATACCCTCAACAGCCAGCCAGATGCGCATCATCTAGCGCGTGCTATTCGCACCCGCCATGGCAGCGCGAAAGTACCCGGACAAACGGACGACGCCACGCAAGGCCAGCGCCAATTTATTGTCGATTTTCAAGGCGGCGCATTAGCGGATATCGGCGTGGACCAATCCATCGAACTGGCGATTAGCTCGCAACAGGGCGAGGTACTGCTACCTCAAGTAACCGCGCTGCCTAACCATGGTTGGCGCGCTAGTTTTCGTCTTCCCCAGAGCGATCAGCCCAGTGACATTCGCCTAAAACTACTCCTAAACGGCGAGCCGGTAAGTGAAACCTGGAATTACGTGTGGTATCCCGATGCCTAATCACTCTCTTATAACGCCCTCTATCCCGTGGTTGAAAACACGCCGAGCCTGTTTAGCGATTGCCGTGTTAATGTCCAGCATCGCCGGCTGTATTGCCTTGAACCAGGTGGTAGGGAGTCTCTCGCTGGGCTGGCAGATCACCATGTTGGTGCTGTTTGCGCTCACCTTTACATGGATTGCACTGGCGTTTTGGGGCGCCATATGCGGCTTTACTGTTTGCCTACTGCGCCGCGACCCGCTCAGCCTGCGCAAGCTTGATAGAGAAGCGCCCAGCGCTCGCCAACTGGTGAGTCGTACCGCCATTGTCATGCCTATTTATGCCGAGCCGCCGATACCAACGTTTGCCGGCCTTGAAGCCACCTGTGATTCGCTGCTGAGCTATGCCATCGACTCCCATCAGCAAGGGGAAGCCGCACGTCCGCTAAGCGAGCATTTTGAGATATTTATTCTTAGCGACACCCAAGATTCCAACACGGCCGAGCTAGAGGCGGCACATGTGGCGGCGTTACAGCGCCGCTTCGCAGGCAAGCTTGCTATCCACTACCGGCGGCGGCCTAACAATGAGGGGCGCAAGGCGGGCAACATTGCCGACTTTTGCTGCCGCTGGGGGAGTGACTACGATTATATGGTGGTGCTGGACGCCGATAGTTTAATGAGTGGCGCCACCCTGCTTCGTATGGTTCAGCGCATGCAGCGCGAGCCCTCCTTAGGCCTCATTCAAACGGTACCGATTCCGGTCGGGCAGGTAACCCTTTTTGGTCGGTTTATACAGTTTGCGTCAGCACTTTATAGCCCCATGCTGGCGGCTGGACAAAGCTTCTGGCAAGGCGACACTGCCAACTATTGGGGACATAACGCCATTATCCGTACGCGGGCCTTTATGGACCACGCGGGCTTGCCGTTGCTTTCCGGCAAACCGCCGCTAGGTGGTGAGATACTCAGCCACGACTTTGTCGAGGCGGCCCTGCTCAAACGGGCGGGCTGGCAGGTAATACTGGATACCACCATCACCACCGCGGTGGCACGCCACGACCCTTACGCCAGCGCCTCTCATAACAGCTTTGAAACCATGCCGAGTAACTTACTCGACTTTGCCAAACGTGACCGACGCTGGCTCCAGGGTAATCTTCAACACCTGCGCCTGCTCAGCGGAGCCGGCTTGCATCCCCTCAGCCGCATGCACTTTTTCTACGGCGCATTTGCCTACTTGTCCTCATTGGTATGGCTAGGCTTATTAGTCTGTACCAGCGTGTTGGCCTCGTATCACGCACTGGGTAACGGCCCTGGTGAAACGTTGCCGGCACCGCTCTCACTGGGCTTGCTGTCGATTACGCTGGTGATGTTGCTAGCTCCCAAACTACTGGGCTTGCTGCTGGCGTGTTGGCAGACCCCCCATGCCTTTGGCGGCCGCCTACGCTTAGTAGCCAGCACTTTGCTGGAAATGGTATTTGCGGCGCTGATAGCCCCCTTGATGATGGCGTGGCACAGTTTATTTATTATCAATGTACTGCTGGGCCGCTCTATTGAATGGCAAACCCAGCCGCGTGGTGAACGCTCGTTAACCTGGCGTGAAACGTGGCTGCATACCGGCTGGATGACCCTTAGCGGTCTGACCTGGGCGGGTGTAATGGTGGCTTTTTCACCCTCGGCGTTTAGCTGGTTAACGCCTGCATGGCTTGGTTTGGTGATAGCCACTCCGCTGGTCAAATATTCCAGCAGCGGGACCTGGGGGGGAGTGGTGACGGGTCGCCTGGGGTTACTGAAAACACCCAGCAGTTGCCTAAAACCACCGCTACTGGAGGATTACGCTCGCCTTGTGAGTGACAGCAACCCTTACCCATGCGACCCAGCAACCCATGCGCCTTTTGCGCTTTCACCGCCCCCCGCTGAGCGTAGCGGAGAGATGCACAGCCAATCCTTTAAGCAGTTTGTTCGGCGTACGCCTGTATCGCCCCCAGCCGCCTCCAAGGAAATCACTTGATGCATTTAGCGCTACAGCGGCTAAAAAGTGCCGGTGGGCTAGCCCGTTCGCTGTTTATTTATTGGCGCCCTGGACGCCAGCAAGGGCTTCAGCGTCTTTACCGGCCATTCGTTCAGACTGGCGCGCTGGCGTTTGATATCGGCGCCCACTTAGGTGATCGCAGCGCAGCCTTTCATGCCCTAGGTGCTCGGGTCGTCGCTTTAGAACCCCAGCCGACACTTGCCAAGTGGTTCAAACGCTTAGTCAATCAGCCGACTATTACGCTACTTCCCCTGGCGGCGGGGCCCACGGCGGGTTTCGCTGAAATAGCCATCAGTGCCAGCCACCCGACCCTTTCCACGCTGGCGAGTGAGTGGCGCGAGCAGATCGGCACACGTAATACTGGCTTTCGCCGGGTAAGCTGGGAGCAACGCCTACAGGTTCAGGTGACCACGCTGGATAAATTAATTGATGAGTATGGCGACCCGAGCTTTATCAAGATTGATGTTGAGGGGTTTGAGGCCCAGGTACTGGCGGGGCTGAGTGTTCCGGTGGCGGCATTATCGGTGGAGTTTGTCGCCGGCGCCCTAGAGGTCAATCACGCCTGCATTGACCATTTAACCCGACTCGGCGAGTATCGTTATAACGTGGTGAGTGGCGAACAGCGTCACTTTCGTTGGACCCAATGGCAATCCCCACACGCTATTATAAAATGGCTCAGCGATGGCGCCGACGGATTAGCGTCGGGTGATCTTTACGCCTGCCGATCAGACCACTCACTGCTACAGAACAACGCCTAACTCGCTTTTTAGCTCCTTTAGATTTGATAGGGATATCAGCAATGATCCATCACTGGCAAACGCTTACAGCGCCTCAACTCGCAGAGGTCGCCCAACGTGATCCGGTGGCCATATTAGTATTGGGCGCGATTGAACAGCACGGCAGCCACCTGCCTCTTGCCACCGACCTCACGATTGGCGAAGGCCTTCAGACGGCCATGTTAGCGCTGCTCGAGCCCTCCCTGAACGTTATTTGCCTACCGCCCATTGCGGTGGGCGCCAGCGATGAACACGCCAGTTTTCCCGGCACGATAAGCCTGCCGGCAACACTTGCGATAAGCACGCTGGAAGCTTACGGCGACAGCCTGGCACGAGCAGGGATTCGTCGTTTAGTGCTGCTCAATAGCCATGGGGGCAACAAGGCCGTCATGGATCTGGCAGGCCTTACTCTCAGGCGTCGGCACGGGATGCGCGTGGTAAAGGCCACTTACACGCGGCTGTCGCCTTTAGACGGTGCCATGGCCTTTGAGGAGCTTCGCTATGGGTTACATGGCGGTCTGCTGGAAACCGCGATGATGTGCTATTTAGCGCCCACCCTGGTACAGCTTGATGACTATCAAGCAGCGCCCAACGCCGCCCCCATCGATGATGCGCTCGTCAGCGCAGAAGGCGCCGCAGCGTTTGCCTGGCTGGCCGAAGACTTAAGTCCCCAAGGCGTCGCTGGCGATGCTCGCCAAGCGAGCGCCGCATTAGGCGAGCGCCTGGTGCGCCATTACGCCGGTCTATTGGCGACGGTAGTGGCGGAAACCGCCCTTCTACCGCCGTTGGCTAATAAGACACCGGCGCGTGAGTGATATTGATCAGCGCTGATTGCTCAGCACATCTTCCAGCAGATGCCCACCACGGGTGGCCTTGGCGTTCAGGTAGCGCTGATTGTGGTCGGTGACGCTGCCGTAAAGCGCCTGACGCGAGACAACGTCGATTCCCCCCGAGCGTAGCGCCTCTATCTTGAGCGGGTTGTTGGTGAGTAGCTGCACCTGGCTGATCTTGAGCGCATTAAGCATATCTACCGCGACGGCGTACTGGCGTTCATCATCTCCAAAGCCCAGTACCTGATCAGCATCGACGGTGTCCAGGCCACCGTCTTGCAGGGTGTAGGCACGTAGCTTGTTCGCCAGCCCGATACCGCGCCCTTCCTGGGCCAAATACAGCAGTACGCCGCCGCCCATGGCCTTAATATCGGCGACCGCGTTGCGTAGCTGTTCACCACAGTCACAGCGCAAGCTGCCGAAGAGATCGCCAGTTAAACAGGCTGAGTGCATGCGCAGCGGCACTGCGCCCTCCCACTTTTCGGGCCTGCCAATCACTACCGCGACGTGTTCACGCAGGCCATCAGGCTCGCGAAATAACACAAAACGGCTGTCGGCAGCATCTTCCAGGGGAATATCCGCTTCACTGACCCGTTTAAGCATACCGGGGGCACCTGCCAAGCACTGTTCAGCGTCCTTGGCGGCTACTTCCAACAGCTTGCCGGAAGATAGCTGTTCATCGATAGTGGCCGATGCCTCTTTGCTTACGAAGGCACATATTGCCGCCGGAATCAGCAAGGCGCGACGCATTAGCGTCACCGCGCCCAACTCGGCCGACCCTATCGGCATGATCTCGTCAAGCAGCTTATCAATCGATGGCTCGCGGGTTTGAGCCACCGCTAATCCATGCAGCTCATGAGTGCTGACATCAGCCGACAATGGCAACCTGGCGGCCTCCTCGGCTAGCGTCACTCCCATCGCCGCTAGACGGTGACGAGTCAGAATCAACGATGGCCATTCGCCCGCTAACTGAGCCAGCGTTTCGACCGATGCGCTGCCTTCCAGCGCCTGCACAAGCAAACGCTGTCCACCAGCGTTTATCACTACCGGCAATCCACGACGGATATCGAAAATAGCGCGTTCAACATGATACATGTAGGCCTCCTGGCTTCCTGGCGTGAGGGGTGTTATGCGCTTGCGCTGAGGTCATATGGGCCGCATGATAAAGCGGTTTTTTTAGCACGGAGGCGTCATGCCCGACTCCCTTCCCAACGCAGATGTTAATTACTGCGACGTTCACTCTACTGGCGACGCCATTACACTGGCCGATGCTTGGGACTGGCTGTTGGCACTGCGTCATCAGCGTCCGTCCAGCGTTGCGATAACGCTGTCGCCAAACGGCGAGTGGCAAGCGTCTCAGGCAGTCACGGCTGAGGTTCATGAGCTGCTCGACTGCCTGACGCCCTTGGCCAGCCGCCCTGCCTGGGTATTGGCTCAACTGGGGCAGAGCCTGGACGGGCGCATTGCCACGGAAAGCGGCCATTCTCATTACATTAACGGTCATGAAAGTTTGGTTCATTTACACCGCCTGCGTGCGTTGGTTGACGCCGTGGTAGTGGGCGCTGGCACTGCCAGCGCCGACAACCCCCAACTGACGGTACGCCACGTTAGCGGTGACCACCCGACCCGCGTAATCCTCGACCCGCGGGGGCGTATACCTGACGATCTGACGCTGCTGCACTCCGCTATCGCACCCACGCTGCACATCGTGGGGCCGGAGGTGGCGCCGACCGACAGTCTGCCCCACGTTGAGCGCTGCGTGCTGGCCTTGAATGCACGTGGCCAGTTCAGCCCCAGCGATGTCATTAGCCTGTTGGCCAAGAAAGGCTTGCCCCGTGTACTGGTGGAAGGGGGCGGCATCACCGTTTCTCAATTTATCGAAGCGGGAGCGATTGACCGACTGCATCTGCTGGTCGCCCCTTTGCTGATCGGCTCCGGCAGGCCCGGGCTGCAGATGACGCCCATCGACACGCTCGACAGTGCGCTGCGTCTGCCGACGCGAACCTTCCGCTGTGGCGACGACACCCTGTTCGACATGCGACTGAGGCAGGCCACCACCTGACGGCTGGGCGTTTTTACGCCGGCTCAATGCTACCCACACGCCTGGCACACTCGCCAGCAGCACCAGTACGCCATAGGCCAACGACACCGCGACCCCTTGGGCAGCCGGCAAGCCAACCAGCGACCAAACGCCAGCGGCGGCGCCTTCACGCAGCCCCCAGCCAGCCACCGACAACGGAACCAGCATCGCCAGCAGCAGCACCGGCGTTAAAGCAAGCACCTGTAGCGCCGGTAGCTCAACGCCAATCGCCCGCGCGGCGCAAACCATTACCAGGCCATAACTGACGACAATAGCTAACGAGGAGACTAATTGCCGGGGCCAGGCGCGACGCCGCAATAAGCTCCGCTTCACATCGAACGCTAATGCCTGAAACCACTGCGGTCTTTGTGCTAACCAGCGGGTGCTTCCCTGGTGCTTAGCAACACTACCGGCCGCCACCAACCCCGCTGCCACAGCAACACCGATAGCGACTAACCATGC
>TARA_R110002012_G_scaffold101824_1_pt1 | contig 12729 bp, 6 predicted proteins | sample TARA_R110002012 | Tara Oceans TARA_R110002012 (sample SAMEA4396515) | marine metagenome | biome: Westerlies Biome; feature: [DCM] deep chlorophyll maximum layer (ENVO:01000326); material: water (ENVO:00002006), including particulate matter (ENVO:01000060) such as... | depth 40 m
GTTGGCGCTGGAGAAGTCGCTGCCCGCAAACTTGAGCTCATCATGAAGACTCCTGCCCACATCACTGTGGTGGCGCCGTGGGCTTGTGACACGATAAAACGTTTGGCTAAAAACGAGAAAGTAACCCTTATTGAGCGGGAGTTTATCGATAGCGATTTAGCCGATAAAGACATGGTTTTTATTGCCACTGATAAATCTGAAACCAATCAAGCCATTCACGATTTAGCTCGCGAACAAAAAGTGCTTGTGAATGTGGTAGATAACACCCCACTTTGCCAATTCATTACCCCTTCTATTGTAGATCGCTCACCCATTATTATTGCCATGAGTAGCGGCGGCGTAGCGCCCGTACTATTACGCTATTTACGCCAAAAACTGGAAACTGTGCTGCCTGCTAACTTGAGTAAGCTTGGTGCGTTTTCAGAAAAATTCAGAGAAAAAGTAAAGCAAACCTTAAATGGTGTTACTGCAAGGCGTTACTTTTGGGAAGACGTGTTAGATGGCGACATAGCTGAAATGGTCGAAAAAGGCCAAGACAGCAAAGCCGATGCAGCCTTTGAAACCGCCCTAACGGCAGCGGCTGAAAACAACCAAGTTCAAGGTCAGGTCTACCTTGTTGGTGCAGGCCCTGGCGACCCTGATTTGTTGACGTTTCGTGCACTAAGGCTAATGCAAAAAGCTGATGTAGTGGTTTACGATAGATTAGTTTCACCGCAGATTTTAGAACTCGTTCGCCGAGATGCCGAAAAAATTTACGTGGGTAAAGCAAAGAGCAACCATAGCTTGCCACAAGATGATATTAACCAGCTTATGGTTGATGAGGCGAAAAAAGGCAATCGAGTGGTACGCTTAAAAGGCGGAGATCCATTCATATTTGGTCGTGGCGGGGAAGAAATTCAAACCCTTATTCAGCACGGTATTGAGTTCCAAGTAGTGCCCGGTATTACTGCGGCGAATGGCGCATCAAGTTATGCAGGTATTCCTTTAACCCATAGAGATCACGCCCAATCAGTGGTGTTTGCTACCGGCCATCTAAAAGACGATACTATCGATTTGAATTGGCAATCGTTAGCGCACGCCAATCAGACGATTGTGTTTTATATGGGGTTAACTGGCTTACCCATTATTTGTAAAAAGCTGATTGAAAATGGTCTTACCGCAGATACCCCCATTGCCTTGATTCAATCGGCTACCACCGAAAACCAAGTGGTGGTAACAGGCACGCTTAGTGATATTACGCAAAATCCTGCTACATCAGCGTTGAAGCCCCCGACGCTCATTATCGTAGGTACTGTAGTAAGTTTGCATAACCAGCTAAATTGGTTTGGTGACTAACTTACCCTTGTGAGCACGCTTTGGTTTTAACTAATTTGTTGCAATTTACCCCTGCGTACGCATACTGAATTAATCAGCTAAGCGGCATGTCGGCATTTATACATTGGTAATCACACCAAAGCGAAGGTTTCAAGTTTTAGGGTATGTAAGCCATCTTTGCAGGCAAACGGCGATGTTTGCCATGGGCTTGCCTACTCGGTTGTTTAAGTCGCTAGCGCTTTGGTTAGCGCTGCCGCTTAGGATCGCACTGTTTCTTCTTTGTTTTACCCCTGTCGCTACTTACGCGTCGCAACTCACTTTCAACAAAACCGTGACGCCTGATGATATTCAGTTTAAATATCGATGGCTAGATAACGAAGGTACTGAGCAAACCATTGCATTCTCTTTGCCCAATAGCGCATTAAAGGTAGCGCCTACCACACAGGCCAACTATAAACCTGAAATAGCCCAGCGTTATGTTACTGTGTCGTTATTGAAAGAAGCGAAGAAAGTCGACCCACGCGAAGCCGTTGTGTCAGTTACCCATGAAAATGACGCCATTAATATTAAGGTTAAATCAACCAAGCCGAATAAAGCTGACCAGATATTATCTCAACTAAAAGACGTGCAGCGAACAGCTTATACTGACTACCTTGATAAGCATTATTACACCCGATTCACCACGCTTTTTAACCAGCAAGCAGTAAAGCCGGACCACCTTCGCTACGTTGCTCAAACCTTTGAATCACTTAGGCCTATCTCGGAAGCGTTTTACGACAAAATAGATCGTATCGAAAATAACCGCGCTTATTTACAATTGATGACTAGCTGGGTACAAAGTATTCCTTACGATTCCCTTGAAGACAGAGTCGCCAGTAATGGTTCTGGTTTTGCACCTCCGTTAGGGTTACTGATGCAAAACAGGGGCGACTGCGACAGTAAGGCGGTGCTAACGGGCGCTTTGGTACGTGCCTTTCTTCCTTCTACCAGCATCATTATGGTCTTTCTTCCCCATCATGCGTTATTGGGAGTCGCGATAAATGCCATTTCCGAAGACGAGAAGTTAGAAGTTGAGGGTAAGACTTACGTGCTTTTTGACCCAACCGGCCCAGCACTTATCCCCTTTGGCGACATTTCAGAAGATACGAAACGCTACATTTCTACTGGCCGCTATCAAGTGGAGCATATTGACTAATAGTGCTCTAACAATATTAACCCTTTTTGCGCTTTATCGTAAACATTACCGCTATAAACACAGGCTTTGATGTTGATAGCTATAAAGTGGGCTTATTGAAATAATCTAACGCTTTAGCATCATCCATTTTCTGAGCGAAGTTAATTCCCAACTGCCGCAACTGCGGATCATACCGATAACGGCTTAACGCCTCTTTTAACTGTCGTAAGGCTTTGTCAGTTTGCCCTAAGCTATCTAAAGCTAGAAAGTAGACGTAAATGTATTGCACATTGTCGGGAGCTAATTTAACAGCTTTCCTAAATGCTTCTATTGAATCTAATTTTCTTTGCGAACGAATTAAGTACATGCCACGAGCATAATATAATACAGCTGAGCTAGGGTTAGCTTTCAGCCCTGCATTAAGTGTTAGTTCTTCGTCTTTAGCTAGCGCTGCTTGACGATAAACATCAGCTAAGTTGACATAATTAGGTACATAGTAAGGGTCTACTTCGATACCATGTTGCAAGCTATTCAACGCCTCTTGTATACGTCCAATTCGTAAATAAACCATACTCTGATTAAGCGCTGACTCGCCGCGCCACATAGACACTTCGTTAGACATCAATAATAGCGCCAATGCTTTTTTAAAAGAAGCTTGGTAGTTCAATCTAGCATCCAGTAAATGATTAGCAGCCCCAAGACGTACCGCCTTAAAGCGATCATCCAATAACGTTTGATAAGATTTCAACCGCTCAGGAATAGGCAACAAGTTTCCAATTCCAGCTACCGCCAAACGAATAAGTTCATGTTCTGAATGCACCCAGCCTTTAATATCGTCATCAGAGAGTTGCTCAACACTGTAAGGCAGCATCGCGATTGCGCTAGCGCGTACAATAATACTAAGTTTATTATTGTCAATTAGCGCGAAGTGTTGGGCAATCGGTAAAGTACCATTATGCATTAAAGCGACAAAATCATCTGGTATCGACTTAGGGGGGGCAATGCCTTCGCGACGCTTATTTATAATATCTGCAGACCAGCTGGAAGATTGTGATGTATGACAACTATTACACACATTTGGTGTTTCGAACTTAGTGCTTAACTCAGGCTGCGGCACTTTAAAACTATGATCTCTACGAGCATCAACTCCCATAAAAGTTGTTTGTGGCATATGACAGCTTACGCATTGCCCTGCGGATGAATTTAGGTCGTGGCGAATGTGAGATTGTTTCTGATATACCTCGCTGTTGTGGCATTGTAAACATAACCCGTTACCCTGAACTTTTATTTTCATTGTATGTTTGTCGTGGCAATCTAAGCAATTCACGCCCGCGGTATACATTTTACTTTGTAGGAATGAGCCATAAACATAGACCTCTTCTTTGACTTGCCCATCTGCGTGATACATCGTCGGCGTCAACAGCGAGGGCACAAACTGGTCTAAAAAGGCAGCATTCGGATCTATGCCATCAGTGATGGGGGTGCGTAATGAATGGCATGCGAAGCAGGTTTCCATGAAACGATTGTCTCTAGGCTCTCCATGCCATGAAGCAATTTTATCCCCGTCGTCCAGTAACCACTCCCCCAAAGCTTTTTGATCATCTGATGATAGAGGAAATTGACCAGTTGAGAGCTTATGTGAAGAGCTATTTTTGGATAAAGACGAAGGTGATACGGCGGTTTCGGTGTGATTATTCATTTTACCGTGACAAGACTGACACCCCACATTGATGTTGTGCCACCTAGTATCGAACTGATTCGTTTCAACAGAATAGTTGCGGGTTAAACCATCTGAATGACAATCTGCGCACATACCGTTCCAATTTTGCAACGGTTGACGCCAATGCAAGCGGTCTGCGGGTTGAATATCTTCCTGAGAATTCAGGGGGTACCACTGTTGGCCTCCTTCTGATTCAGGCCGAGAGTCCCACGCAAAAGGGAATACTTGAAGCTTTCCGTCACCAACTTCGATCAAGTATTGTTGTAAGGGATAGTGCCCAAAAGTATATTTTACTGGGTAATCCGTTGTGTTTTCGGCTTCTGTAAAATTTATCCAGAACTCTTCGCCTTTTTGGTAGAAGCGCGCCACCTGCGTATAGTGTTCTGCTTCTACACCCGAAAAATCACCCAATACTGTCTTTGATACTGCCACATCCATGGCTTTCGCATGATCAGATTCTTGCCAGTTGGAAACCGCTTTCTGATGACAACTGACACAGTTTGTATTTCCCATTACCTTAAAAGGTAAAATTAAAAATAGACTCGCCATTAGTAGGCTAGTAAACGTTAAATACTTCATTAAAATTTCACTAAAATACCATATCCGACATCTTACTTACTCAAGGCCAATATTTAGATTAATTTTAAAAAAACTTACGACCCAACCTTATCCTAGCCTCTTCAGCAATCAGCTTATCGACTATGAAACGTATGGCCCCCGCTACAATGTGGGTGTGAGAGGTAAGTTCTAAGAAAATAGAAACGGTGTCGCGCTGCTTAATACAACGCAAAAATAAGGGTTATTCTACGCTTATCAATAATTTTGCCTTGGGGGAAAATTCCCCCAAGGCAATCCATTATTAGCAAGCTACAACACTAAAGATTCTCTTCTGCAAAGCTGGCTAAACGGCTTCGCACTACCCCATCTAGGTTCAGTGTTGCACTGCCGGAGAAGTCTTTGAACTTCTCTACCAAGTAAGTAAGCCCTGAAGTTACGGCACTTACCCCATTCTTGATATGTTACCAACACCCCATTCTTTACTCATCGTTATTTTAATGTCACCATGCAGTATAGCCTGAGGGAATAGCATGATAACTAAAAGCTCGACTAAGATTATTACGACCGAAGTAAATTTAGGAAAAATACCCTTTTTCTTAACTAATGAAACAAACGATCTCTCTGAGCTCGAAACTCCTCCGCATGGTCTGCGAGCATTGAGTTATCACACCGACCAAATTATTGAGGATTTTCCTCTCATATCCTGCCCAGATAGAATAAAAGAATGCATGGAGTTTAATCTATTTATTGCGGATCGAAAAACTGGCGCATTTTCAATCAAAAAAAATAAATATTCGCAAAACGAGCAATATGTATGGAGTCAAGGATATCTTGGAGCTAAGAAAGGTTCAGGGCTGAAAACTAAAAGCCTAATGCCAATTGCAAAAGATTTACGTCGATTCTTAGACTGGATGATAGACGAAAATATCACCTACGAAGAAATTATTGCGGTACCAATAGATTATGATCCGAATAGCATAATGGAAGCTGAAGAACTACTTCCTGTTTGGAGATTTCAACAACACCTCACTGATCTTGTTAAAAGACAAAAGTTATCATTCAAATTAGCAGATCGAGTCCTTCAAAATGTGAGAACATTTTATTTGTGGAGTTATAGAAGAGGTGAGAGTAACGCACTACCGTTCTCACACAAAATAAAGAATATAAGGGTGACTCGAAGCGAGAATGCTGATGCAGTTTTCGCTATGCCGGGCACTAGAGCAGCGAACAAAAGAGCACTGCGGTCATATGTCAGCAATTTACGTATCCCGAAAACCGCTATCCAAAAGGATAAAGCCCCAAAAAAGAAATTAATGGCTTACTCTGGAGCCGAGCTAAAACTGCTCATAAGTACAAGTATTTATGCTCATCGTACATATGGATTATTCATAAAGTGTGGCTTATTCGCCGGGCTACGAGCTTTCGAAGTAGTACAAATCAATCATGATGAAATAATCAGCCCATCAGAAAAACGAGTCTCCTTTTCACTTTCATTGCTTCGTAAATTTAACAAACCAATAAACCTCAGGATTTCTCCAAAGCTCATGGAGGAGTTGTGGAACTACACTCAAGACAAAGAGTATTTGAGACGGCGCGAGTTACATGAACGCAGATACGGAGCCAACAGTTCAGAGCACCCTCTCCCTCTTTTTCTAAACAAGAGTGGAGAGCGGATGTCAGAAAACAGTGTTAAAAATTCGATAGCTAAAGTCCGGGTTGAGCTTAAAGAATTAGGCCTGCCAATAATTGAAAGAACATTTCACGATCTCAGAGCTACATTTGCCACACTCTGGGCTATTGCTCTAATTCGAAAAGGTTATGAGCCCAGCGAAATTAAAGCCAAGCTAACGCTTCTTCTCTCACATGAGAACTTTCACACAGTTCAAAGGTACCTCGATTTTGCGACAGAGGGACGTGTAGGCTATCACGGCGCAATGGACCCTTGGGTGGTGGACATTTATCAAGAGGTTGCAGCAAGAGCTGACAATTCAGGGCAAAATAATGATTCCTGATAGAAGCTTAAAGCTTGTAAAGCAGTTTGAGACCCTTTCAAAGCCCCTTGGTCAAAATGTACTAAGAATTTTAGAGGAGTCCTGCAAACCCTCAGATAAAAGACGCTGCGCGGGACATGACGTAACCGAAGAAAGATTGAAAGATCTTCTTAAGTACATAGAGCAAGCTACTAGCTCATTTAACAGCATTCATTTTCTACGGTTTGTCGAAACAGGATTCGATTTACTTAAGGATAAAATTGAATGGGCTAGAGTTGAAAAAGAGCTCTACGAAGTTGAAGCAGTTCAAGTATATACACGCCGTAAGGGCTCAATCCTTGCCTCGTTAATACATTTAGCTAAAACATATTTTGATGACCCGTCCCTGAGTTCTCCCTCCCGAGTTCGCTCATCAACATCAGACCTCTCGATAGATATATCGAAACTATACATATATTCCGCCGAGACGGTCGTAGATTGTAGTGATTTGTTTCTTAACGTACTGAAAAAACCTAACGGCTACAATAAATATAAATCAGGAGTGCACTGGATTTCACAAGCTTTGGTCAACGCTAAAGGCGATGAAGCTTTAAAAAGAGCCTTTGAGAAAAAGAAGACTGTTGTGGACATTATCGATGATGACACTACATTTGAAATGCTCAAATCAAAGATCCCCTCAGATAATCACAGCAGAATTATTAAGTTTCGCAGTGCTCACAACCCCCAATTACACGGGCTTGAGTCAAAATCAGCTAAAAAGTCCTCTCATGTGTTAAAGGCAGGTAATATCAAACGTGGAGCTGTTTGGATATATGAACTGTCGCCCGTTTGGTTCATACAATGCCAAGAATATGTGAACGAAGTACACAAAACACGAGGCAAAACGGCGGCCTTGAGTGCCATAACCCGTTTAACGAAGTTAGGTAGCGCGATTTATGATCACAAAAATAAATTACCTGACTTGAAAGACTTCAAAAGCGAAGGTGTTTTAGCGTTTTATAAAAATGGTCATTCTCTAGCAAAAAGCGTCTACCAAATCAAAGAAAAAAGAGTAGCTGACACGCTAGGAGAGCTTATAGCCGTACATAATTACGTTTACGGGAGTGATTGGAAAATAACTAGCCTATTAAACTTAGTCGTAAAATTTGACAACGAATCGAGTGACGACTCTGACAATCATATAGTGCTAGACCCATTGCTTGATGAATTTCCACATCTTGCCCAATCAATTTTCGATTTCGCACAGTATGAACTAAATCGTATTGATGGGGATAAGAACTCAAGGAACACTGTTTTCAGCCAAGTTTCAATATTAAAAAACATTTTTAAAAATCATTTAGGCACACTCCGCAAGGCAGAAGTTAAACCTCTACAAGAGCATGGTGTAGAAGGTTTAGCGATGAATGATTGTCGCCTAATAAAGAAGATCAGGTTTATTATTAGAGATAAATATCAGACTGGTGAGTTTACGCTACAAACGGCGCGTTTTTCACAGTCAGTACTAAGTTTGTTTTGCTCCCATTTCAACCTTCCGAAGGTAAAGTCCTACAGCATTTCCAAAACTAAGAGAAAAGCTAACGAAGACAAAAACAGAGCTTCCGATTACTATTCGTTAAGAGATGTTGCTTCTCTTGCCTATTCAATAGAAGTAGGGTTACTAGACAACAGCCTATCGAGCAAAGATGAGCTCTTCCTCAGACTTGGTAGAGTTTTACTAAAGACTGGCTGGAACCTAGATCCAGTGTTGATGCTAGAGATTGACGACTTGTTGAAATTAGATGCACCAATAGTTGGCAAAACTACGAATTTTGTTAGGTTGTTCAAGAAGAGAGCTGGTTATAAAACTCAATTTTATGAATTCAATATCGATGAAAAGGGAATTGAAAAAGAAGGGCTAGTTTTCGGAAAGGAAGTGACTAATGCTCTATCTGACCTTGAATATATCAGAGACAAAATCTCCGCTCGAATCCGTCCATCTCTGCAAGAGAATAGTAAGCTAAAATATCGTTTATCGCTTTACCGGGCCTCAAATGGACGCATTTATAGTCCATCATTTAACAACTTTAACTCGCAAATTAATCAGATTTTACGCAAGTACGAATGTTCTATATCGTTCAATGTCCAAAGAATTCGTAAAGGCGGTCTCAATTACGTATATAAGAGCTACGCAAAAAAGTTCAAGAAGTACTACGAAGCTGGTCAGCATTCTCTGAGTGTTTTTCTTGATGTTTATCTTCGAGATGATGGGCTAGAGTCTGAGGAAACTATTTCTTCTGCCACATCTATCATGGCTGACTACTTTACCGGTCGGCCTCTAGCAGAAGATATCATCATCGTTACCGACATTCCTCCTGAGAGTAAACAAACACCTAGTGGACTATGCGTTTCCGCAGGAAATGATGAAGAAGCTGAAGCGTTCGTGAAACTACGCCGCAGATTAAATCGAGAATCGGGCAGTGACAACTCTCAGTGTGGAGACTTCAACGCATGCCTATTTTGTCGCCACTATCGGCTTGTAGCGGATGCCGAGCACGTTTGGCGTCTATTGTCTTACCAGAGCTACGTGGTCGGTGAAATGGAAAGAGGAATTAGTGATTATGAGAGCTCGACTGATCAATCAGAGTATATCAATCTGTTGAATAAGCGGGTTGAAAAGATCCTAGCCGATGTTGAAGAAATAAATAGCGCGGCAGTAAGAGATGGAGAGTATGAATTTAAGACCAAGGGTTGTCACAAGGATTGGGCCTTTTTCGCTAATTTTGGGAGTGAGTCGTGAAGATTTTTGACCTGATAGAACACATATCTGTAGCCGACGAAACTGGCCTTTTGAGAATAAAGCCACTTAACGAAATTGATTACAAAAAAATTGCTTCGACAAACATCTACGAATCCGAAAGCGTACACCAAAACAGTCATAAAAAAACCAAATTTAACGATGACGTATGGCGGATATCGGGCAATAAGTCTATGGATTTTTCTGATTTACAAGGCGCACTGAAATATGAAGTAAAAGCTGCTTTTTTAATCGCAAACTACTGTGGTGTTTTTGAGGGTGGGAGAGGTATAAAATTTCAATCCGCAAAAATACAAACTTCACACTTAATAAAATTCGCGAAAACATTGCAGAAAGCAGGAGTTAATTCACTCCTTATGTTCGACTCACTTAACGGGCTGATAAAGAGAAACTATATTATTAAATTCATAGAAATCAATTTTATCGCTCGTGGAACTTACACTTTCGAAAGTTTTCAGCGTCGATTCTTTGAAGAAAATCTAAACTATGGCTTGTTTTCAAATGATACGGTTTCAATTTTTCAGGAAGAGTTTTTCAGACATAACCTATCATCTGAAGGTCAAGATTCGGTGCTATCCCATCCTGTTGTTCCATCTGGAGTACTGCAAAGAGCAATTCAAGAGTGTGACAAAAAGATATCAGGCGCGAAAAACCTTATTTCTGATTGGGAACTTGCAAATAAGGGTTTTACAAAAGCAATAAGACAGATGAATGGAGGCATAGGTAAACACAATACTGTATCAAGTATTACGAAAAGCCTTACTTCGCAAATCACCGACCCACTCAGGATTGGATTTAAAGCAGTGGATAACCTTAAGTTATCCGTCCTAATGTATCTACTTACATTCACAGGTATGCGGAAGGAAGAAGCTCTTTCATGCACCATCGGTTGTGCTGAATATAAAGACAGTAAATATTATATTGAAGCTACTTTGAGCAAGACTGATGATACAAAGATCAAAATGAAATGGGTGACAAATAAGGATACCTACGACGCAATTAAGTTACTTGAGCGTTATGTAATCGGTATGCACGACAGAGCAAGAGCTATCTTGAACAACCCTAACCTTAGTATTACGTCAAAATTAAAACATCAGCTATCCCATGGTTTAGGTAAAAAGCTTATATTTGGTGTAGCTGATACCCTTAAAACCGTTAGGTTTACAAACGCTGCGTTAGGGATCAATTCTGACTATGATAATAGCGTGTTTGGAAATAAAGACTCGAAGTTCTCTCTACAACTATTCAAGTACCAACTGACTGAAAAGGATATCGATCAACTAGAATCGCTAGGTTGCAATTACAAAGCGGTTAGAGGGCACTCAAAGGGAGAAAAGTATGTTGTGGGAGATACTTTTAGAATAACGCCGCACATGCTCCGCCACACTTTTGCGTGGTTCATTATAGCCAATAGACTTGGTCAACTGGACGATATAAAACATCAGTTTAAGCATTTAGCAAGCTCAATGACAATGGTTTATGCGTTTAGGGGTTATGACAGCACTGACGAAATGATCGACTTGTTCGAAGATTTTGAGGAGCAGTTGGTTGACAATATAGCCTACGAAATAGCATCACAAGCAACTAACGGCACGCTGAAAGGAGAAGGCGGGAAACGCCTAAACGACGGTGCCAGAAACCTTGTCTTCAATGTTACTGCTTCTAATGGGTCTCAAACGGAAAGAACTATCAAGCAAATACACTTTAGTAGCTTAGAAGCGTACAAGGCATTTTTAGTCCAGAACTTGAAAAATATCCGAGGACTTCCTCATGGATATTGTACTGGTGGATCTGAATGTAAATTAAAAAATGTCGGCATCCCAAGTGGTTGTGTTTATTGCCCTAATTACATTGTTTCCGAAAAGCAACGGATACATTGGCAAGCGATGAAAAATTTTGCCGATGACAAACTACTCATTTACAAGCAGTTATCTGATGAACAACAAGCAGAATACTCGTTGATGGCCGAGGCGTGGAGAGATACCAGCAACGCTGCCTCAATAATTCTAAAAAATTCAGTGCCTGATAACGCTGAGGAGAGTTCAGTATGAGCGCCAAAGACGAAAAGTCTGGTCAAGAACTTATGATGGACGCGTTAAACGAGTTGATCGCAACTCCAGACGCAAAAATTAATAGAAATATAGTCGCTAAGCGGGCTGGTTTGAGTCATACCTTACTTAGAAAGAACTCATATAGCAACGTTGAACAGAGAATAATCAAGGCTCAGAAATTAAGAGCCATTGAAATGGAAGATAGAAGCAAAGACCAGCGGATAGAGCAGCTCGAAAATTTGTTAGTGGCTGCTAATATCAAGTTAAAGAAGTTGACCGAACGCTCACAAGCACCATCATCAAAAGCCATAAAAAAAATAGAAGGGCACCTAGTAGCTCAGCTTTTAGAGATGTATCGGTATAACGATCTATTGAGAGCTAGGTTGGCGGAAAAGCATGGCGAAAGTATAGACAAAGAGACAGGCGAGGTTATACATATCAACCGTATCAAACGAGGTTAGGTCAGGGGAAATAGTTTAGTGATATTTCCCCATAACATAATTAAGCTGTTATCGTCGCGGCGTCGCATTAAAGAACAGATCTTTATCTGGATCTTTATCTGGATTAGTCGTCACTTAACCTTACACTTTCAGATATAGAGCTAGACCAAACCTGACAGTCTCTTGTGTACGTATTCCGGAACTTCACGACTTAGTTTCCATTTTCAACTATAAGCGAGAAGTGGAAGTATGAATTTTCGTCGCTGATAGACTGCTACGAGGCAGTTTTCGGACGGTAGTTTTTAAAATAATGTTTAGTTGTGCTAATGGCTAGTTTGCTAAATGAATTAATGTTGTGTGTTATTAATTTTAGAGTATGAGTCCACTAAAAGAGCGAACTTTGTTAGGCTATTTGCATTCTAAGGTTGGATATTGAAATTTCATCCAGATAGCGACATTTCCGATTTGTGCAAAACTTGGTAGAAACTGGTTTGATAGTCAAGGTCGCCTAAAGACAAGGAGCAGACGGTCAATTCCTGTTCTCTGTGATTGATTTGGACACGCATCGCATCGGCAACACGCTCCGGTGCAGCCGCTAGCTAGGCTTTGGGGATATCACGGAAAGTCTCTTCCCCTTCAAAGTGTGATTACCAAGGGATTATGTCGGTCTAATTACCGAGCGACTTT
>TARA_R110002012_G_scaffold320521_2_pt1 | contig 12727 bp, 13 predicted proteins | sample TARA_R110002012 | Tara Oceans TARA_R110002012 (sample SAMEA4396515) | marine metagenome | biome: Westerlies Biome; feature: [DCM] deep chlorophyll maximum layer (ENVO:01000326); material: water (ENVO:00002006), including particulate matter (ENVO:01000060) such as... | depth 40 m
CAGTCCTCGAAGCCGGACACGATCAGGGATCGGGGGGAGAAAATGGCGGCGGCCTTGAACAGGGTGCCCATCTGATCGTCGGCGGTCAGCCGGTTCAGCTGGCGATCAATTACCGGAGACGCGTCGGGGCGGCTGGACTTCAACGCCTCGGCCCGGGCCTCGATCCCGAGCCGGTTGAGGAAATCCCCCTGGCCACGACAGCCGGTGACGTCGGCCCCGGCGTGGACGGCCGCCTCCAGCACGGTGGGGAAGTCGGCCCACTGGGTCAGGTCGGCCTCGCCGGGGGAGGTCAGCGGATCGACCTTGCGATGGCGGTACAGGCCCTGCAGCGTATCGCCCGCCTCGGGCCGGGCCCGGCCATAGTCGATCAGCAGCGCGACCCCGGAGGCGGCGCTGACCAGATGGGCCAGATCGCGGCCGAAGGCGGCCTGCTGATCCGAAATCTCGATCGTCTGGCCGGGCTCGACCGCGAAGCCGGGGCGTTTGAAGCCGCCGCTGATGGTGACCAGACCGAACATCAGCTCGCCCGCCTCGGTCACGCCGACGCGCCGCTCGGCCCAGCCGTCCTCCGTCTTCACGAACTGACGCGCGGGCAGACAGTCCAGTACCTCATTGGCGATCAATATCACCGGGGCGTCGGTCTCGACCCGGTCCAGGGCCGAGACCCAGCGCGGATGCACGTCACTGTCGGCCAGCATCTTCGCCTGCATCGCCCGCAGCGGGGCGCTGGGTTCGATCAGGATCAGGTCCACCGCCTGCAGGAAGTCCGGCACCAGCCGTGCGGCGCGCAAGGCGTCGGCCATCAGGGTCCCGTCGCCGGGGCCGACCTCGACCAGCCGCACCCGTTCCGGGGCGCCCAGCCGTTGCCAGGTCTCGACCGCCCACAGACCGATCAGTTCGCCGAACATCTGGCTGATCAACGGGGCGGTGATGAAGTCGCCGCCCTCGCCCAGGGCCGGTCGGGTGGCATAGTAGCCGTCCTGCGGGTCATGCAGGCAGCGGCTGACATAGTCGGCCACCGACATCGGCCCGGTCAGGGCGATCTCGCGCGCCAGCCGGTCCTTCAGCGCCATCAGTCGGCCGCGGGCGCGACCGGGGGCCGGCTCCAGGCACGCCAGACCAGCCACGCCCCGATCAGCATCATCGGCACGGACAGGATCATGCCCATGGTCAGGCCCAGTGGCAGGTGATCGAGTCCGAAGTCGGGCTGACGCACATTCTCCAGCGAGACCCGGATCAGGCCGTAGCCCAGCAGGAACAGGCCGGTGACATAGCCCGGCTTGGCCAGCAGCTTCACCTTCCAGACGGCCAGCGACAGGATGGCCAGCAGGACGATCCCTTCCAGTCCCGCCTCATAGAGCTGGCTGGGATGGCGCACCACGTCGCCGGGACCGACCCCCATATACTGGCAGGTCGCTCCGTAGATTTCCCGCGCGTGGTTATTGCAGAAATTGACGCCCCAGGGGGCGGTCGTTTCCCGGCCCCACAGCTCGCCGTTGACGAAATTGGCGACGCGCCCGAAGGCCAGACCGATCGGCACGACGGGAGCCACGAGGTCGCTGAGGCTGAGCAGGCGGACACCGTTCCGGCGCGCAAAGCCGATCATGGCCACGGACACGCCGATCAGGCCGCCGTGGAAGGACATGCCGCCGTCCCACACCCGGAACAGGGCCAGTCGCTGCTCCCATCCGATGCCGGTAAACATCTCTGCGTACAGTTCCGGCCGGTAGAACAGGGCGTAGCCCAGACGTCCGCCGACGATGATGCCCAGCGTGATCCAGAGCACCAGATCGTCCAGTTGCAGCGGAGTCACGGGCGGCCTGCCCGGGGCCCAGACGGCGACGCTCTTCACCAGCCGGGCGGCGTACCACCAGCCCAGCATGATGCCGGTGACATAGGCCAGGGCATACCAGCGGATATCCAGCGGACCGATGCTGAAAAATACGGGATCGAATTCGGGAAAGGGCACGGGGCCTCCTGCAACCGTTTGTCACCGCCGTTTAGCAAGTGTCAGCGCGTCCGTCGCGGGTTTTCAGTCGCCCCCCTTCCGCCCCATAGGTGCCATAAGCCGCAGCGACATAAAGGATTCGTTCACCATAAAGGGCGGACCATCCCCCACACAGGCTCCCGGACGCCGGTTCCGGGGCGGAGATATCCTGAATGCAAACCCGCAACCCCATCCTCGACGAGTTCGCCAAACTGACCACCGGTGCCATGGGCCTGGCCCAGGCCGCGGGCGATGAGGCCAAGGCGGCCTTCCGGTCGCAGACCGACAGGATGGCCGCCGAGATGGATCTGGTGCGCCGCGACGAGTTCGACGTCCTGAAGGCCGAGGTCGCCGCCCTGCGGGCCGAACTGGCGGCGTTGAAGGGCGCAAAATCCTCTGCAGCCAGACAAAAGAAGCCTGGAAAGGGAACGTCCACAGCCTCCGTTCCCGCACAGGACGCAGGCAGTTGAGCCGAATCTGCGAACACGACTACCGTGTGTTGATGGCGCGTGAGTCGCGCGCCATGCCCCGAATGATTGGCACCCCTCGATGAATGCTGTTGGGCCCGAAGAGGTCGACCTTCCCTATGATCCGCTGGATGTCGTCGAGCATGTGCTGACCGCCGAGAATCTGCCGTTTGATCGTACGGATGACGGTGACCTCGCCTTTGCCCTGGCCGGGGACTGGAAGGACTATGAGCTGTGGTTCGCCTGGCGTCCCGAGGGCGATTGCCTGCAGCTGTGCTGCGCCCTTGATCTGCGCGTCAGCAAGGGCCGCCGCACCGCCGCCTATGAATTGATCGCCCTGGTCAACCAGCGCACCTGGCTCGGCCATTTCGAGGTCTGGCCCGAGGACGGCGAAATCGTCTTCCGTCATTCGCTGGCCCTGCCGCACGGCGAACGCCCGACCCTGGCCCAGGCGGCCTCGATGATCGATGCCGCGGTCGAGGCGGCGGACCGCTATCATCCGGCCTTCGCCTTCATGCTCAAGGGCAACCGGAAACCGCAGGAGGCCATCGACGCCTGCCTGTTCGAGACTCTCGGCAACGCCTGATCGTTAGGCCATCAGACGATCGTGCGCCCGACTGCGGGTGACAGGAACGGTCTGAAGCCATATGCCCTGCGCCTGAAGCGTCCCGACCGTTCGTCGGGACGCGGCATATTCAGGAGTGCCCCGCCGTGGCCAAAGCAGACATCGAAGACACCCGCCGCCGCCCCGTCGTGCTTCTGGGCTGCGGCCGGCTGGGCTCGGCCATCGCCGAGGGCTGGCTGGCGACCGAGGCGCTGGATCCCGCCGACCTGATCATCCTGACCCCGTCGGACAAGCCCGTGGCCGAAGCCGCCCGGGCCCGTGGGGCCTGGATCAATCCGCCGCCCGAGGCCCTGGCCGACGCCGGTGTTCTGGTGATCGCGGTCAAGCCCGCCATGTGGCGTGCCGCCGTCGCCCCGCTGATCGCAGGCCTGCCCGCCGATACGGTGATCGTGTCGGTGATGGCCGGGGTCCCCGACGCGGCCCTGTCCGGGACATTCAGCGGCCATCCCGTGGTCCGGGTCATGCCGACCACGGCGGTCGCTCAGGGCCGCGGCGTGGCGGCCCTGTCCTCGAGCTCGGACATTGCCCTCGATGCGGCGCGAGCCCTGTTCGCGCCGATCGCGACCGTGGTTCAGCTGGACGACGAGGCCCGGATGAACGCCGCCACGGCCGTCGCCGGTTCGGGACCTGCCTTCGTCTATTCGTTCGTGCAGGCCATGGCCGCTGCCGGTGAAGCCGCCGGGCTGGATCCGGTCGCCGCCGAGGCCCTGGCCCGGGGGGCCTTGCGCTCGGCCGGGTCGGGTGCCGACACCGGTCGCCCGCTGGCGGACCTCGTCTCCCAGATCGCGGCCCCCGGCGGCACCACCCAGGCCGGGCTGGACGCCATGGCTGACAGCGTCGCCGCTCCGGCCACGGCCGCGATCAACGCCGCCGCGACCCGGGCCGAGGAATTATCGGGTCACTAGCCGCCCGGCCACCAGATTGGCAGCCAGCCGGTCAAAGGCCCGGTCGGCATCCTGCCAGGTGCCGAAGCCGTGCACCTCGGTGATGTTGCTCGTGTACCAGTCATAGCGGACCGGCAGGTGCTGGCCGTCGGCCGTCACCACCTCGCCCTCGATCGTGGCTCCGCCGGCGCTGAAGCTGCGAAGCGCATCGAGACCGGGTCTCTGCGTCAGCTGTTCGTAGGTCGGACGGTTGGGCTTCAGGTCGGTCAGGACCAGCTCGACCCGGCTGCCCTCCAGCGCCCCGGCCCGGGTCAGGGCGCGACTGACGACGGTCACGAGCGCTTCGGCCTGCCGCTGGACGTCGCGTTCGCCCAGGTCACCGGCCTTTTCCTGCAGTTCGGCACCGATCGTCACCCGCACTTCGGCCGGCTGGGCCTGGGCCGTCGTGGCGATGGCCAGAACCGCGGCGAGGGGAAGCAGAAATACAGAGCCACGCATGGCGACCTCCGATGTTCGCACTGTCGGGACAAGGATGCGCTCACCGGTGCCACTGTGCCAGCGTCGCGCCGCAAAACGTGATCAGCCGGGCAGGCGCACCAGGACCCTCAGGCCACCCATGTCACTGCGGCCCAGGGTGATGTCGCCGCCGTGACCCCGCACCACATCCCGGGCGATGGCCAGGCCCAGCCCCACACCCTTGCGGTTCTGGTTGCGGGCCGGGTCGAGCCGCGAGAACGGCCGGAACGCCTCCTCGTGCATGTCCTCGGGAATGCCCGGGCCGTCGTCCTCGATCACCACCTCCAGCCCGCCCGACGTCAGGGTGCGGGCCGACAGCCGGATGTGCTCACCATGGACGGCGGCGTTGCCCGCCAGATTGTTCAGGGCCCGTTTGAAGGCCATGGGCCGGACCGTGGCGGTCAGATCCGCGGGCACGACCAGCTCGACCTCGACGCCGGCGCGTCGGGCGTCCTCGCCGGCGGCCCCCAGCAGCTCGGCCATGCTGACCGTCTGGGTGGCCTCACCGGCCTCGCCCTGGGCGAAGGCGAGATATTCGTCGATCATATGCTCCATCTCGTCGAGGTCGCCCTTCATCGCCCCGGCCCGTTTGAACGGCGGTGCCAGGGCCAGCTCCAGCCGCAGCCGGGTCAGGGGGGTGCGCAGGTCGTGGCTGACCGAGGCCAGCAGGGCGGTGCGCTGTTCGATGTGACGCTGGATCCGGTCGCGCATGGCCAGGAAGGCGGTCGCCGCGGCCCGCACCTCGCGCGCACCGTGCGGCTTGAACGGCACCGAGGTCTCGCCCCGACCGAAGGCCTCGGCCGCCTCGGCCAGCCGCTCGATGGCCCGCACCTGGTTGCGGATGAACAGGATCGCCACCGACATCAGCAGCACGGTGGCGATGGTCAGCCACAACACGAAGATCTGGGCCTGGGTCGCCACCGCCCGTTCGCGCGGGGCGATGATGCGCAGGACCCCGTCGGCCTGCTGGACCCGGATGTCGACATAGGCGGGATAGCGGGTGGTGTTGAACCAGAACGGCTGGTCCAGCCGCGCCGACAGGGCCTGTTCCAGCGTGCGGTCGACAACCCCGATCGGGCCCCGCTCCTGCTCCTTCGGCAGGACGGCCCCTTCCTGCAGCGCCACCGACAGGGACATGGCCCGCTGGGCCCGGTCGGCAATCACGGCCAGGGTCTCCGGTGTCGGGTCCTCGCTGTAGCTTTCGGCGGCCCAGGCGATATCGCCGGCCAGCCCCTCCGACAGGCGTGCGGTCACGGTCTGCCAGTGGGCGTCGAAGAAGATCCAGGTCACCGCCATCTGCATGATCAGCACCGGCAGGACGATGATCAGCAGCGACCGCCCCCACAGCGAGGTCGGCAGACGCCGCTTCAGGAACCGCGGCCAGCGGCTGGCGGGCAGGATGCGCATCGGTCTAGTCGGGGGCCAGCATATAGCCGACGCCGCGCACGGTCTGGAGATAGCGCGGGTTCTTGGGGTCGACCTCGAGCTTGCGACGCAGACGGGTCACCTGGACATCGACGGCCCGGCCGGTGATGTCGGCGCTGTCGGGCGACAGATTGATGCGTTCGACCGGCGCGTGGGCGTGCAGCGCCAGGGTCTTCAGCAACTGGGCCTCGGCCTCGGTCAGCCGCATGGGCACACCGTCCCGGATCAGTTCCAGCCGCTCCATGTCGAACATGGCCGGGCCCAGCTTGATCTCGCGCGGCGACAGCGGCTTGCCGCCGGTCCGGCGCAGGATGGCCTCGATCCGCAGCACCAGCTCACGGGGATCGAACGGCTTGGTCATATAGTCGTCGGCCCCCCGCGATAGCCCCTCGACCCGGTCGTCCGCCTCGCCCTTTGCCGTCAGCAGCAGCACCGGCGTTTTCGAGGTTTCGGCCCGGCCGCGGACCCAGGAGGTCAGGTCCAGGCCGCTCTCGCCCGGCATCATGATGTCCAGAACCACCAGGTCGAACTCGATCAATTCCATCAGTCGCCGCGCCGCCGCGCCATGGGCGGCCCCGGTGACGCGATAGCCCTCGCGGGCCAGATATTCCTTGAGCAGTTCGCGGATGCGGTCGTCGTCGTCGGCGATCAACAGATGACGGCCGGCTCCGGCTCCGGCGATGGGACCGGAACGGCCGTGCGGGCGCGACTCATGCGCGCTCATGCCGACTCTCGACCGGCCGGGGCGTTGACCTCGGCGGCTTCGAGGGGTCTAAACCGCTCTTCTTCGCGGGAGACGTTATTCAATGGCCTTCGTTCCTTTCGACGATCGTGACGGCTGGATCTGGATGGATGGTGATTTCGTGCCCTGGCGGGAAGCGAAAACGCACGTTCTGACCCATGCCCTGCACTACGGTTCGTCGGTTTTCGAGGGTGAGCGTATGTACGCCGGTGAAATCTTCAAGCTGACCGAACATTCCGAGCGCCTCCAACGCTCGGCGAACATGCTGGATTTCGACCTGCCCTACAGCGTGGCCGAGATCGACGCCGCCTGCAAGGATACCTGCGCCCGTATGGGGCTGGATGACTGCTATGTGCGCCCGGTCGCCTTCCTCGGCCCCGAGGCGGTCAGCGTTTCGGCCTCCAGAAACAAGACCCATGTGGCCATCGCCGTGTGGGAATGGCCCAGCTATTTCGACCCCGAGACCAAGGCGAAGGGCATCCGTCTGGAATGGGCCAAATGGCGCCGGCCCGATCCCATGACCGCCCCCTCGGCGGCCAAGGCGGCCGGCCTGTACATGATCTGCACCATGTCCAAGACCGCGGCCGAGAAGCGCGGCTATGCCGACGCCATGATGCTGGACTGGCGCGGCTATGTGGCCGAGGCCACCGGGGCCAATGTCTTCTTCGTCCAGGACGGCGTGCTGCACACGCCTCCGGTCGACGCCATCCTCGACGGTATCACCCGCCAGACCGTGATCCAGATGGCCGCGGCCAAGGGGATTGAGGTCGTGGTCCGCCACATCCGCCCCGAAGAGCTGTCGACCTTCAGCGAATGCTTCCTGACCGGCACGGCCGCCGAGGTCACCCCGGTCAGTGAAATCGGCGAGTACAAATTCAAGCCGGCGGCGCTGTCGCTGGGCCTGATGGAAGACTACGGCCGGCTGGTGCGACGCCAGACCTGAAACCGGGGTCCCTCCGAACCATGAGCGCCTTTCCGGTCCATGATGCGGACCTGACCCGCCTTGGCGCTGCCGGTCGGCGGCGTGGGCTCGCGCCCCGGCGCGGTATTGATTTCGCGTCGAATGACTATCTGGGTCTGGCCGGTGGTGAGGACCTGACCCGCGCCGTTGCCGCCGCCCTGGCCCGGGGAGTGCCCGTCGGCTCGGGCGGTTCGCGGCTGCTGCGTGGCAATCATCCCGAACATGAAGCCCTCGAGGCCAAGGCCGCGGCCTTCTTCGGTGCCGGGTCGGCCCTCTATTTTTCGACCGGCTATGCGGCCAACACGGCGCTTCTGGCCACCCTGCCGCAGCGTGGCGATCTGGTGCTTCACGACGCCCTGATCCATGCCAGCGTGCATGAGGGGCTGCGTCTGGGGCGGGCCGAGGCGATCGCCTTTGCGCACAATGATGTGGCCGCCGTCGCCGACGCGATCGGCCACTGGCGTGATCAGGGCGGTTCGGGGCGCATCTGGATCGCGGTCGAGAGCCTGTACAGTATGGACGGCGATCAGGCACCGCTGGCCGAGCTGATGGCCGTGGCCGATCGTCACGACGCGGTGCTGCTGATCGATGAAGCCCATGCGACGGGCGTGTTCGGTCCCGGCGGACGCGGCCTGGCGGCGGCCCTTCAGGGGCGGGACAATGTCGTCACCCTCCATACCTGCGGCAAGGCCATGGGCGGGGAGGGGGCGCTGGTCTGTGGCCACCCGACGGTGATCGATTTCCTGATCAACCGTGGTCGCGCCTTCATCTTTTCGACCGCCCCGTCGCCGCTGATGGCGGCGGCCATGCGGGCGTCGCTGACCCTGATCCGGGACGACGCGGCGCGCGGTCGTCTGCAGTCCCTGACCCGGGCCGCCGGGGCTCTGCTGGCTGACCGTCTCGGTGTGGCGGCGACGGGGTCGCAGATCATTCCGGTCGTCCTCGGCGATGAGGCCCGCACCATGACGGTGGCCCGGGCCCTGCAGGACGGCGGCTTTGACGTCCGTGGCATTCGCCCGCCGACCGTACCGCCCGGTACCGCCCGCCTGCGCCTGTCCCTGACGCTGAATGTCGATCTGGCGGCGGTCGAGGCGCTGGTCACCGCGCTGGAACCCCTGTTGCAACAGACATCCGGAACGCCCTGATGCCAACCCTCGTCGTAACCGGCACCGGCACAGACATCGGCAAGACCGTGTTTGCGGCGGCCCTGACGGCAGCCCTCGACGGTTGCTACTGGAAACCGGTCCAGGCCGGCCTTGAGGAACCGACCGACCTTATGACGGTGGCGGCCCTGACCGGCTTCGGTCCCGAGCGTCTGTTGCCCGAGGCCTGGCGGCTGGTCACTCCGGCCTCGCCCCACCACGCCGCGCGTCTGGACGGGGTGCATATCGATGACCTGGCCCTGACCCCGCCGCCCTGCGACCGGCCGCTGGTGATCGAGGGGGCGGGCGGTGTGCTGGTGCCGCTGAACCCGACCACCGTCTATGCCGACGTCTTCGCGCGCTGGGGCCTGCCGGTCGTAGTCTGCGCCACCACCGCTCTCGGCACGATCAACCACACCCTGCTGACCCTTGAGGCGCTGCGGGCCCGCGACATTCCCGTGCTGGGGGTGGCCTTCATCGGCGACGCCATGGACAGCTCCGAGACGGTGATCGCCGATCTGGGCAAGGTGCGGCGGCTGGGCCGGCTGCCGTGGCTGGACCCCCTGACCCGCGCCGGTCTGGCCGAGGCCTTCGCCGCCAATTTTGACCTGGCGGACTTCCGGTGAGCGGGGTTGATGACCCGTCGCCGGTCTGGCGGCCCTTCACCCAGCACGGCCTGAATGAGCCGGTGCCGATGGTGGTTCGGACCGAGGGGGCGGCCCTGCACACCGACGACGGGCGGCGCATCATCGACGCCATCTCCAGCTGGTGGGTGATCACTCACGGCCACAGCCATCCGCGCCTTCAGGCCGCCCTGCGCCGCGCCAGCGAACGCTATGACCAGATCATCTTCGCCGGCTGGACCCATGAACCGGCCGAAACCCTGGCCCGGGAACTGGTGGCGATGACACCGGAGCCGCTGCGTCACGTGTTCTATTCGGACAGCGGCTCGACCAGTGTCGAGGTGGCGTTGAAGATGGCGCTGGGCTTCTGGGCCAATACCGGCCGGCCGCGCCATCGCATCGTGACGATGCAGCACGGCTATCACGGTGACACCATCGGCACGATGTCGGTCGGCGAGCGTGGCGTGTTCAACCGGGCCTATGCGCCCCTGCTGTTCGACGTCGCCACCATCCCCTTTCCGTCGCCGGGGGCGGAGCAGGTCACGATCGATGCGCTCGAGGCGTTCTGCCGCCAGGACCCGGCCCCGGCCGCCTTCATCGTCGAGCCGCTGATCCTCGGGGCCGGCGGCATGCTGATCTATTCCGCGGCGGTGCTGCGCGCCATGGCCGAGGTCTGCGCCCGCCACGAGGTGCTGTTCATCGCCGACGAGGTGATGACCGGTTGGGGCCGCACCGGCACCCGTCTCGCCTGCGAACAGGCCGGGGTCACGCCCGACATCCTGTGCCTGTCCAAGGGACTGACCGGCGGAGCCCTGCCGTTGGCCGTCACCCTGGCGACCGGCCCGATCTTCGAGGCCCACCGCTCGACCGACCGGTCCCGGATGTTCTTCCACTCGTCCAGCTACACGGCCAATCCGATCGCCTGCGCGGTCGCCGTCGAGAACCTGGCCATCTGGCGCGACGAGCCGGTGCTGGAGCGTATCGCCGCCCTCGGGACGGCCCAGGCCGGGCATCTGGACCGGTTGCGCGACCATCCGGCCCTGACCCGCCATCGACAGCTGGGCACCATCGCGGCGGTCGATTTCAATGGCGCACGGGACGGCTATCTGTCGGGACTGGGGCCGTGGTTGCTGGCCTTTTTCCGCGACCGCGACCTGCTGATCCGCCCGCTGGGCGACACCGTCTATGTGATGCCGCCCTACTGTATCGACGCCCCGGATCTGGACCGGGTCTGGATCGCCATCGCCGAAGCAGCCGATGCCGTGGCCGCGCGGGGCGACTGATCCTGCGGGGGCCGATGAGGCCCCGATTGATCATCTCTTGCCAGATGGCTCGCGCTCGCGTTCAACCGGATCAGAGACGTCCGGCGGGGGCCGGACGGGGGAATCCATTGATGTTCAGCCTTCTGAACCTGCAGAGCCTGTTCGGGCTTGTCGTCATCATCGCTGCCTGCTGGGCCATGTCGGAAAACCGGCGGGTCTTTCCCTGGCGGCTGGCACTGGGGGCGGTGGCCGTCCAGGCGGGGCTGGTGCTGGCCCTGTTCGCCATTCCGGGATCGCAGAATGTACTGGCCGCGGTGACCGGGGCCGTCGACGGCCTGACCCACGCCTCGGCCAAGGGGGCCCAGTTCGTGTTCGGCTATCTGGCCGGGGGCGACCAGCCCTACGTCGTCGAGAACCAGCCGGCCCTGTTCACCTTCGCCTTCAACGTCCTGCCGATGATCCTGGTGATCTCGGCCCTGTCGGCCCTGCTGTGGCACTGGAAGATTCTGAAATGGATCACCCACGGCTTCGGCATCCTGTTCCAGCGCACCATGGGACTGGGCGGGGCCTCGGCCCTGGCGGTGGCGGCCAATATCTTCCTCGGCATGATCGAGAGCCCGATCGTGATCCGCGCCTATCTGGACAAGCTGACCCGCTCGGAACTATTCCTGATGATGGTGGTCGGCCTCGCCACCGTCGCCGGCTCGACCATGGTCGCCTATGCCGCGATTCTGCACGACGTCCTGCCCAATGCGGCGGGCCATGTTCTGGTCGCCTCGATCGTCTCGGCTCCGGCCGGGATTCTGCTGGCCCGCATTATCGTGCCCGAGATCGTCGGCGCCGGCGGGGCTGGTGCCGAATACGATTCCGCCCTGAAGTACGACAGCGCCATCGACGCCATCGTCAAGGGCACGGCCGACGGCCTGATGGTGGTGCTGAACATTTCGGCCGTGCTGATCGTGTTCGTCGCGCTCGTGGCCCTGGTCAATGTGATGCTGGGCGGCTTCTGGCTGTTCGGCGATCACGTCACCGTCGAGCGTCTGCTGGGCTGGGTCTTCATGCCCGTGGCCTGGCTGACCGGGGTCGAATGGTCCGAGGCGGGCAAGGCCGGCTGGCTGCTGGGGGTCAAGCTGACCCTGACGGAGTTCGTCGCCTTCATCGAACTGGGCAAGGTGCCGCTCGGCGACATGAGCGAGCGCACCCGCATGTTGATGACCTACGCCCTGTGCGGCTTCGCCAACATCGGTTCGGTCGGCATCACCGTCACCGGCCTGTCGGTATTGATGCCCGACCGGCGCGAGGAGGTGCTGGGCATGGTCTGGAAGGCCCTGTTCGCCGGCTTCCTCGCCACCCTGATGGCCGCCGCCGTGGTCGGTGTCTTGCCCGCCCGCATCTTCGGCTGATAGGGTTGCGTTAGAAAACGGAGGATCGGCTCATGAAATTGTTCGATTACGCGCGCGCGCCGAATCCGCGCCGGGTCCGCTGGCTGATGGCCGAGAAGGGCATCGAGGACATCGAGATCGTTTCGGTCGATCTGGCGACTGGCGAGCACAAGGCCCCGGAATACCGCAACCGGATCGGCCTGGCCCATGTTCCGGCGCTGGAACTGGATGACGGCAGCTGTATTTCGGAATCCGTCGCCATCTGCCGCTATCTCGAGTCGCTCTATCCCGAGCCCAATCTGTTCGGCCGCGACGCGCGCGAACAGGCGGTGATCGAGATGTGGACCCGGCGCTGCGAGATCTATCTGGCCAATCCGATGATGATGGCCGTGCGCCACACCCATCCGGCTCTGGCCCTGATGGGCCCGCAGAACCCCGAGGTCGGGACCTATAACCTGGCCGAGGCCGAGAAGATGATGAAGACGCTGAACCGGCATCTGGCCGATCGCGAATTCATCGCCGCCGACCGCTTCACCATGGCCGATCTGGTCACCGTCACCGGGCTCGATTTCGCCCGTCTGATCAAATACCAGCCGCCCGAGGCGTTCACGCATTTCAACCGCTGGCTCGCGGCCAGCCGTGCCCGCCCGGCGGCGAAGGCCGGGCTCTAGATGTGGAGCCTCAACAGGTTGTCCTCGGCGAGGGCGAGTC
>TARA_R110002012_G_scaffold170438_1_pt1 | contig 12726 bp, 2 predicted proteins | sample TARA_R110002012 | Tara Oceans TARA_R110002012 (sample SAMEA4396515) | marine metagenome | biome: Westerlies Biome; feature: [DCM] deep chlorophyll maximum layer (ENVO:01000326); material: water (ENVO:00002006), including particulate matter (ENVO:01000060) such as... | depth 40 m
TATCTTCTTATTGTTTTCTTTACACTTTTTCCTTTACGTTTTTCTCCAACACCAATGTTCCATTTTGACCAACCCATAAACAATGCTATTCTTTGCCACGTTTCAAGATCTTTTTGAAACATACCAGAAAGGTTTTCAACTTTACCATGTAGTCTAGACAAAGGCACATTTGTAGCGGCTTGTGTAAACGCAAAACCAGCTTCCCATACTGGATTTTTTAAATTATAGTAAGGAAGTTCTTCTATAAGATCTTTGTTCCATTGTATAGCTCTTTCTCCTTCTCTTATTTTTCTTAGCTTAATACCTATTGGTGGAGATAAGTTTGCTAATTCCATTATTACAGCAGATTCATCTTTATTATAGTTTTTTTGTTGTTCTTTGTGAAAAGCTATAATCATATTTTTTAAAGTGGAAACTACAGCACCTCCAACACCCATACCTCTCAGCGTACTATCTACAGTTCCGCTAAGAACTCTACCTTTCTTTTTGTCAAAAAACTCTTCATCATCTTCATCATCAAACATCATGGCAAACAAAGCTGTTTGTAAAGAATAGAATATTAAATTTTGTACAGCTCCGTAATAAATAATTCTAGAAATATTAGACTTAGCATCTCCTCTACCGTTAACAAGATCTAGTATTGCTTTTTTCATTAACCTAGTGTACTGCATAGGCGTGTTTTGAAAAGCAAGTATTAATCTACCAAGAACAGACGCTTGTTGTTGAGAAATCATATCAGGTCTTGCAGACTGTTGTGTTTCTTCTGCTATAGCTTGAAAATCATTAAAAGCTTTTTCTTTAGCTTCTTCAACAGTTGAGCCTTCTGACAAATACTTGTTGTATCTATTTCTATAAAATGTAGCGCCACCAGCAGCAATAGCAAAACTATCAGCCATTTGAGTAGGTAAAAAACCTTTTGAAAGTATAAAGTTTAAAGCTGCTTTATACTTTGCCATTGGCCCACTTGCGTTTGCTACATACTCTGCAAGTTCTTGAGCGTTTATATCCATACCTAAACCAGACCTTCTTTGCTTTAACATGTTAGAATTAAATAACATTGTAAAGTCTGCCCAAAATTGTTTTTGATTAGCAAAAGCTTTAGACGCTGCTAGTATATTGTTATCTTCCCAGTTTATAAAGTTTACTGTTGATAAAGTTTGAAGTAGTGCAGATCTAGAGTTAAAAAACATTGTTGTACCAATAGCACCGTTTAACCAATTCATAAATCTATTTACTAATCTATTTTCAGTTCCAAAATTTCTATTAGTACCGTTTTCTATTCTAAAAAGCATATCTTCCAAAGCTTCTCTAAAACCTTTACCGTAAGTAGCTTCAATCTTATTCATGTTTTCTTCAGAAAATATAATACCTACGTTTTCTAAAAACTCTGCAAAAAACAACTTTCTATTAACTCCTTGCGAAGCGTCCATTAAATCTGTTTTTATACTACCAACCAACCACTCGTCCATAGGTCTTACGTAGCCTTCTTCTTGCATAGACAAAGTGCCCAATGTTTCTGCAAAAGCTTTTAGGTTTTCGTCTGAGTTTACTAGCGCAACCAACTTAGCTTGATCTGTTTCGCTTAAACCAGGTATCACAAACCCGTTTTTATCCCACAAGTACACTCTTATAGCGTCTTGGTAAGTGTAGTCTTCAAAGCCTTCTATTTTCTTGTTTAGAATCTTTTTAACTTGAGGCATTTTTTTAGTAAGAGCGTTGTAACTATTAGCTATGTTTTGTTTTGCCTCGTTTAACATTTTGTAAGCTCTGTTTAAAGGTTTTATTAAAGCTTCTTGAAAAAACTTAAATTGTTTTTCACCTAACTTGCCTTTTCCTAGAAAAGTGTAAATTAAACCAATAAAATCTTCAGCTGATGGTGGTATAAATATATTAAAAGGACTGTCTTTTTCTTGACCTCTTCTAGCAGCTTTTGCTTTTGAAAATCTTTTTTCAGCTTCAATACCTTCGTTTTCTTCTATTATTTTGTTAAACTCTCTACTGTAGTCTGTACTTTTTGAAGCTACAGCTTGTTGTACTTTGGACTTTATATCTAACTGGCTTAACACGTTTTTAACAGCTTTAACGTTAGGCAAAGCATCGTCTACAAAATACATATCGTTATAACCTTCTGCAAACCTTTCAAGCATCCACAAAGCTTTAGCCTCTCCAGTACTGTTGCCTAAGCCCGTAATATTCTCTATAGGTATTTTTATACCTTCACTTTCTAAATAAGCGTGTATTGCCGCTTGGCTTTCTGGAGCTCTTGCTGTTAATATAAATACATTTTTAGGACCAAACTTTTTTATCTGGTTTTTCATTTTCTGCATTAAAGGCCCTGGTTTACCATTAGTAACTTTATTAAAATCAGTAAAGTCCATTTTCCAACCTTCTTTTACAAGTTGATCTCCAACAATAGGCCATTCATTAGAAGGTATACGTTTTGTTTCTTCACCTTCTTTTGTAGCTATAATGTAATTATCACTAATACCTACTGTCTCGTCAAAATCAAAAGCACTCATACCTCTTGAGTTTCTATTATATTTAAGAGAATTAGCAGATTGTGTAACCTTGCTTATTTTTTTATCAACCTCAATTTCGTACATTGGTTTTGGAAACAATTCGCTAGCAATATCATGCCCTAGGCCAAACACTTGACCCTCGCGTTTGTTTAAAATATCGTCTATAAGCCTAATAGGTTTTACGTTTTTATCACCTTTGTTCATCGGATTAAACATTCTAAGCATAGAACCAAACGGCTTGCCATAACCATTTTCGTTGTATTCTTCACCCATCAAAGTTTTTCTATTAGTAACATCTAAAGTTTTGTCAGCAACTTGAGTAATTATAGAAACGTTATAATCTATCATTTCTTTTTCTATAAGACTTTCCCAGTTTTCACGATTTTTTTGATCTGAAGTAATGTCTATTATTTTCATTAACAAATAAGAAGCTGGTTTTTGATGCTCATATCTTATTTCACTATTACTAATCTTATCACCTAACAAAAATTCTCCAGTCTCAGGATTTATTATACCGTCCATTATACCAACAACCTTTCCAGCTCTTCTTAATGTGGTCGTAGGATTACTCATCAACGTCATCATTTGAACAACGTAGTCATGCTCTGTTATTAGACCAGCATTAAGACTGTCTGCTAAAAATATCAACTTATTAACTAAAACTTTTCTAGATAAATCAGTTTCTTTATCTCTAAGTTTTTGATCGTATTTTCTTGCGTCTTTACGTGTAACTTTTTTAATAAGATTAACCATGTGTGTTATAACACCCTTACCATCTTGTGGTTCAAGTTTTATTTCAACAAAGTTTTCTGTTTTACCATCTCTAAATATTTCTGAAGAACCTGGAGAGTCTTTTTCCATAGCATCAATAAAATCTTGGTCCATAAACTGATAAATAAACTTTCTAAAATCTGCTTTTGGACCTTCTTTAGAATGGAACAGCTGAAACCTAGGTGTACCGCTTTCTCCTTTAGGAGTTTTTACGTCTTTGTTTGTACCTGCTATAAAATAACTTCCTCCTCCACCAATTTTATAAGCTGTTACATGGTTTTGCTCTTCCATAGCTATTTCCATCAACACTTCTTTTATTGACATCTCGTTGTCAGTACCAATACTAGCTTTCCATCTGCTTATTATACTTTGAACATAATCTGAAGCTATGTTTCTACCTCGCTTAACAGCGTCAATATCAAAAACTTCTTTTTGTGTTGGAACTTCTTCGCCTATAACATTTCCTTTTTCATCATAAACAGGTTTTGTTAATTTATATTTTTCAATAAGACCAACATAAACTTGTACTTCTAAGTATTTATTAGAAAACTCTTCAAAAGGTATCATTTCTATACCCTGTGACTCTAAGTTACCTTTAACATACTGGTATTGCTTTATTACACCAGACTCTTTAAACATTTCTTTAAGTAAACCTCTAGCTTCTTCTTTTGTTAACAAACCATCTTTAGTAAAAATTTTACTTAAAGCTGTTATCATTCTAGCTTGGGTTATTTCTGGATCAAGATCATCTAACGCTATTGCTATCTCAGGCATACGCTGTCTTACGCCGGTTTGTTTAACTTCGTTAAACCTAGTAAATCTAGTTGCTTGTGCAGAAGCAGCTAAACCGTCTTCCAAAGCGTTTTTAAGTCTTTCATCTAAATCGCCAGTGGCTTCTAAAGATTTTCTTAAGCTTTGGTTAGTTATAGTTCTATCTAACAAAGACAGCACGGCTGTTATTTTAGCGCTAGTGTTTCTGTCAACTTGAAATTCAAAACCTTTTCTACCATTTTTAGTTACTCTATATATGCCTAAATACTCTAAAAATTCTTTCTCACTTAAGTTAGGTTTTTTATATTGAGGAAAATTGTTTTTAATTCTTTTAGATCCTTTATTGTAACCAAACTTTAATAAAACATTTGGCATGTTAGTAGATTTAAAAGCTTTTGTATGACCTTCGTTAAATATAGTAGACAATATAAGCTGAGCGTGTTTAGCTATAAATCTTTGTCCTGACCTAACCTCGTTGCTACCTGCTTTTCCTTCTTTTTTTCTTAAATTAGCTAAAAACTTTTTGCTTCTTGGATTAAGTTTTTCAACATCAATACCTGAAAGTCTAGCTATAGTTTTGTAAGTTAATCCCTCTACATTGCTTAGCTCCATAGTATCTAAGTCAAGATCAATCATGTGCTTTTCTTCTAGCTTCTTTTTTAACTCATTTATTCTTTTTTCATCACCTTTATTTTTAACAAGATCTGAATACTCTTTTAAATCAGCAAGCCCTTCTGCTATTGTTTGATTAACCTCTTCTTGAATGTCTTGGTTTTCTTTATCGCCTATTTCTTTAGCAACGTTATATTTAGGTGCTGTAAACCTTGGCGCATCGTCAAAATCAGTTGGAGTTGAAGTGTCTTCCATTTCACCAACATTCTCGTTGTCTATACTAACAGATCCTTCTATAGCACCTTTTTGCTCGCTTTTTAAAACATCACCATACCTAAGGGGTAATAATCTATTTAAATAAGCTCCAAAAGGAATTAATGCCGGGTCATAACTTTGCGAAAGATTTATTAACTCTTTAGAAAAACCTGATTGAAACTGCGCAAACCCAACCTTTTTGCCTTCTTCTAACCCCATTATTTTAGGATTTTTAGCGGCAAAATCAGACAAAGCAGTGACCAAAGCCATGTTGTTTAAGACCAAATCGTTTCTTAAGTCTTCATCATATTCAAAAGACCCATCGTCAAGCTGTCTTCTTGTGTCTAAAAGCTCTTGTCTTATTCTAGCATTTTCATCTACAATTCTTTGAGTGCTTTCTTTTAGCTTTATATCTTGCTGTAAATCTTTTCTTTCGTAAACATTTTTCTGCCTTATACGACCTCCTCTTGTAGACGCAGAGGCAAAAGCAGCTTGGCCACCCCACTCAGGAAGATTTGCTTCTTTTTCAAGTTCTTCTGCTTTTTTAATAAAACTTTTGTCTACTTTAATTTTTAAACCGTTTTTAACTATATTACGCATACCTCTAGAAAAATCAGTTCTATTTCCTAAAAGCTCTCTATTATAGTCTCTTATAAAGTTTAACATACCCTTAGCTGGGTCTGCAAAAGGACTTATCGTTAACCTAGTCATACCAGCTTCTCTAAACAATCTTCTTATAACATCACTTATTTTTGTTAAAAAGTTAGTTTCTAATTTTATATCTCCTTGAACTAAAGCTTCAGATATTACAGTAAACATTTCGTCCCACTGCATACCGTTAACATCATCTTCGTAAGTAGACATTTTGCCTTCAACATAACCAAAACGATCGCTATATTTATATTTTTGAGGATTTAATAAAAGTTCTCTACGAAGTAAATAAGACAATCCTTTTATCATTTTAGGATTTTTAAGTACGGTTTTTCTCATCACAAGGTGAAACACCTCGTGCACTCCAACACCGTAATTACCGTCCTTACCTTTAGCTGAGTCAGTGTTTATTATAATAATAGGTTTGTTGCCAATATCATCGTATATTACCGTAGCATTACCACCATGATCTAAATATGCTTTTTCTCTTTTACCTTCTTTTCTACGTTCGTCATTTTCAGCGGCTATTTCAGAGTTTCTTTCTTTAATTTTTTCAATATATTCTTTTTCAGTAAGCTCTATTACGTTTACATCTATCTTTAATTTACCAAGCAAGCTAACACCTCTTTTTATACTCATAGTATAAAGGTTTTCCTTCCATGCGGTAGGATTTTCCTTTATTATCTGCTCGTCTAATTTTTTAAGTTTTTCGTTTAAATCGTTTAACTCGTTTTGGTTAACAGCTTTGTCTTTTTTAAGTAATTCTTTTTTCTTACCAAGAAGTGCGTTTTTCTTAATCAACAAATCAATCATTGATATAGTTGCATACTCAGGAGCCGCATTCATTGCCTGCATAACATTTCTTACAGCATCGTGAGCTTCTTCTTGAATCTCTAAAGCTTCTGTAAAAGTTTCAAACTTACTTTTCCAATTTTTGTTTTTTGGATGTCTTTTATTTAATTTTCTGTATTTTTCTATATTCTTTTTTAACTCTTCAATTTCCAAACCAGAAGCTGCTAATATACTATCTCCTTCCTTGCTAATAGCATTGTACATAGCTGTTTTAACATTACTTGTTGTAGACGCTGCTTGAACAACACCTAGCGATCCGGTTAATAAACTTGTTCCAAGTAAAACTTCTCTTTGCACGCTTGCTTTGAAAAAGTCTGGACTATAGTCTGCTAAATAATTAGCTTTTACAAGGTCATTTAAAATTACATCTAACTGTTCTTCAGCATGCTCTTTAAAAAATTGAGTACCAAATTGTTTAGTTATAGCACTGTAAGCCTCTTTATTAACTTGACCCATAGCTGATTTAGCACCGTTGTTTTTTATATCTTTTATTAAGCTTTTTAATAAACCCCTTCCTGTTAAAGCACTTCTCATGAAATTAACATCGGGCATGACTAACTGACTAACACCAGTAGCTAAAGTTGTTAAATTAGCATAAAATATAGCGTCAGTACCTTTTAAACCGTTTGCCCTAGCGTCTGCTAAGTTATCTAAAAGAAGCATCCTATGGTTAACACTTATCATGCTTATACCTTGTGCAACTCTTAAGTTTGGCTTGTAAAACTTGTTAATTCCTGTAATTATTTTTTGACCTAAGTTTTTGTGATACTTATGTCCTTTTGGAAAATGACTTAACTTTGCTTTGTTAAAAAACTTTTGTTGTCTAGCAACCATAGAGCTAGCACCTCTACCAGCTTGAATTATATTTAATGTATAAGGCAAAAGCTCGGCAATAGTCTTTGATACAGTGTAAGGAGTAAAATTGTAAGCGTCTCTATCAAACAGTCCTTCTAAAAAACTACCAGTATCTATATATTCCGAGTTGTATAATCTTTCAATATTATTTCTAGGCATTACTCTTATACTAACCGCATCACCTAAAAAATCTAAGTATTTGTCTTTGTAAGAATAACCTTTAAAAACACCGTCATCAGCACCAGCTTCTGGTTTTGCTTTATCTACTAACGCCGCCCCACCATAACCTAAGCCTAAACCAACCCAAGTTTGCCATTTACTACCTGCAGATATAAGAGCTTTATATCTACCATACTCTTCGGCTAAAATACCAGCTATTTCAAATGTACCACCAAGAAAACTGTCAGTTTTTTTAACTCTATTTTTATCCCAAGCCTCGCTAATAGCAGTGCCTTTCCATGTAGGAGGTTGTCTATCTAGTGGTAAAGCCATGTCCCAGCCTAACGCTATCCAAGCCGCCTCGTATGAAGTTTGAAATTTATTTATTTTTTGATCTAAAAACTCTCTTGATTCTTTTAATATAGAACCTTCATCATTCAACTCTTTTCTTCTTAAGTCTAAATTTTTAATTTCATCATTTAAACTTTTAAATTCTTCTTTAGCGTTTTCTGATGGTTTTTTAGATTGTGTGTATATCATTCTACCTCTAGGGCTCCATCTGTAAGCTCCGTGTTTTTGTTGCAGCTCGTATATACCTTGCTGAACATCAGCGTAATCAGATTTTAAGGTTTCTTGTTTTTCAAAAAACGCTTCTTCATCTTTCATTTGTATTGCTTGAGAATCTCTTAGTTTAATACCCATGCCTTGGTGTGTAGAGGCATGATTAGCTAAAACCGAAGTTTTTGCCATGCGAAAAAGTTCCTCTTTGTTTATTCCAAGAACATTTTTAATGTTTTCACCTTCAGCTATTCTTTTCCACTCTTCCTTTGGTATTAAATTTAAAATTTCAACTTTCATTTGCTGGTTAAAAGCTGGAAAATCCATAGTCTCGCTTTCAATACCTGCAAACAAAGCTTTTGTTAAGTCCATTCCCTCCACATCAGTTTTAAAATACTCACCATCACCACCAACAAAACGAGAAACTTTTTGATATGCTTTGTTAGCCATGTCAATTTCGTACTTATTTTTTTGATACGTTTCGTCATTTGCTAATAACTCATTTACTAGCTCTGGGGACATACCTTGATTATAGTCTTCGTATAATTTTTTTCTTTCGTTATTCCACTTTATTTGATCTAACCACGTGTCACCTTTGTTTAGTTGTTCTTTTTGGTATTTTATTTCAGTTTCTGTAGGAGTATTTAAATAGTCCGTAATACCATTAGGATCAAAACTTTTTACTTCTTTTTTTTCTTCTTTTTTATTTTCTACTACTTTTTCTTCTTTTTTATTTTCACCTCTTTGAAACACAAAGTCATCGCTTTCAAAATTATCTTTACCACCAACAATATCTTTTCTTCTTATTTTGTCAAGTAACTTAGAATCATCAATATCAGGATCGTCTATAGCTATTTCCCCGTCAAAAACTTCAAAGCTTTTTTCCCACTCCTCGTCACTTAGCTCTTTTTGTTTTTCTTTATTTACAGGCGTTACAACACTAGCAGTACTTATGCCACCACCGGTTTTTCCTATTATTTTTAAAATATTTTTTGGATTGTTTATACCACCTTCTGTGCCATCTGTCTCGTTGTTAAAATCTAAATCATTTGGGTCAACATCATCTTTTTTTAACAAATTTTTGTTTCCACTAACAATTTTTTTAGATATGTCAGTTGGAACAACGTCTGGATCGTCTTCTTCTACTTCCTCAATTTCAATATAATTTGAATCAATTTGATCAACATTGTTAGTGTTGTTTGGGTTAATACCATTAACTGTTTTTGCAATTTTACCAGCATCACCGCTATTATCTATAATCTTAAAATCTGTTGATGGTTTTATAGGGTAGAATTTTGTAGGGTCTTCTTGTTTTACATCAAAGCCTGAAATTTTGTTAAAAGAGTTTCTAGTATCTTCATCTATAGCTTCAGACCACGTAAACGGTATGTTTTTTCCATCGCTTTTTAAACTATCACCTATTATAACAAAATCTCCATTAGGTATAGTGTCTTTATAGTCTATGTTGGTATTTAACTCGTTTTCAGTAAACTCTCCAACCGCACCACCGTAAAAATAAAAATCTTGAGTGTCACTAGCGTATCTTTTACCTTTTCTTGGCGATGAATCAAAAGTAAAATCATCACCCATTTTATTTATTTTTTTAGCTTTAGTTGAATCAACAGCTTCAAAATGAAAATGCTCGTTATTTACAAGGTTTCTTTCGTCAATCATTCTAATGTTATGCCTTTTAAAAAGTGCAATACCTTCAGGTGTAAGATCTGGCCTAACGTAATCTCCATCAACTTTAACCTTTGGGTCAAAGTCTTCGCCAAATAAATATTTTAGTAATCCTAAATTATCATTTTCATTTTTATAACCCAAGTCAAAGCCATGACCAGTAAAGTGAGGACTTGTCTCGCTATACTTATCTGGGTGCGTGTCTTTATTTCTTGTAGTAGACGTTATAGTATATCCTAGGCTTAAGCGGTCTAGTTCGTTAAAAAAAAGCGCTAACTCTGGACTAACTTTACCACCACCATCTCCTCTTCTTTGGTTGTTTGACATATATTAATTTTGTTTTATTCTCTCATCGAGATTGTTTAGTTTGTTATTCCATGTTGGGATCAACTCCAGTTCTTGCTTTCCAATTTTTATTAAACTGACTTGCGGTGTTAGGGAAGATCGCATTGTCTACCTCCATATACGCCTTGAAATAATCTTCTACAGTTGTAAATTCTTTACCAAGCCTAGTAGAGTAAGCTTGTAAAAGATCTTCTTCTTTCATTATGTTATCGCTTTTTAAAACAAGATCTGACCACTCTTTAGAAGTTCTATCTAAATTATTAATTTGATCAAGTTCAACTTGTTTTTTAGGAAGCTGCTGTAGTATACTTGTGTTGTTGGCCTGTATTGTTTCATTCCACTTGCTAGCATCGTTACCAAGAGTTGTCAATTCACTAAAGTCATTAAATTTAGATCTGCTTAAATGATTTTTCATTTCCTTTAACACCAAGTTTTTGTCTCTAGTGCTATTAAAGTCAAATGTTTCATTAACCACATTATTACCTTCACCTACACCAATTGTAAGAACCCCATCATCTGCAGATATTGTCACATCATCGTAATTATAGTTGCTTTGCAAGTTTTTAACAAAATTACCATCTTCAGTTATTTGATTTTCCCAGTCTGTAACTTTGTTCCAGTCTTGAACTTGAACCTGCTCAACATCTTCCATACCATCACCTGTTTTTTGCATCATATTAAATGATGTAGCACTATTAAATTTAAAATCTTTTAAAGTGTCTTGTTTTTTCTTTGTAACATCTATAAAATCTCCATCGTCACCAACAACTTGTTCATAACCACTACCGTCTTCGCTAGGTGCAATAAAGTATTTGTTATTAGCCTCTAATTTTTTCTTTTGCTCAAGATCGTAAGCGTCTTTAGTAACGATGCCCATAAAATCACCGTATTTTTCTTGTATAAACTTGTTTATATCTCCCATGTCCCCATAGTTCTTAACACCGTTAAAATTTTTACCTTTAATAAAATCAGAAAGCTCTTGCTCTGTTAAACCACCCCTTTTATCGCCACTATTAGGGTCATAAGCTACTTCTGTTCCATCTGCTCTTTTAACAGTAATATAAGCACCTTGTTCGCCGGTGTTTAGACTTTGATAAAACTCAGGCGGTAAATTTCCACTTATAAATTCATTATAAAAGCTATTATCTTTACCGTCTTTACTGTGATCAGCTGTTATTAAATCTTGACCTTGATAATAAGTCATGTTTTTAGGAAAACCTGCTTTATATGTGTCTGCAAACTCACCAGCCGTCATTACGTTTGAAAAATCTTTTCGGTTTGTTACTTGCTCGTTCCAATTACCCAATATAGCTGCACTACCATCACTCCATTGGTCCATACCTACAGGCGGGTCGTTTATAGGAAAATAAGTAAAACCATCACTGTCCGCCCCACCGTTGTAACCTTCTGGGTTTTTTATCCTAATCATTTGTTTTCCATTTCTATTCACTCTTTGTGATTCGCCATTTGTAAAAGCCGTGCTAAAATAAATATCGTTATCATCAAAACCAGGACCATAATTTTGACCATTATCTCTTGAGACGTTAATATCCGCGGCAAGCTTGTTTGTTATGTTAGCTTCTCTTTCAAAATTATCATAAATTTCGTCCATATCTGCAGAGTCTGCTGCGTTTGCATATTGCTTTTTATAAAACCTAAACAATTGCTTTAGCTCTCGCCTTTGTTCTCTTGGCAATTTATTATTAGCACTCATCAAATCCGTCGTTATTTTATCCCACTTATCACCTCTTTCGCTAGCTGCTTTTGCCATTGCCGCCGCGTTTGCATCATAAGTTTTGTTTAAACCAGCTAAAAAATTACCAACACCAGCTGAAACACCTAACATAGGGTCCATTTCTCGCGCGGCTCTATCCGCTTGTATTAATCCTGTATCTGCTTTTCCAAATGCCATAATATTTTATCTTTTGATTAGTCCAGCAGAAACTATATTTCCTATTCCGCCTATTATTTGTTGTTGTGCCATCATTTGCTGTTGGTTTGCAGCGGCAACTCTATTAGCATCCATACCTAGTATAGTTCCTTGCTTGCTTTGCTCCATTTGCATTGACATTAACTCTCCTTTAGCAATAGACTGATCAACCATAGTAGCGCCTTTAGCTTTCATCATTTGATTTCTAGAATCTTCTTGCGCTATCATCATGTTCATTTTAGATTGGTTTTGAGCAGCCATCATATTGTTTTTAGCTTCTTGAGCACCTATAGAAGCAGCTGATTGTCTAGAAAACTTAGCGCTTGCGTTAGCCATAGCTTGCGCCATACTAGCAACTCCGCTACCACCAGCCGCACCTTGCATGTTTTGCATTATGTTAGCTTGGCTTTGTTGAAATTGGTCACCCATAAACTCTGCTTGTTGCGTGTTTACTTGTAAATCAGTCATTGGGTTTTCCATGCTAGCAAACTGATTTTCCATACCAGCATATCTATTTTTCATGTTGGCATAAGGGTTGCTTGTGTCTAGTCCTTTGTACGTTTGTAATTGCTTATCGTAATTTTCCCTAGCATCTTGCATTTCTTTTCTTCTTTTACCAGTCCAATCAATAGCTGTTAAAGCTTGAACCGCACCACCAACCATTCCAACTATTGCTCCAGCTCCTAAACCCATTTTCTTATATTTTTAGTTAATATCATAATTTTATTCTTATATGTTATATAGTTACATTTTTTATTCATTATTTAC
>TARA_R110002012_G_scaffold9222_5_pt1 | contig 12705 bp, 11 predicted proteins | sample TARA_R110002012 | Tara Oceans TARA_R110002012 (sample SAMEA4396515) | marine metagenome | biome: Westerlies Biome; feature: [DCM] deep chlorophyll maximum layer (ENVO:01000326); material: water (ENVO:00002006), including particulate matter (ENVO:01000060) such as... | depth 40 m
CATTGACGCTAACAACGGCATTGGCTCAAGTGCATATGCGATTCAGTGTTTGATGAATGAGCCGGTCAAAATCCGTTACAATGTCAATGGTAAAACCGAGTGGCCGCAAGCCACTGTCAAGCCGGTTGTGTTTGATGTTGCAGGGTTAGATAAGCCATATATCGGACTTGGTGTATCACTGACAGAGCGTAGGTTCAACCCTGTTTGATGGGGTACTGCGAGCAAGTTTCACCCTTTGGGTTGTTGCCCCTCATCACTCTTCGGAGTGGTGGGGGGCTTTTTTTATTTTCAAATCAGGTCGCCATAATTTCAGAATCGCGACCCATGTTCAAATCAAACATGTTCAAAATAGGGCCGTAGGCACACCTTAGAGGCCATTGTATAGTAAAAAGGTTCAGACCTACCAGCGCGTTTTTTTCGTGGCTTAGAGGGCATATATACGGCATTTTTAGGGGTGTGTTACTTTTTTACTACAAAAATATAACATCGCCGCCAATATGGTGTTGCTTAGCACCCCGAAAAATCTGCGATAATTTTTTTCAAAAAAAATGTTTATAAACGCCTTCTTGATACTACTTTGCCGCCCATACCGGAACGCCTTACATTGGAGCCACGCTTTCTGTTTTTTCCGCCTTGCCATTCGCCACGATTCATAGTACCCATGACTACGGGAACATCGTTTATGCCGGATGAAAATTGGTCAACCGCATGAGCAAGAGCCATTACCAAGTCATTATGTTTGCCGGTATCAACAATCTCACCGGATTTCCAAGCATGTGATTCTAATTCTTCAAGCATTTCATTAATGGAACGCCTTACTGCGTCACTACCGTATGCAAAGCCAATTTTTTCACGCTCAAACCAAACGCGTAGTCTATTCAACAATCCCTGCTTCAAACCTTTATTGCTAACTTTGCTTTCTCGGTAATCAACATTAATGTTTTTGGCTTCTAATAAACTCTTAAACAGTCTTTGAAACCCTACATCTTCTGCCGCAAGTGGCGCACCATAACGCTTACACCATTCCCCTATCATGTCTGCTTGTCTATCGGGGGAAAAATCATTACGCCTCCAAATGTTACAGACAATAAGACTACCATCGGACTCTTGACGCACCAACACCATAACCGAATAATCTTGTCCTAATCCTTGTGATGGGTCAAATCCAATAACATATCGACAGTTACTACGCTTTTCCTTGTCAAATGTTTGTTCTAAGTCTAAATTACATCGAGTGTATTTGCGAGGATATACAGATGATTCGTCGTCAATGACTTTACATAAAAACTCTTGAGCAAACTCTAACTCTCCACAAACTTCTCGTTGTTCTAATAAAAATGAAACAGGTCTAAACTCCGGCCAAAGTGCTTCTAACTTTTCCGGTTCGTGCTTTGCTTCATCCCAATTAGGAAATGCGGTCCAAACACCGGACTTCCAAAGTTTGTTATCTAACATTTCAGTGTGATACAAGTCAGTTTGTGCCATTGGAGTACCAACGCAAAATATCTTTGAACCGGGGTCCATCATAGGCATAATAACTTTACGAAGCCAATGACGCAATTGCTCATTGTTTAATTCTTTTTTAGCATCAAGTAGTACATCGTCAAGTGCTACTGCCGCCGGATGGTCGCCACGAATTGCAGAACCAACAGAAGAACATCGTATTACTGCACCATTAGTCAACCATAACTCTTCTTTACCTCCTTTTTTGGTGTTAAGATAACGGGATAACTCTTTATGGCTTGTTAAGTCTTTGCGGATTTCAGCCAATCGTCTTTTAGCCGTATCTTGGCTTGCAGAGAATAACCAAATATCCATAGGCTTACCGTTAAACTTTTGGAATAAACACATATGTAGTAGTTTTACGCCTAAAGTAACAGACTTGCTATGACTTCGTGGTGCAATAATACAAACTCGATTAATATGTAATCCATCTTCGGCAGAATACATATCCATCCATTCGCCAATATGTTGACCCCAAGAATACCCAAGCCACTTGTAAAAATACTTTACATCGGTTTTTGCTCGTTCAAATGCTAATGCTCTTTTGAGGCTTGTCATTTTTAATCACACTCATTTTTATTGGAAGAGTCCACAATATATCCTTTCTAATGTTATACATATTTTTCACCGCGCCCGAAGCGAGCGCAGAAAACATACCGGACATTCTCTTGTTAAAGCCTTTTGGCGCGGATAGTGTTTTGACTCCCATCCACAAGCAGGGTTAGTACACACTACATGTTCTCTTTTCATTGTTTTCTAACCACCCTCATTGTACCGCAGTATTTGTTTTTTTTGGTTTTGGGACACCATATTTTATGTGTGTTATACATTACTTTGGCCTCATAACCACACTTATTGCATTTTCGTAATTTCTTTTGAGGAAACTTTATTGTTTTCTCATGTTGCCAATATGTCAATGACCCACCACCGGAGCAAACAAACTACCAATGACACCTTTTTCTTTGTCTATGATATGTGCGGCTAATCCGGCTTTACTTGTAGTGTAGCCTTGTCGAGCATGATACCTGTCATGTCCGGCTAAACTTGGTAATTGTATTATCATAGCACCTTTGTTTTCATTAACCTTTTGATGGTGCAAATGGCCGTGGAACCATATGTGATGTTCGCAAGTACCCCATAATTCACGCTTTTCGCATGACATTAACTCAACAAGGTTTTTTGCACCGTCACCATGAATAAACCCAATTAAATTGTTACCATACTCAACATACTGTCGAGTCGATGGACTAACTACTACTTCGCAATCATAGACATTTTCGTACACGGCTGACAAATACATCATCAATGCAATAGCAGACATTCTATCGTGATTACCCGGCATAAACACCACCTTAACAGGAGCGACTTGTCTAAGCAAATCAATATGCTCTCTTGCCATTTGGCAACCTGTCATTAGGATTTGAGCAGGGCTACCGCACATATCTTGCGGTGTACCCTTTGTTGTAGTACCTTGGTCGTTATCAACATGGAACCAATCGCTACCTGTTGCTAAAATTATCTGTTCGGGGCGTGATGGCAACCTTGAAATCAATTCACTTGTCTTTTCCATAAGACGCGTCTTTGCTTCTTCAAAGTCATACTTCTCACCTACTTCGTCAACCCAACCAAACTTACCCCAATGGAAATCAGTAGGAGATACTACAAGCGAGTAATCATGTTCATTTTCACTCATTTCTAACTTAGTAACTGTTAATTCTGCTTCTGAAATAATATCCTTAAACTCATTAAGCACTTCGTATTCAAACTTCTGATATTTTTCAGCATATTTTTCTATCGTTTTCCACTTTTGCCTTTCAAACTCCGTATGTAATTCGTTTTTACGCTTTACAATCAAGTCTCCTACTAAATCTTCAACGGCATTAGTAGCAAACTCTTCATCAGTGTAGGGAGACATGTCGTGACTCCAACCATGACGGCGACGGTATTCATCAAGCCATGCTTTAGGCATATCAAACCTTCGTGCCATTTCCACAATAGTAGCACCTTTACCTACCATGTCCGAGTAAGCCTCTTTCATAGAACGATGTTTGTCACCGTCAATAGCAAGCATTTTACCTGCGGCGGCAATAAATGTTACATACTTATCATTAGTTTCATCATAATAGTATGTTGTTTCCACTGTTACAGGTTCCGGCTCAACGGTTTTTGGAATAACACCATCTTGGTTTTTCCAACGGTATATTGCCATTTCCCAACCTTTTACACTACGCCTATTATCTATCTTATGTAACTCTCTTGCATTAGCAAGTATCGACAATGAAGAGTCGTAATGTTGTGGTATCAAATCGTAGCCGACATTAGGGGGGCATCTGTTTCCCATTATTTAACCCCAAGTACCACCCCTTTATTAACTTGTATATCTTTCTAAAAAATATGTAGTTACTGAAAGAATTATTAGGGGCGCAGTATAACGCTTTTTAACAATTCTTGAATTGTTTCATAGACATATTATTGGCCGCCTTTAGTTTATTCTTCTTATTAGTTACTTCTTTTTACTTTATGCCTATGAAAGAATTGAAGAATTAAGACTTTGTAACGCAGTACCCCATTTTATTCTTTCTGCAAAAGTATAACTTTTCAAAACAATTCCCCCTAATACTTATTTGACAACCCTAACTATATCTTGTTACATGGAAGAGGTGATACCCACATGGCCTTTGAAATACATAACCCCTTTGCAGTTGGAGTTGCTTTGTTTATCGCTGAATTATTGTTTTGGCTCCTTGTCGGTTTTGGATTAATAAAATACAAGAAAAAAAGCAAAAAGAAGTGGAAATCACCCTTCAAATCCCCAAAATAGTTAAAAAACACACGCATGGTTGATAAACTATGCCTAATTGGTGGCCGTTTGGTAATAAGCAGGTAACTTCGCAAGAAAAACCTGCAAGAAGGATAGGGACTAATGTTCCATTACAAGTAGCCGCAGGTTTACCTAACATTCTTTCAGATACAGAAAAGTTTCAAAGCGATACTAACTATGATAACGAATGGGAGTTATTTGACAACATGGTAAAGTTAGACCCCGAATTGAACGGGGCTGTTCGTAGTGTTGCATTAACAGGTAATAACTATTTCATAAATTACAAAAAGGCTAAGAATCAAAGAATCCGTAACGGAATTAAAACACTTACTGAAACAATTGACTTTGATGATATACTAATTAACGCTATGCGTAACCTTATGGTGTATGGTAATGACATTAACAAACTTGTTGGTAAAGCAGGGGTAGGTATTACAGATGTGCAAAACTTACCAATTAAACAAGTGACTATTGTTGACCAAAGAGGCGCAGGGGGTCTGCCGTTTTCAGCAGACGAATACTCCTACATTATGACTAACGATTACTATATTTTGCGTGAGGGTCAATACAGCCAACAGATATTCCCTAAAAAAGAAATTATTCACTTTAGGATAGACTACCGCAGTAATTGGTATGAAGATACAAAAAGCCGTGATACATACGGAGTATGGGGTGCATCACGCTTTTCCTCACTAAAACAAGCAATTCGTGTAAAGTATAACAGTATGAATAATCGTATTGCTCTTGAAGATGCGCTAACAAAGCAATTTATTACTATTGACAAGTCAGCCATAGAACATATTACAGACCCCGACGAACAGGCCGAAAGACTTGAAAAGATTATGGATGAAGTAATTACATTGTTTGAAAACTTGCGTGGCGACCAAATGCCTATCTTACCAAGTTATGTCGAATTACATCATGTGGACTTAAACAATACAGTACCGGATAACTCCGGTTTCCTTGATATGGTAGGAGCCAATATAGCGGCTGTACTGCATGTTCCAAGGGTTGCGGCTGGTCAAGAGCGTGGTTCCACCTTTGCGGCCACCTACAACGCTAATATGTGGGCTAATACGGCTATCCGCAGATTACAACATGTAGTAAAACAAGAAATTATGGAATTGTTTTCCCAACACTTAACTTTGCTTGGAATAGAACATACAATGGCAGATTTACCCGACTTTGATTTTGAGCCGGTTGCAGAAGAGTCACCATTAGATTTAACTAAGAGAGCAGTAATGGCTTACCAAGCGGGACTTACTACACTAAATCAATCTTTAGATATTGTAGGGCTACCACACGAAAAAGACGGTAACATTCGTAAAGATAGCGGAAGTGCAAATATGGGCGAGTTACCAAGAACCAATGAACAAGAGGGGATGAAAAATGACGAAGAGTAAGAAAAATGGTAATTCATTTAATGACCGTATGGTTAAGCGAACAGTAATACCCGCAATTTATTTGTGGCTTTTAGCGTGTGGTGCAGTAGTAGGTATGGGTATTTGGAAACCCGATGTTGTACTTGCTAACCTTGATGGCTTTATCGCACTTATCGCTATTATTGGTGGGGTAGCCGCACCTGCACTTAGTACGGTACTTCGTATGTGGGAGTCAGAACAAGGTCAAGAAGTCGATAATATCCCTACTGAATTAAAACATGAGCGTGAGCGTGATTCAGCACACAAAGACCATTTAATCGAATTGGAAAAACTTGCTCAAAAGCATGAACACCTTCTTGCACAAATGGCTCAAGAACACGACCAAGAAATGTGTAAAATAGTTACACAAACAGGTAAAAAAACTCAACACACATCTAAAAAGAGTTAATGTTCTATAATGGGGTCGTAGTTTAACTTGGAAGAACATTCCGTTTGCAACGGAAAGGCTAAGGGTTCAAATCCCTTCGACTCCACCTATATTTAATAAATCAATACGGTTGTCGATACAATACCGTTAGGGTGAAATCTATGACTATTGACAAGACTCCCGACTCGGTGGTGGCTTCTGATTGCATAGAGTTAGAGGCTACCATACAATATGAAGATTGGGGAGAGGAACACGCTACTGCGGCTGAATACCAAGGTAAAAAGGTAACTCTTAGCAAACCATTCCGTACACCCGGTAAAAAGAAAAAGTTTGCAGTTTATGTCAAAAATAGTGCGGGCAAAGTAGTTATTGTACGCTTTGGCGACCCTAATATGGAAATTAAGCGTGACGACCCAAAAAGGCGTAAGGCATTCCGTGACCGTCACAATTGCTCTGAAAAGAAAGATAGAACCACACCCGGATATTGGTCATGCAGACAATGGAGAAGTAGTCCTGTTGAAGCAGAACATAATTGTGATTGTGGTAGCGATTGTTGCGACGATGCAACCGTTAAAGCAGAACAGGGTCCATGTCAAGACGGATATGAACAGTTTGGAATGAAAGTCAAAAACGGTAACAAGGTTCCTAATTGTGTACCTACCGCAGAAGCGATGGTTTTAAGGAAAAAGTATGGTGCTATTCCCGAAACAGAAGAAGTCGAAGCATACATGAAAAGAATTAAGATTGCGGCTGAACCTACTCCTAAAGATGATGAAACCCATGACCAATACATGTCTCGTTGCGAAGAAGCAGGTTATACTAAAGAACAGTGTATGCTTGCACACAACGGTCACACATTCAAAGAAGATGCAGGTTATGACGATGATGAAAATAAAAACAAAATGGCTTCCGAAGATTGTTGCCCCGTTGGTGAAGAATTGGTTGCTGGTACATGTCAGCCTGTTAATGTTACTATGGAGATTACTATTGATGAAGTAATAGCCAAAGTCGAAGCAAAAACCGGCAAATCAATTATTGAAATATCCGGTATTGCATTCCACGAAGGTATGAATAAGAATAATTGGTCTTTGACTCGTAAAGGTGCAGATGTCGCTATGGCACAAATGGTAGGTGCAGACCTAACATTAAATCACCCTAAACCAACAAAGATAGGTTTTTCCCGTAACATGGATGGTGGCATTGATGAAGCGGTTGTTGGTTTTGTTACAGAAGCAAGTCTTGAAGAATTAGAGGCTGGCAAGTGGAATGTTCGTTACAAGGCTCAAGTACAAAGAGCAGAATTGTTTGAGGCATTAGAATCCGGTCTTTGGCTTCGTAGCGGTTACGGTGTATCTATTGGTGGGTATGGTGTACCTATCCAAGCAAACGATGATGGTATGGTCTTTGAAAGCGACTTTACATTCGACCACTTGGCTATTGTGCATAAACCTGCTTACAATAGAGCAAACATAGAAGAAGTCAATAAAATTAAACCTATGGCGGCTTCTCAAGATGATAAAATTATACAAAATGAGCCAATTTCAGCATCAACCTTTAAGTATCAACCCGATTCTGCAACAGGTTATCAAACAGAGGGATTCTCGATGGATGAAGATATTATTAATGAAGAAATGGGTGCCGTGGCTTCCGAAGCATTAGCCGAAGCAGAAGCACTCAAGGCAGACCTTATTCTTGCACAGGCTACTATTGCCGAATACAAGGCTATTGAAGCAAAGAAGATTGAAGATACAAGACTTTCACTTGTTGCATCTGCAACAGAAATGGGTTTGAAGGGTCACGAAGACTTATCAAGCGAAACTATTGAAAGCCTAATCGCATCTTGGAAAGAATCACGACCTTCATCAGAACCTACTGAAATGAAGTCAGTTGAACCTGCGGTTGCTTCTGAATCCTCTGTTCCGGCACAATCCGAAGCAGTAGTAGCAAACTTCCTAAATGGAAGAGTTGTTGAAACTCCCGAATCAGTCTATGCAAGAGCATACAACGCTTGGGCTTCCGCATGGAACAAAACCCTAAGTGGTGTTGAAGCCGCTAATGACAGATTCAAAGCCCCAAACTATGAAGAAATAAAGGAGATGATTTGAAATGGTAGCATATTCTGGAAATGACCCACGCGACGCAGTAATGAAAGATTCAATTACAGTAGCAGGTGTTGGTTACTTACTTAACAACGACGGCACATCAAACAAATTAGACCTAACCGCCGCTAACGAAATAGCAATCGGTGTTTCAATGGGCGAATCCTCAAGGGATGCAGACGGTACTCTTGAAACCGCAAATGCAACAGTTTCCTTTGCTCCTTTGAATGGAGTAATGATGGTTGCTTCTGCGGCTTCTCAAACTTACACAACCGGACTCTTGGTATATGTTCAAGCGGCTGGTGTAGTAGGCACTACTTCTTCCTCCCGTAAACTTCTCGGAGTATATGTAGGAAAGGGAGAAGTTACTTCCTCAAGTGCTGGCGAATTGGTTCCGGTCAATGTCACACAGGCGGCAACAAGTTGAAATTAAAAAATAGGAGATGAGAATATGGCAAATAATTCATTAGAAGAAATCTTAAATGTAGGTGCGGCGGCTGGACCCTTTGGTGTCGGTGACGGTGTACTTGAACAAACTCTTAGAGACTTTATCCAATTACAATCTTACAGAATCTCAATTGGTACAGACCTTGTTGGTACAAGGACTGTTCCTTGGCTTGATTTTAAGTGGTACACAGGTGTTGAAGGTTCTTTCACTTTCCCAATTGACGATGCGGCAGTAGTTGACCCAACAAAGGTCGGTACTTCCTCATACACTGTTAAGTTGCAGAAAGGACAAGGCCGATGCACCTTCTTAGATACTGTACGCCTTCGTGGTGAATCTTGGGAAAACATTGACCGTCAGCAGATGGGAATTGTTCGTGCAAGAGCAGACATCATTGACAACAACATTCTTGACTCTCTCCACACAGGAGCAGGTCAGTCACAAGCGGCAACCGCAACATTCGGTTCATCAAGTGCAGATGAAGAAGCAGACCTTTTGAACACTATGGATTTGCTTTACGCAAACGGCAGAATCTCCGGTAGCGAAGGTATGGCTTTGGTACTACCTACTTCTGCCCGTTCCGCTATGCTTAACACACAGTTGTACGGAAATGTTGTCGAGTCACTTACAGACCACATGGCTCGTATCGCTTCAATGAGTGTTTATTACACTCGCGATTACACAGGTGGAAAGAACGAAGTCAGTAGCACATCAGCAATTGAAGATGATGCACTACTATTGATTCCGGGTTCCGAAACTGCTGAACACTTCTCTTACAACGGTGCTGGATTCCAAGAGACTGAATTAACTCGCTTGCCGGGTGTTGGGTTCGATTGGCTTCTAACAGGTTACATGGGTACAGTTATCCACCAACACCAAGACGGGGCAAGTACCGGCACTAACAACAGAATTGCTAAGATTACAGGCGTTATTTGAGGTGATTTAGTTGCCAAGAAATATCAAGTTTAACGACTTTGTAAGCACACCAATGCTTAAAAACGATTCAGTTACAAAGGACAAAACTGATAAGTTTAGCCCAAAGGTAGCAGTTTTTCACTTTTCCGGTGTAAGTTTAACCGCAGGTGCAAAAACTCTAACAGATGCTTCTAATGTTACCGCCGCTTTAACTTTACCGGCAGGTGCAATTATCAAAGGATTTTATGTTGATGTATTAGCCCCATTTGCTTCTGATGGCTCCGCTACAATTGCGCTTGGTATTACAGGTGCGGCAGACACACTTCTTGCGGCTACTGCATTCGACAATGCGGCTTTGGTTGCGGCTACTGCTGATTGGACTACCGCTACAAACACCGCTAAGTTGGATTCAGCAAAATCCGTTCTATTTACAATTGCTACTGCGGCTTTAACTGCTGGTTTAGCAAATATCTATATCGAGTATATCGAAGCGGTTGTTTGAAGGTGATTCACTATGGATGAGTGGACCGAAGCAGACGGTACAATTTACCGTAAAAATGCTGATGGCGATTACGATGTTATCCCTCCCACAAAGAAGGCTTCAAAAACAAAGAAGCCTAAGAAAACTTCTAAGAAGGAATAGTAATGAGTGAAAAGTCTAAGTTAGTTATAGCATTAAAGAAAAAGAATATACCTTTACCGGAAAAACAAACCGTTGCCGAATTACAACATAGGCACGATAATTGGATTTCATCTAAAGGATGGCTTGTTCGCTTAGGAAAACCTGCTTTTAGAAAACCCGATAGTCCCGTTTCTCTTTTAGAAACAAAAAATACTTATTGGTTGCCCGATAGCCAAATGGCTAAAGACATTATTGAGTCAAAATTAGTATTTGTTATGGGTAGGACTCAATCTCCTTCCGCCGATGCTACTTTCCTTGATGTTCCGAAAGACTATAACGACAGATGGGGAATTAGCATAAGTGAGGAAGAGTAATGGCAGTAACTACCGCTAATATCCGTGACCTTCTAAACAGACCAAGAGGTTTGAATGAAGCAACGATTACTGAATACATTACTATTCGTACAGAAGAAGTTACAAAAAAGGCAAGAGGAACACATTTATTGGCTACTGATTCAGCCAATGTCGTAACTACGGCGCAAAAAGAATCAGCAATTAAGTTTTTGGTAGCCGCAGATTGTTTGCGAGTTATGATTGATACTATTCCAAGTTATGTAGCCGAGAGTGAGAGAAAAGAGCAAGACATTAGGTTAGGTACACAATTAAGACAATTTGAAAAACGCGCTGATGAAATGCTCGCTCTCGTTAGTGAAAAAGGTGGTACAGTCTATCAAGGCAAAGTCACTAAAACTAAATTGAGTGAGTAAGTATGGCAACAAAAGAATGGTTAGGCGACGGTTCCGCTAATTTATTTAATGTAGCGGGCAATTGGAAACCTTCGGGAGTTCCCGGTGCTGGTGATGTTGCATTATTCAATAGTATTGCCGCAAATCGTGATTGTAACTTTGATGTAACCACAGGTTCTTCTATTACAATAGGGGAAATAATAGTGGAAAGTGATTATGGCGGTGTAGTGTTATTACAAACTGTTCCCGTTACTAAAGGTATTTTTCTCGGAAAAGCAAGTGGTATTAAACAAGATACTGTTTCATCCATAGATTTTAGACAAGGTGGTAGTGGGTCAGAATACGGTAGTTACAAATCTTTTGCTAATAGATTTTTAATGATTGATGATGTAGGTACTTGGGGTACAGGTGGTGTTACTCTTAATATGTATGGTGGTTCAGTAGTCACAAAGTTTGACGATGGCGACCATTCAACAACCGTATTAAAAACAGGCTCCTTTGCACCTAACTATGTTGCACCGACAGGCACAAGCGGCAAGACTACCTTTACCGCCTTTACTGCTGATGATGGTATCACATTCCAACCAACGGGCAATCTTGTTGATAACGACAGATTAAAACACTTTGACTTTGGGACATTTACTTACAGTGATGATTTATTTAACGCAGGTGCGGCTACTTGCGAGTTTAAGGCTACATCAAGTGGTATCTATCTCCCCATTACAGGTGCAACAGGTTACGGTCAAAGCCCATCAGCCGTTCCAAGTGCATTTGTTAGTTATATGAGAAAAGTAATTCTTAATGCTGATACTGCCGGTCACAAAATCTTATTCAATGATAATAACTATGTTAGTTTAGAGGAATTAGAAATAGGTGACGGTGTAATGTTGTTAGGCCCAACGGCACTAACGGCTCAAGGTGCAGACATACGATTAGTTAATGCGCCCAAGATTAGAGGCTCATGGTCTTTCAGCCAAATATCTCAAGGTGTGTATCGTAGTCCACGACAAGCCTCCGGCCCTATGCCTAAGATACAAGGTAATTTTCACATTACAGGTAAGTTAGATGTTGACGGGCTTATCGACCCAACAGGATTAGAATTGACTCCTGTTGGTTCAAATCCCGGTGGAGTAACCGCTAATACTCTTTGGCTTAACAGTGGTCAATCTAATAAATTGTATCATGGTTCAAGTGAAGTAGGCGGCGGTAGTGGTGACATAACCGGAGTGACAATAACTACCGATAGTGGCGGCGGCTCTAAAGCCGAAGATACAGGAGGGTCGGCAGACTTTTCCATATTGGGTGCAACAGGTGTAGGTGTAACAAACAGTGGTACTACAATTACAGCCGTTGCTGTTCCCGGTGAAATAGACCACGACTCACTACAAAACTTCGTAGCGGCAGAACATGTTGATTGGGCCGGTGCAAGCGCAGGGACAATACATGCAAGTAACTACGCCGACACTAATACTCAATTAAGTAATGCAGAAGTGAGGGCGGCTGTTGAAGCGGCTACTGACTCCAATGTATTTACTGACGACGACCATAGCAAACTAAATGCAATCGAAGCAAGCGCAGATGTGACAGATACAGCAAATGTAACTGCGGCTGGCGCACTAATGGATAGTGAAGTAACAAACTTAGCAGATGTCAAAGCCTTTAACCCTGCCGCTTTTGTTCAACCGGGCCAACCAAATGTTTTATTGGCTAATGATGCCGGTTATTTAACTGCGGCTACAACACCTA
>TARA_R110002012_G_scaffold92055_2_pt1 | contig 12704 bp, 15 predicted proteins | sample TARA_R110002012 | Tara Oceans TARA_R110002012 (sample SAMEA4396515) | marine metagenome | biome: Westerlies Biome; feature: [DCM] deep chlorophyll maximum layer (ENVO:01000326); material: water (ENVO:00002006), including particulate matter (ENVO:01000060) such as... | depth 40 m
TGCTATGGCTGGTATGACTGCTACCCTACAATTTACCAGAGGAACAAACGATTTTATTTATATAGACATTCCAACAAGTAGCACAGCTGGTACACCAACAGCTGGTTCTAACGCACTTAACAGTCAAGGAATGTTTATAAATTCAGCACAACACAGTATTACTGGCGATAACCCTTTCCAAGTCGATATAAGTGCAATTTTTCAGGGTTTAAAAATAACAATACAGGATTCAGTGCCAGTGTATCCTTAAAAAGATAGGAGACAATATGGTTAAGGAAAGTAAAGGATTTGATTTATCTAAATATCAAATAGCTAATCAAACAAGATCAGTACCGATAGTTATTGAAGAAACAGGAGACGAGTTTGAGATTACTATTAAACAGTTATCTTGGAGTAAACGCAATCAATTAGTTTCAAGTTGTTTATCATTTAATGACTCTGGTGAAACTGCTTTTAATGGGGATAAATACGTTAGAGAATGTTTAAAAGATATGATTATAGATGCCCCTTGGGGTAAAACAACTGAAGCGTTTTTAGTTACAATAGATGAAAGATTAGGAACTGCTTTAGAATCATTAGTGCCTAAAGCGTTTAGCACACCTGAAGTTTTAAATGCAGAAACAATAAAAAAAGGGTAAAGGCATTCATACGAAGGGTTGATACTCAAAGTCCACAAGAACAAATGATTTATTCTTACTGGATGACAGTACTACACCTTCTAGAAATAGGAGTTTCGTGGGATGCCATTAATAAGTTAAGTGAAAATGAAGTAAGTTTAATAATTGGAATAGATAGTGCAATGAACGAATATAAGTCAGAAGTTGAATCTAGTGCTAAAGCTATGAATAAATTTTAAGGAGTAAATTATGCCATTACCATTAATAGGAATGCTAGGTAGAGCAGCGTTGATGTCTGCTGCTAGTGGTATGGGGGGTGCTAGAGATCAAGCATCTACTTCAGAAGATTCAGGAGACTCCCAAAACTTAAAAGGCATGAAAAAAAATACAGACAAAATGTCTAGTAAAGGTTGGGTTAAAAAAGCTGGTGCTTGGATGGGTATTGCTGCTTTATTAAGAGGGAGTGGCGTTGCACAAGCAAACGCAAAAGCATTTGGGCAAGTAGCTACTTCCTATGCTAATCTTGCTTTAGCACCTTTTCAACCAATAATAACACCAATCCTCAATGGTTTTGCTTCTTTTATACCATTGGCTTCAAAAATTAGTGGGTTTTTTACAGATGTAAACCAAGCATTTGTAGATAAAATAAAAATGGATATTGCTACAATAAAAGGATTTTTGGGGTATCTACACGATGTAGCTGAAACCTTTTACAGTCAGTTAGGTAAATTACTTAAAGACATTTTGCCAAAACTTCTTGGTGGTATAATTGGTGGTGCAATGGGTGTGTTTATGAAACCACTAGAAGTGTTTAGTAAAATAAAAACTACAGTTAGCACTGCTAAATCTGCATTATCAAATGCTCTTGGCTTTGGAGATGATGGTGAGTATTACCCATCTATAAGCGATATAAGAAGTAAAACTGGCTCGGCGTATTTACGACCACCAACTTCTAGAGATATTGGTGCTGCTGATCGATCATATGCTTTAAGAGGTTATCAAGAAAGAGGTATGGGGGTTCATGCCAATACAGGGGTGAGTGATTTAGACGTTGGGGGTGTAAAAGAAGCATTTACAAACGTAAATATAACTAGTACAACACAAACGTCTGTAGGAAACACACGACTATTAGGTGCATCCTATGGTACTTATGAGTCACATGGATTTTAATAAGGAGAAATAAGTGGATTCACCTATATCAGTTTTATTACGAGATGGCACACACAGTGGGGCTGATAATCATTTAGCTTTAAAAGTAAATCAAGTTGCTATTTCAATCGCAAGAGAACCAAGCCAAATTGCTGTTGCAAGAAGAAGTCCTGATCTTTTAGATTTAGGTACTTCTAAACCATCAATTACTCTATCTGGTATTATTGACAATATTGGTCAAGACCCAGCAAACACAGGTTCCGATAACAATACTCCAGAAACTTGGGGAATGGAATTTATTTCTGTAACTGATGGAAGCACAACCAAAAAATATTATATTCCCTATAAAAACTATTTAGAGGATAGATTAATAAAATGGCTTACTAATACAGGTTCTATTGAATTACAATTAGAAATTGGTGATGCCACAAGACCAGTTGCAACAGGTAGTAGTAATTTAGCTACTGGTGGGGCTATATATAAAGTAGCATTAGTAAGAATGCAGTTTACACAAGAACCCGGAGCAGAAGATCGTTGGGTTTTTACTATGCAATTTATTTCTGGGTGGAGAGAAGGGATATCATTTTAAATGGCTTTAGCTTCAGTAGTATCTTATTACGATAATAGCACTATAACACAGCTTGATGGTGCTATATCCAGTACTCCTAGTGCTGGTGCAACAACAAGTGTTACAGTAGATTCAACAAATAATTTTCATCTTAGTCAATATATTGTTATTGATTCTGAGGAAATGACTGTTAGTTCAATAACAAACGCAACTACAGTTGTTCTAACTCGTGGTGTTAATGGCACAACAGTAGCAACACATTCAGATGACGCTACTGTTAAAAGTGCGTCATTATGGCAAAATGTAGTAGTACCCGGTACCACAGAATCAGCATTATTAAATCTTGAAATTGATGATAATCTTGGTTCTAATAGGTACGCAAGAATTATTATTCAAAATGTTAGTACATCACCATTTGGTGGTAGTGGGGGTGCAGCACAAGGGGCTTACACTCCAGTATTTAAAGCATATACACCAATTAGGGTACGTGACGGAGAAAGTAACCACATTCTTTTTTATGGCATTATATACAATGTAAAAGAAATTTATACTGTCAATATAGGAATGACTATAGAATTAATATGCTATGATCATATACAACTTTTAAAAGATGTTACAACTGCTGGTGAGTTTGCTTATCAAATAAGTACTGGGCAATCTCTTAGCAAATTTGCTGATTACAATGATTCTGGTTTGGATAATGATGCTTTTCAATATACCAATGCAGCATCATCTAGAGGGGGGCTAATAAAGTCATTAATAGCACAAAACGTTAATATTGATAATATAACTTTTGCAAATGATAGTAATAGGTTTACCGAATCAGTAAGAAAATTTCAAGACAGTTTTTCTTACCAACTAGGTGAACGAGGGAAAAAATCGGTACTGGCACATATAAGAGAGTTATCAAATGATGAGCCAACTGCTGCTGCTGGGGGTAATTTTGGTTTTGACTACTATGGTGACCCAAATTTTACCTCAACAGCAACAAACCACAAACCAGCGTTATTTTTTAATTATTTTAAAAGAGCAAATAGACCTAGTACAGAACCAACAAAATATGGTGCTAAATTTGCTCATCCATATTCAGGATTTTCGACAACTGGTAGATCACAATCAATAAAAGATTTTGTTTTTGAAAACCCAAAAAATGAAATTTATACAGATGCTAAAGTTACGTTTCCTAGTTTTTATAATACTGCATCAACCTCAAGGGCTGAAAAAACTATAGATTTTGAGTTATTACAAATTTCAGACTATTCCATTACTCAATACACAACACTAAATGAAGCGTTAGACGATTCGGAAACAGCTATTGATGTAAGTGATGCTTCTAGTGGAAATAGTGCTTCACAAGCAATAATAGCTGGTATGACTATCAGAGTTGACGATGAAGAAATGTATGTAAGTTCGGTTTCAACTAACACTTTAACAGTAGTTAGGGGTGTTAACTATACAACTGCTGTTGCCCATGACAATAGCACAGCAGTAAAATCAGCTTTTACTTGGGGTAACCCAAATCTTCTAATGGATGATAGTTATTATGGCACACTACAGGCTCTCCATGCCCCAGAAAAATTAGACGTACAACTTACACAATTAAATGAAGCATTAGACTCAACAGAAACAGATATTATTGTAGATAGTAATGTAGGAATGTATGTAAATCAGATAATATACGTAGCAGCTAGTGCTACTGCTGCTGCTAGAGAATATTTAAAAGTTACTGCAATAAATTCTAATGGAACACAAATTACAGTTGAACGAGATGGTCTTGACCCTAGTAGCACTACTGGAGTAACCCATGTTGATAATTCTTATGTATTTTCTTATGCTGTTGCAACAATGCAGTACATTAGTAGAACAGATACCAGTGGTGGTAATGATATAACAGCATCAGCACCAGCATTTGTTATGATCTCTGGTGTTCAAAAGGCTATAATGGGTACAACAACAAAAGAAGCCCATTTTTCAGTTGGTTCGGTTGTTAGAGGGCATTATAATTATCAAACAACGTTTACTGTATTAAGCAGACCTAAAACAACACATCAAATAAAAAGAACTCTACATATTTCACGAGGATCGTCAAGTAACCCAAACAATATTAGAGAAGAAGTTGCTGCAAGTTTAATGAGAAGTACACAAGAAATAACTCGTGGTTTGTTTTTCTCAAACGAAAAACCATACTATTATATAGATGCTACACCTACAGCAGTAGGTAGTTCTTCTTCTGCAACTGTGCAAGGGACTACAAAACATACCGAAACCCTTACTTTTGGGAAACTTCTTATAACTACTCTTAATGAGGCTTTAGATGATTCTGAAACAGCAATAGATGTCACATCAAGCGATGAAATGTATGTTGGACAAACATTCCAAATAGACAGTGAAAAATTTGCAATAACAGCTATAAACAGTTCTACCAATATTTCAGCAGACAGGGGACAAGCTAGTACATCAGCAGCTGAACATGACACTGGTACACAAATATATGACATATCAGCAAACCCATTAACTTTTGGTATTAGAATTGGAACAACTTTAAATGAACTAGATTCTAATTCAAAACCAACAACCACGTATGGTTATGCATCAGCAGTTACAGCAACACAAGTAACTGGTACATGGGATACAGGTCAAATATCAACCAGTTCAGTAGTTCGATATTATATACCAATTAGGGCTGGTGATATAATACAATTACGAAACGATCTTATAAACATGGATGAAAGTTGCCTTATAACTAAGGCTTGTTATTATGAAAAAAATGGTCAGATTTATACAGAATATGAAATGGTAAAAAAATCTGATGCTAATACAGATTTACCAATACGTAAAATTAGTGGTGCAACAGCAATAGCAGATGCCATTGCTAGAGAAGGTAATCTACCATCAACCACCGAAGTTCAAGGTATAGGATCATCTACTGCATCGTCAGCAAGTCCTGTAACATCAGTACAATGGTCAGCACCCGGAGAAGATAATGCTTATATGTTTAGGTTACAAGCTGCTGCAACAATAGGGGGCAACAGTTATGTAAAAGGTGATATGCTAGTCGTTAATGGTACAACTAATGACATACATTTTTTTACTAATATTGTAAGCGATAAGACTGGTGTTTTTAATTTAGGAGATAATGATGGTTCTAATTTTACTAATCTATTTGTAGAAAAAGTAAATTTTGAATCTAGTAGTAATACATATGAAGAATTTGCAACTATTCAAGCCCCAGCTAACTACTCAAGTAGTAACAGTGATTCTGCAAGATATACTTTAACCTTGCCAACTGCTACACCCGGTGGAGATAGGCTAATACAAACAGACAGTTCAGGTACTTTAACTTTCGTGTCAACTTCTTCAAGTGCTACATATAAAGAAAATATAAGACCTTTAGAAATGGATACTTCAAAAATATACGATCTAGAAGCTAAAAACTTTAAGTATAAAGATGGGCATCAATCTTTGTTAAATGGCTCAACATTTGGTTATTTAGCTGAAGATGTACAAAAAGTTTTACCAGAAATTGTTATACCTGATAAAGATGGAAAACCTGATGCCTTGCACTATCAACTATTATCTGTTCTACTGTTAGAAGAAGTTAAAAAATTGAAATTTAGACTAGACGTTTTAGAAGGGAAATAACATGGCACAATCATTTACAGTCAGTATAACAGATGATTTATGGACAGAATGCCAAACTGAACTTAAAAATCTTGCTACTGACAATAAAGAAGAAGCACTTACTGTTGCTAGAATGAATACATATTTATCCGAAGTTGTATCATCAAGACTTAACATGGCTATTCAAAAGAAAAAACTCCAAGAGTTTAGAAAGACACTTGAATAATGCCTATGGGTGGAACCACTAAATGGAGTAGAAAACGCAGAAGAAAAGAAATACTACTTTATAAAGAATTACATCCATTAGCAACATTAATTGAAATAGGAGAACAGTTTGGCGTAACCAAACAATATATCTCCCAGTTTTTAAGATCAAATAATATAGTACAAGGAACAACCAAGAGAAGAAAAGACAGCAGACCTATTAGGTACTGTAAGCACTGTGGGAAAAGAACCCAAATGGCATCTTACGGAGTATATTATCCAGTAGTATGTCCAGAATGCAAGTTCTACCATAAAAAATTATTGGTACACTGTGCTTTTTGTAAAACACCATTTTACAGAGAAAAGAAAACCATTAGATATAAGCGTAAGAATAAAGAAAAGATGATTTATTGTAGTTTGTCCTGTTATCACAAAGGTGAGAAAGATGGACTAACGAAGAAACGAACGAAAGCCGAAATATATAGAAACGCTTTATATGGAAATAAACAATAACCTCATAGAAAAATGGGAACCAAAAATTCACAGGATGACTCAAAATCTATTCATAGTTGGAATGGATAAAGAGGACATACAACAAGAATTAAGAATTGCCATAATGAAAGCAGCAAAATCCTTTGATGACTCTAAAGGAGTCATATTCCACACATACCTTCATACTAGTATGGTCAATACTATAAGAACGCTAATGACAAAAGCCGAGAAACGCTTAGATCAAAGGTCGTTAGATGTAACATACGAAAACAACACTGTAATCCCATCGGAGTTAATTAATGCTTTGCGTGATCCCAAAAATTATGTGTCGGAAGTAGAAGTAAATGATATTTTAGACTCACAAAATTTGTCTTATAGTGAAAGATCGTTTATAGAGTTACGAATGGAAGGTATGACTATGGAAGAAATAAGTGTCGATCTTGGCGAATCTGCGTATAAAGTAAGGGCTGGTCTGAGAGAAAAGTTTTTAAAAATAGGTACTGATGAGGAAATCACATAGAAAAAAAGGGCATTTAACACGTAAAGTATCTCTAACAAATGATTACAAAGTAATTTGTCTTAACACCAAAACAAACCAATCTTGGGTAGAGGTTGAGTTATTTTCTTTGCATGACGCAAAAGCATTTATTGACAACAATACGTTACCCAATGTAAAATACTACGTACTATTTAAAGAAAGCAATCGAGTTCTTTACAAAAAAGAGGGTTGAGTACGTGTCAAGTTTCGAATACATAGAATCTGCTGTTATATTTAATCTCACCAACAAAGAAAATTTACGTTCATTCCCATATGCCACACAAGATTTTTCTACACATGGAGAAGTATATAAATTCCTAATAGATTTTTTTGATAAGCATGGTGAATTTCCAGATGTTGCAACACTATGTCATAACTATCCTTATTTAGATAAAACAGCTAATTCAGTTAACTATGAATACGCTTTGGATATTTTTAAAGATCAAATATTACACAGAAAAGTTGTAAGTACAATTAATTCTGTTAGGGATACTGTAAAAACAGACCCTAAAACAGCTTTATCAAGGTTAATGATTGGGTTAACTGACATAGAAGTATCAATCGATGAAGATATAAATTCTTTTAGTGAAAACAGTAGCAAAAGATTAGATGAATGGAGAGATCGAGCAGACATACATAATTCAGATGAGGGTATGATGGGTATACCAACATCCCTTATCAGTATAAACAATACTGGTGTTGGGTGGATGGGTGGAGATCTTATAGGTCTTTATGCAAGACCAATGATAGGAAAAACATGGATGGCTATTCATTCAGCAGCTACAGCTATTTACAACAAAAAAAGAACTTTATTCATTAGTGCTGAACAGTCGGTATCATCAATAAACATGAGGCTAGACGTAGTTTTGGGAAAACTAATGGGTTACGACTTTAATCATTCATCAATTAGAAATGGTTCGCAAATAGATGAGTCAAGATATTTAGATTATTTAGAAGAAATTAAAGGTTTAGAATTATTGGTATGTGACCACATTTCTGGTAGAGATTCTATAACTGTAGAATCGATTGCGAGTCTTGTCAGAAAACACAACCCAGAGTTTGTTATTATCGATGGGATTTATTTAATAGATATACCAAACAAAACACAGGCTTCTTGGGAGAAAAACCACGAACTGGTACACGCAGTAAAAAACCTAGCGAAGGCTAGAAACATTCCTATTATGGTTATTACACAAGCTAACAGGGAAGCTAGGAATATATATGAACCACCAAAACCCAGTCATGTTGCTTTTGGGGATGGTCTTATGAGAGCAGCAGATGTTGTTCTTTCAATGTGCCAACTTGAAAATGATGAGTCTAAACGTATTTTAGAAGTACAAAAATATCGTGAAGGCGAACTTGCTGGTAAATTATTGGCTATGGATTGGAACGTTAATAATGGAACTATTAAAGAACTTCCAAATTTTAATTTTAATGATTTTTAAGAAAGGAGAAAAATCATGGGTATTTTTAATTGGTTTGATAGTGGCAAGACAGTAGTTAAAACTGTCAAAGGTAAATATACAGGTAAACCTCTTGATGTTACTGTTGATGATATACGTAAGAAGTATATTATTGATGAACAAGGTCACAAAAATGAAATAGCCCTTTTCCTGAGGGAAAACTCGACAGATCGTAAAGCCAAACGAAAAATTATTGAGAATGCATAATGGATTGGCATACAGTATTACTAAGCTATGGGATAGATATACAGTATGAAGATGAGTTCAACATACTTTGTCCATTTCACGAAGATTCAGTCTCCTCATGTTCGATAAACACTGAGAAGGGTGTGTGGATATGCTTTGCTGGTTGTGGTCAAGGTAGTTTGAAATACTTTATTTACAAACTATCAGGTAGAAATTGGGTTGAGTTAAACCAAGAGTTAGAAGAAAAAACTTGGGAAATAGCTGACTTTTCATTTCCAGACATGGAGATGGGTACACAGGAACCACAGGAAGTAGAACCATTAGAAGGTTTAAGTAATATTTTAGAAGATCATTGGATTTTTGATCGTGGGTTTACTAAAGAATGTATAGATAAATGGGGCTGTAAGAAAAACAGATATAACGATTTGTGTATACCAGTTGATAACAAAGATAACAAAACGATTGGGTATATAACAAGAAGATATGAAATGATTCCTAAATATATGTTTTCTAAGGGCTTTAAAAAATCAAGGGCATTATTTGGTATAAACCATATTGTAGATTCGGAGACACTTTATGTAGTTGAGGGGGCTTTAGATGCTATGTGGTTAGATCAAAATGGGTACAGTGCTATAGCTGTTCTTGGAGCAATAGTTTCAAGAACCCAGATAGATTTAATCTCAACGCTAAGACCATCAGAAGTTGTTCTATGTTTAGACAACGATGACGCTGGGCGTATTGGAATATCAAAAGCGACCGAAGATATGAGAAAAAGATTTATGCTTAGTTATGTTGATCTACAAGATTTTAAAGATGTACAAGAAATAAGGGACAAGGTAAAATTACAAGCTATAGTAGAAGATAGAAATTTTTGGTAAAGGAGAAAAATATGCCAGATAATGAAAAATACAAAATTTTATTTACAAAACCAAATGACATAGTTCATTTTACACCAGTAGCAAGTAGCTTCTATGAAAAAGAATACATTGAAGAATTAGAAATGTATTATCTTGATGGTAGATATAGGTTAAAGCTAGAAAATGAAGAAGTTTCGGCTAGGAAAAGACTGGCTATGTGGGCTTATGTCTATTTTGTTTATCACGAAAATCGTGAAAATGATGAATGGGTTGAGAAGGAACTCGACTCAAAAAAGAAAATGTTTAAGGAAAACGTAGAAGATTTTAAAATTATTGAGTTTCCTTATGGACAATGGGATAGAGAAACCAGAGTATATGCCAATAGACAGAAGTTTGACTCAGCTTGTGAATACAATCGTGGGTTAAACAAAAGTATTATTAAGTTAAGAAAATATGTTGATGGTCAGTATACTAATTATTCTATTAGTGGTTTAGCCAACGAAGATAACTCTCAAAAAGTAGCTTATGACATATTAGATGGTAAGAAGGATGAAATTCAAAACCTACAACCATTGATGGAACACTACATGGAAAAAAATGGGGGCAAAAAAGAAGAAGTTACACCAACAACAGATGATGAAAGTTTCCAGTTATTTTAATGGGTATAGTACGTAACAGTTCTTTTTATGAGGATATAAAACTATTAGAACAATGTTCACAGATAGTTGTTGATGTTGAAACCAATGGATTAAATCCTTATAAAAATCAAATCTGTGGTATTGGAATTGGCGAACCATTCTATGGTGGCAAATCACAGTATTATCCCTTTAGACATCATCAAGGCGATAACCTATCTCAAGAGCATTTAAATATTTTGATAAGATGTTTAAACGAAGTAACTGAATACATTGGATATAATGTAAAGTTTGATTTATCTTTTTTACAACAAGAAGGTTTGATACTAACTGATAAAATATTAACTGATGTAATTGTTATGGTAAGGCTTACCGAACATTCAGAAGTTAGGGAAATGGGTTTAACACCAACTGGGCTAAGAAGATATGGTCATCAAGCTGTTGATTATGACATTGATACCAAAAAGTTTTTGCGATCTAACAAATGGCACAAAGATTTTTCAATGGCACCATCTGATATATTGGGTGAGTACTGCAAAAAAGATGTTGAGTTAACAGCAAGAATATACCAAGATTCTTTGGAGCTAATAAAGAAAACTAATCAAGAAGAAGTATTTGCTTTAGAAAAGGCTCTAACAGGCGTTTTGTACAATATGGAGTCCAAAGGTATCACTGTTGATAGAAAACACGCTGTATGGTCGAAAAAACTCGTTCTGGATCGTTTAAAAGAGATTGAGAGCCAGATATATTTATTGGCTAACATGGAATTTAACATTTCTAGTTCTCAACAGATCGGAGCAATGTTTGAAACTATGGGTATTTACTCACCAGTAAAAACAGCAAAAGGTGCAGATAGTTGGAATGAAAGAGCTTTGGTAAATATTAATAACCCCATTGCTGGATTAATACGTCAATACAGAACATTAGATAAGTTAAATTCTACTTATATAGAACCTTATATAGACGCTGACATAATGCATACTACTTTTTGTAATTGGGGTACAACGACAGGCAGACTTTCTAGCAGAAGCCCAAACTTGCAGAACATACCAAGAAACCACTTTAAACTTGGTAATATGGAATTAGATGAAAAAGGGATTGAAGAAGTTCGTGGTAGAATACAAGTAATGATGAACGCTAAGGGTAACACAGTAACAGAAGAATTAACACCTGAAGTTATAAAAACTTGGGCGTTTATTGGTGATGAAAGTTATGATGAAAATGATGAAAATCAAATATCAATTAGGCGATTGTTTGTCCCAAGACCAGAGTACAATTTAATTTCTTTTGATTATAGTCAAATGGAAGTGCGTGTATTTTTAAGTTACTTTAGAAATGAAACTATTGATGATTTGTTATACAAAGATGATGTGGATTTTCATGGCGAAGCAGCAAAACTAGCTTTCAATGTTACTGAATCTGATGAACAGTTTAAATTTTATAGACAAATGGCTAAAGGGATAACTTTCGGAACAATTTATGGTATTGGTAGTAATGCTTTGGCTAGACAATTGGGAACAACAGTAGAGGAAGCTAGTCAGTACAAGCGTAGATATTTTAATGCTTTAGTAGGTTCTAAAGATTTTTTTCAGAAAGTAGTAAAAACAGTTACAGCTAGGGGGTGGATAAAGAACAAATATGGTAGAAGATATGAAATACCTAAAAATTTAGGGTATAAAGGAGTAAATTACCTTGTTCAAGGTACCAGTGCTGATCTTCTTAGTGAAAGAATGATAGAAATAGGAAAATTTCTAGAAAACACGAGAAGTTATATGCTTTTACAAGTACATGACGAGGTTATTTTAGAAATTCACGATAGTGAATTAGATTATTTGCCAAATAAGATTCGAGAAATGTTAGAACAAAATAGTTTAGACATTCCTTTGAAGGTTGATATGGAAATATGCACTCCATCATGGGCAAATAAAAAAGATTTAACACCATTAGCATACCAGACAAGTTTTAATTTATAGGGGGGGAGATTATTATATGAAAGTTTCACAAGCAAAAATAATAGAGAATCTTGTTTATAGTTCTAAAGAACCAGTACCATCATGGGGGCTACAAAAAATACAAACTGAATGGGGTTGGTTAGGGACATCTGCAGATAGAATAGCAAGAAAACTTGCTGAGGATGGCGTTTTAAACAGAGTTAGACGTGGTAAATATGTATACTACACACATGGTGATAAACAATTAGAATTTGGGTGGTAATAAAATGAGTTATATACAAGATATTTATCAAGACTTGGAAAGTCTTGTATGTTTAGAATGTGATAACCCAAAATGCATTAATGGCGAAAAGATTGCAATTTATCTTGATTTTCTAGGACAAGATGAAATTATCAAAGTATTTCACGACTTGATGAATGAA